>Ga0326727_10027165_pt1 | contig 10535 bp, 9 predicted proteins | sample MB2enrmetagenome_FD_207643 | JGI IMG/M metagenome (GOLD analysis project Ga0326727, IMG submission 207643) | Lab enriched peat soil microbial communities from McLean, Ithaca, NY, United States - MB29MY | ecosystem: Environmental > Terrestrial > Soil > Wetlands > Peat | place: USA: New York...
ATGTCCAGATCGCTGACGCCGTCCCCATAAGTCATGCAGAAGGCGTCGTCGCGCTCGATATACTTAGCGATTCTCTTCAGGCGGCCGCCGGTGCCGGCATTGTCTCCCGTGTCGACAAGGGTTACGCGCCACGGCTCGGCCACGCTCTGGTGCACGCGCATCTTATTCTCGTGCATGTCAAATGTAACGTCGGACATGTGAAGGAAATAATTGGCAAAGTACTCTTTGATCAGGTAGCCCTTGTATCCACAACAGATAATGAATTCGTTGATGCCGTGCTGGGAATAGATTTTCAGGATGTGCCAGAGAATCGGCCGTCCGCCAATCTCCACCATCGGCTTGGGGCGAATGGTGGTCTCTTCGCTAAGGCGCGTTCCCAGTCCGCCAGCCAGAATAACTGCTTTCATCTCAGTATCTTACACCCGCAAGACGGCCGTTACCGATTGTAGACGGGCTACCACTTCGGTGGGACGCTTTCCTTTCACTAATACACTACACTGAAGGGTTCCGCGCTTTATATGCAACCTTTGTGGGCACTCGATGACAGACGAAACAGTCCGGCTCCGGCAGCAAATCCTCGACCTGTGCGCCCAGTATGCGGTTGAGGCATTTCCCGCGGCGGAATTCAAGCCGGGACAGTCGGCGGTTCCTGTGTCGGGCAAGGTGATCGACGCCAGCGACATGCGTTCGCTGGTGGATTCGGCGCTCGACGGGTGGTTCACGACGGGCCGCTTTGCCGAGGACTTCGAACGCAAGCTGGCTCGATTCGTGGGCGTCCGCTGCGCCTCGCTCGTCAACTCCGGCTCCTCCGCCAACCTGCTCGCCATCAGCGCGCTCACGTCGCCTAAGCTGGGCGACCGCCGGCTCAAGCCGGACGACGAAGTGATTACGGTGGCCGCCGGCTTTCCCACCACGGTCAATCCGATCCTGCAGAACCGGCTGGTGCCGGTCTTTGTGGATGTGACGCTGCCAGGATACGAGATCGACGCGAGCCAGCTTGAAGCGGCCCGCAGCGAACGCACCAGGGCGATCATGATCGCGCACACGCTGGGCAATGTCTTCGACCTCGACGCCGTCACTGCATTTGCCCGCAAACATGACCTCTGGCTGATTGAGGATTGCTGCGATGCGCTTGGCTCTATGTGGAAGGGCCGCCACGTGGGCACGTTTGGCGATATCGCGACCGTCAGCTTTTATCCCGCGCACCACATCACCCTGGGTGAGGGCGGAGCGGTGCTCACCGACAAGCCCAACCTCCAGTTGCTGATCGAATCATTCCGCGACTGGGGCCGCGACTGCTGGTGCCACACGGGCAAGGACAACACCTGCGGCAAGCGCTTCGAGTGGCAACTCGGCAGCCTGCCCTGCGGCTACGACCACAAGTACACCTACTCGCATATCGGCTATAACCTGAAAGCCACCGACATGCAGGCCGCGCTGGGCGTATCGCAGATCGAAAAGCTGCCGCGGTTCATCGAGCGGCGCAGGGCCAACTTCAGGCGCCTGTATTCCGCGCTGAAGCCGATGGAGGATTCCCTGCTGCTGCCGGAGGCGACGCCGGGGTCGGATCCCTCCTGGTTTGGCTTTCCCATTGGAGTGCGGGAGAGCGCACCATTCCGTCGGGACGAACTCATCCGCGCTCTCGAAGCTAGGAAGATCGGCACCCGGCTACTGTTCGCCGGCAACCTGCTGCGCCAGCCCGCTTACAAGGACTGCGAGTACCGCGTCGTTGGCGAATTGCCCAACACGGATTTCGTGATGAACCAGGTGTTTTGGATTGGCGTGTATCCGGGATTAACCACGGAGATGCTGGACTTCGCGGCGGAGACGATTACCGGATTTGTGACGGATGCGAATAGGAATTGCCAAGAGCTGAAGGTAAGTTGAGCCGGGATTTCGTGGCAATGGAGGATCGTTTTCGCCGTTCATGTCACTTTCGTGGTACAGCGCAATCTTTAGTTCAAGTTAGCAGCCCAATTCCCGTGAAGCGCTCAGCTGCGAAACTGCTATGATCACTGCGTCTGTGTGAGTGGAGCAAGGGCTGGCGCGAGGGTGCGCAGGCAAGCAGGTTCTTCTACCAGGGACGCAGTATCAGGAGTGTTCTTATGAGGACAGTTAAAGTCGGCAACAGGCTGATTGGAGAAGATCAGCCGTGCTTCATCGTTGCGGAAATTGGCATCAACCACAACGGCGACATCGATCTCGCAAAGCGATTGATCAGTGTGGCTGTCGCGGCTGGCTGCGACGCAGTGAAGTTTCAGAAACGCACAGTCGAAGTGGTGTTCACCCCGGAAGAACTGGCCAAGCCCCGCGAGAATCCCTTCGGACCAACCAACGGCGACCTGAAATACGGCCTGGAATTCGAGCAGGAAGAGTACGAGGAGATCGATGCGCTCTGCAAGTCGGTAAGGATGACATGGTTTGCTTCGCCATGGGATGAGGGCGCGGTGGATTTCCTGGAGCGGTTCAATTTGCCTGTTTACAAGATTGCGTCCGCCTCACTCACCGACGACAACCTCTTGCGCTATGTGCGCAAGACGGGCAAGCCGATCATCCTCTCCACCGGGATGAGCACATATGCGGAGATCGATCACGCAGTCGAGGTCCTGGGCAAACAGGATCTGATTCTCATGCACGCGACCAGTACTTATCCGGCAAACTACAACGAGCTTAACCTCCGCGCGATTCCGGCTATGGCGGCGAGTTATGGCGTACCGGTCGGCTACTCGGGGCACGAGACAGGCATCCCTACCAGCGTCTGCGCGGCAGCGTTGGGCGCTTGCTGTGTGGAGCGGCACATCACCCTGGATCGCGCCATGTGGGGTTCCGATCAGGCAGCCTCGCTCGAGCCGAATGGCATTTCCAGGCTCGTTCGCGACATCCGTCTCTGGGAACAAAGCAAGGGTGACGGCATCAAGCGCGTCTACGAGCGGGAGGTGCCGGTCATTAAGAAGCTTCGCCGTGTCGGCGCGGCGGTATAACTCGCAATGGTTGAGTCGATTTCTGCGAAAGCTGGCCTGAAGCAAGTACGAGGCCTCGCACTGGATGTGGACGGTGTGCTCACCGATGGCGGCTTCTGGTGGGGACCGGACGGCGAGGAATGGAAGCGCTTCTGCTTTGCCGATATTATGGGCGTCTCACTGGCGAGGCGCGCCGGACTGGAACTGGCGCTGATCTCAGGTGAAGTTAGTCCCCTGGTGGACCGCTATGCGAAGAAGATGCACATCCGCCACGTCGCGCAGGGCTGCCGCGACAAGGCTTCCGCGCTGCGGGAGTTTGCCAAGGTAACCGGCATTGAACTCAGCGCAGTCTGCTTCATGGGCGACGATGTGAACGACTTGGCGGCAATGCGGATCGCCGGCGTTTCAGCAGCCCCAGCCACCGCCGCAAAGGACGTGCTCGCCGAGGCGGATTTCGTCGCCAAGAGCGCGGGCGGCAACGGCGCAGTCCGCGAATTGATTGAGGCGCTGCTCACCGCGCGCGGTTTGGATGTGCAGGAAGTCTTTTCCCGGCCTTGAGCCGCAACAGAATCGAACCCGTTCCCTGGTTGAATTCATGAAGCTTTCCGACTATGTCGTCCATTTCATTGCCGAACAGGGCGTGAAGCATGTATTTCTGGTGACCGGCGGCGGCGCCATGCACCTCAACCAGTCGCTGGGCGCGGAGAAGGCCATCGAGCCGGTCTGCAACTCCCATGAGCAGGCCAGCGCCATCTGCGCTGAAGCGTATGCCAAGGCCACCAACCACCTGGGCGTCTGCATGGTCACCACCGGCCCCGGCGGCACCAACGCCGTCACTGGAGTGGCAGGTGCGTGGCTTGACTCGACGCCCACTTTGTTCGTTTCCGGCCAGGTCAAGCGGCCCGACCGCATGTTCGACAAAGAAGGCCGCCCGCTGGGCGTGCGCCAGCTCGGCGTGCAGGAAGTGGACATCGTCTCCATCGTCAAGCCCATCACCAAGTACGCCGTCACCGTACTCGAGCCGGCCGACATCCGCTACCACATGGAGAAGGCCGTTTATCTCGCCCTCCACGGCCGCCCTGGCCCCGTCTGGATCGACATTCCCCTCGACGTGCAGGCATCTCCGATTGAGGACCCCAACACGCTGCGCGGCTTCGATCCGGCAGAATTGGAGGCGCCCTCCACCAGTACCAATCTGGCCGAAGAGGTCTCCCGCCTCATCGAGAAGCTGAACCAGGCCGAGCGGCCGCTGCTGCTCATCGGAAATGGAATCCGGCTCTCGCGCGCGGAAATCGAGTTGGAAAAGCTGCTGCGGACGCTGGACGTCCCAGCAGAGGTCACCTGGCTGGCCATCGACATGATGGCGGACGACGATCCGCTCTACGTGGGACGCCCCGGCACGCTTGCGCAACGCGGGGCCAACTTCGCAATCCAGAACTGCGATTTTCTGCTTTCCATCGGCGCCCGGCTTGATCGAGTCGTCACTGGATATGCGCCGGAAGGCTTCGCCCGCGCCGCGTGCAAAGTCATGGTGGACATTGACTCGGCCGAGTTGAAAAAATTGGGCGGCACCATTCACTTCCCCATCTGCGCCGACGCAGGCGACTTCATGCGCGAGATGCTTGCCCAGGCCGCCCGCATCGAAAAGAAAGACCGAAGCGCATGGAAGCAACGCTGTACCGATTGGCGTGACCGCTACCCCCTGGTGCTGCCTGAACACATGGCGCCGGAAAGCCGAGTCAGCGCTTACAATTTTGCCCAGGTCTTGTCCGGCATTCTCAACGAGGGCGACTACTATATCTCCGGCAGCTCCGGGACCGGAATCGAGCTTGCCCTGCTCGCGTTTCGGGTCAAGCGCGGGCAGCGCATCTTCCATACCACGGCTCTCGGGGCCATGGGATTCGGCCTTCCGGCATCTATTGGCGCAGCTATTGTGGGTTTGGCAGAAGATCCAAACCGCAACATCGTTTGCGTCGACGGGGACGGTGGTTTCCAGTTCAACATCCAGGAATTGGAGACGGTCGCTCGGCTCAAGTTGCCGGTGAAGTTCTTCGTCCTCAATAACGATGGATATGGTTCCATTCGCGCTTCACAGAAGGCCTTCTTTGGTGCGTCCACCATCGGATGCGACCCTTCCACGGGGTGTACCCTCCCAGATGTTCGCCGCGTTGCCGAGGCATACGGCATCGCCACGGATGTAATCTCCAGCCAGCGTAATCTGGCGGATGAGATGCGCAGAGTTCTGGCGGCTCAAGGCCCCGTAGTATGCGACGTGCATATCGTGCTCGACGAAGTGCGCCAGCCCCGCCTCTCTTCTGCTCAGTTACCAGACGGCTCGTTTGTCTCGAAGCCCTTGGAGGATCTTTGGCCTTTCCTCAATCGCGAGGAATTCGAATCTAACATGCTCATTCCAGCCATCGGAGAGTAGGATGACTCCCACGCCTTTCATTGCCGTCATGCAGGGTCGCCTGGTGCCTCCCGAAGGCGGGCGTTTTCAATCGTTTCCCAGGGAGCGCTGGCGCGATGAATTTGCCCTGGCCGCGCAAGCCGGACTGAACGCGATCGAATGGATCTTCGACGCATACGGCGAAGATGTGAACCCGCTCTGCACGGATGCGGGCATTGCCGAAATGCGATCTCTTTCAGAAGAGACTGGAACCGCCGTGCGTTCGCTCTGTGCCGACTACTACATGGATCGGCCGTTTTTGCGCGTCACCGCAGCTGAGCGAGAAGAACTGATCCGGAAAATGGAGTGGTTGCTTTCCCGCTGCCGGACTCTGGGCATCAACCGTGTAGTTATTCCATTCGTCGATAAATCACGCATCGAAAACGACAGCGAAACAATTCTGACGCTTGCAATTCTGGAAGAGATCCTTCCCGGCGCCGAAGTGAACAACGTCGAGCTTCATCTCGAGACTTCACTGGCGCCGAAGCCATTTGCTTCGCTACTTGAACAGTGCCAACATCCGTTGCTGCGTGTGAATTACGACTCAGGGAACAGCAGCTCGCTCGGCTACAAGGTCCGCGAAGAGTTCGCGGCCTACGGCCATCGCATCGGCAGCGTTCACATTAAGGATCGGCTATGCGGAGGAGGCACGGTTCCCCTGGGAGCAGGAAGCGCCGACCTCCCCGCCGTCTTCCATGGGCTGGCGGCGTTGGGCTATCGAGGAGATTACGTGCTCCAGATCGCCCGTTCCGAACCCGGACGGGAACTTCAGTGGATCGGTCAGAATCGCGCCTGGGTAGCAAATCAGATTGAGGCCGCCATAGGAGCTACGCAATGAGGATTCTGATGATCGGTCTGGGTGGCATTGGCCAACGCCACACGCGCAATCTGCGGGCCCTGCTTGGAGATTCGGCCGAGATCATCGCCTACAGAGTGCGCCGGCAGATGCACATGGTAACACCCACCATGGGAGCCGACGCCAACCGCAACGTCGAGGACGAGTATTCCATTCGCGTTGTTCTCAGCCTGGATCAGGCGCTGGCGGAAAAGCCGGAGATTGCCTTTGTCTGCAACCCCAGCAGCCTGCATGTTCCCGCCGCCCTGGCATGCATCCGCGCCGGCTGCGATGTCTTCATCGAAAAGCCCGTATCCGATTCCCTCGATGGCACGGAGGAGCTTGTTCGGACGGCTGCGGAACAAAGCCGAATAGCCATGGTCGGTTATCAGTTGCGGTTCCATCCCTGCCTGCGCAAACTTGCCGAGACGGTGCAAAGCGGCGTGCTCGGCAGCCTGCTCGCTGTCCGCGCCACAATCGGCGAATACCTGCCTAACTGGCATCCCTATGAGGATTACCGCCAGATGTATGCGTCCCGCGCCGATCTGGGCGGCGGAGTGATCCTCTCGCAAATCCATGAGTTCGACTACCTCTATTCGATTTTCGGGTTGCCGACCCGGATTTATGCCCTGGGAGGACACTGGAGCGAGTTGGAGATGGATGTGGAGGACACGGCGAGCATCCTGATGGAATGCACCGTCGCAGGCAGGCCGCTACCCATTCAACTCCATCAGGACTATCTGCAATCCCCGCCCAGCCGGCAGTGCGAAGTGATCGGCGACCGGGGCCGCGCCGTCATGGACCTGCACTCCCTCACAGTTACGGTCTTCACCCGCGGCAACCCAACGCCTGCCGTGCACAGCTACGCCGGCTTTGAACGCAACCAGCTTTTTCTCGACCAGACGGCTCACTTCCTCGAATGCGTCAAGAATCGGAAGCGCCCCGTTGTCGACCTCCAGGGCGGGATCCAGAGCCTGCGCATGGCTCTGGCAGTGAAGAAATCGATAACAACCCATCAGCCGGTGGAGCTTTCCTCCATCCAATACAGGTAAACTGAGCCATAGCCATGACAGCAACGGAAACAAGCCGGATAAAAGAGCTCTTCGATCTGTCGGACCGCGTGGCCATTGTCACGGGCGGCGCCGGGTTGCTGGGCTATCACCATGCGGATATCCTCGCCGCTGCGGGCGCCCATGTTGTATTGCTCGACTTGACATCCGCCCGCCCGGAGGCTCGCGCAGCACAAATCACCCACGAGCACGGCTCGGAGTCGCTGGGGATCGCTTGCGACATTACTGTCGAGGCTGCCCTTGAAGATGCACGGCAGCAGATTCTCCACAGGTTCGGCCGCATTGACATCCTCATCAACAATGCGGCCAACAATCCCAAGGTCGAAGACGGAAACACCGCCTGGTCGCGCCTAGAGAACTTTCCCCTCGAAGTCTGGGACGCGGATATCCGCGTTGGGCTGACCGGCGCATTCCTGTGCAGCCGCATCTTCGGCGCGGAGATGGCGAAGCGCAAATCGGGAGTCATCGTCAACGTGGCCTCGGACCTCGCAATCATGGCGCCCGACCAGCGGCTTTATCGCGTGGACGGCCTGCCCGACGACCAGCAGCCCGTGAAACCTGTGACTTACTCCGTGGTCAAGGCGGCTCTGCTGGGATTGACACGCCACCTGGCGACTTACTGGAGCAACGCGAACATACGCGTGAATTCGATTTGTCCCGGGGGCGTGCTGAATGGCCAGCCGGAAGTTTTCTTGAGCCGGATCAAGCGGTTGATTCCGATGGAGCGCATGGCCAACCGGGACGAGTACCAGGGTGCGATTCTCTTCCTTTGCTCCGATGCATCCTCGTATATGACCGGCGCCAACCTGGTGATCGACGGCGGACGGACGTGCTGGTAGGCCGTCATCGCAACACCTAAGGGAGAAGTGAATGAGCACGATGCAGGCAGAGTTCGAACAGGAACTTGAAGCATTGCTGGCTGAAGGCATTGAAGGCGCGCGTCGTCGCGAAGCCACCGAATTTGACCGGCTGACAGGCTCGAACGCGAAAGAGCTCGTGCTGTTTGGCGCGGGCAATCTCGGAAGATATACGCTCGCTGGCTTGAGGAATGCTGGAATCGAGCCGCTCTCTTTCATCGACAACAACGAGGCAAAATGGGGTGAAAGCCAACATGGACTCCGCGTGCTTAGCCCCGAGGACGGTGCCAGGAGCTACGGAGATCGAGCGACATTTGTTGTGGCCATTTGGTATGGCGAAGCCTCAGATACTATGGCTTCCCGCGTAGCCCAGTTGCGCCACCTCGGGTGCAGGAGTGTTGTGCCGTTCCCTCCGCTGTATTGGAAGCTGTCTGACTCGCTGCTTCCGCGCTACATGGTTGACCTGCCCCACAAGGTCCATTTACAGGCCAATCGGGTTCGGCAGGGACTCAAATTGATGGCGGACGACCTTTCCCGCCAAGAATATCTCGCGCAGCTGCGATTTCGGCTCCTAAGCGATTTTGAGTGTCTGCCCGGCCCAGTGGAGGGTGCCATCTATTTTTGCGACGATCTCTTCGGTCTTGGACAACAAGAGACATTGGTGGATTGCGGTGCCTACGATGGCGACACTTTGGATCTCTTCCTTAGGAAGACTTCGGGCTCTTTCAAGAGTGTGATCGCGTTTGAGCCCGACCCAGCGAACTACGCGAAGCTCGAAGAGAGGCTGAACCTCATGCCGCTGAAGGTACGCGAGAGGGTCGCACTGCACAAGGCAGGGACTGGAGAAACAAATGAGCGCCTGCGGATGGATGTGGGCAGCGGGGTAGCATCCCAGATTGGCAGAGGCGACCACGAGGTCGAATGTGTTTCGCTGGACTCAACATTGCCCGGTGTTCCCGTGAGTTTCATCAAGATGGATATTGAAGGATCGGAGCTTGCTACCTTAGCCGGAGCGCAGAGCCTCATCCGGAAGAACAAGCCGATCTTAGCCATCTCCGCCTATCATCGCCAGGACGATCTTTGGAATATTCCATTGTTCATCCATGCATTGGATCCTGACTATTCTTTCTATTTGCGGCCGCATTTGCTTGAAGGCTGGGATCTCGTCTGCTATGCGGTCCCAAGCAACCGGCGCTACTGAAATGGATGTGCATTTGGTACAAGCGAGACATCCCATTGTCAGCGAGGACCTGAAGAGAATCGTCTCCGCCGGCCTGCCCTGGGAGCAGCTCTTCGGCAAGACCGTCCTGATCACAGGCGCTAACGGATTTGTCCCGGCGTACATGCTGGAGACTCTGCTTTATCTTAACGACACTTCAAACGCGGGCATTCGCGCGATCGCGCTGGTGAGGAACCGGGAGAAGGCGATGCGGCGGCTGGGGCATCTCGCCAACCGCACTGACCTGACGATGGTGGTCGGGGACGTCCGCGACGCTTATCGTGGGCCGGCAGACGTCGACTTCTTTATTCACGCCGCGAGCCCGGCCAGCCCCAAGCATTTTAGCGCCGATCCCGTAGGAACGTTTGAGGCGAATGTGACGGGGACGCGGCACATGCTGGAGGTTGCCAGAGACGCGAAGAGCGAGGGGTTTCTCTTCTTCTCGAGCGGCGAGGTCTACGGCCGTGCTGCGGACCCAACCGTGCCGGTGAAGGAAACGGACTACGGCTACCTCGACCCGACCAATCTCCGCTCCTGCTATGCGGAGGGCAAGCGCGCAGGCGAGACGCTCTGTGCCTGCTGGCACGCCCAGTTTGGAGTGCCGGCGAAGATCGTGCGGATATCGCATACTTACGGGCCGGGGATGGCGCTGGACGATGGCCGCGTGTTTGCGGATTTTGTGGCCGACATTGTGGCCGGGCGCGATATCGCGCTGAAGAGCGATGGGAGCGCACGGCGGCCATTCTGCTATCTTGCCGATGCAACGGTTGCCTTTTTTACCGTGTTGCTGCTGGGCAAGAGCGGCGAGGCCTATAACGTGGGCAGCGATCGAGAATGTTCGATCCTGGACCTTGCGGAGACACTATGCAGACTGTTTCCTGAACGCAACTGCCGGGTAATCCGACAGGAGCGAAAACCGGACGACCCCTATATTGTTAGCCCGGTGACCGGCGGCCATTTCGACCTGGCAAAAATCAGGTCGCTGGGCTGGGAACCGACAACCGGCATCGAAGAAGGCTTTATGAGGACGATCAAAAGCTATCTATAAGAGGCGCCAATCAGGGCGATGGCGTCTTGGGGTGCGAGATAATCTCTTCGATTTGCTTCTGTCTGAAGGAAATCTTTTTGTGACCAACGAAGCTGAACAA
>Ga0326727_10027166_pt1 | contig 10534 bp, 9 predicted proteins | sample MB2enrmetagenome_FD_207643 | JGI IMG/M metagenome (GOLD analysis project Ga0326727, IMG submission 207643) | Lab enriched peat soil microbial communities from McLean, Ithaca, NY, United States - MB29MY | ecosystem: Environmental > Terrestrial > Soil > Wetlands > Peat | place: USA: New York...
ATCCGTTCCCTGGTGGGCGGATGGGTCGAGAACAGGCGCCCAACCCCGCCTCCGATGAGCGGCGCGATGATGAACAGGTGCGCGGTGGAGGCCGACGCCTGCAGCGGCACGCGCTTGGAGTAGTCCTCCAGCTTCTGCAGGGCACGCGCCAGTGCATACGGATTGCCCGTCGTATGCGCGCCCGTCGCGTCCGCCTCGTACTCGCGCGAGCGCGAGATGGCAAGCTGGATCAGGCTGGCCGCAATCGGCGCCACAATCAGCATCAACAGCGCGCCCAGCCCGCCATTGCGGCTCCGTCCGCCGCGCCCTCCGTAGCCGCCAAACAGCGACGCCCAGTAACCCATGCGCGCGATCAGCGTGATCGCCCCGGCCAGGGTTGCGGCAATCGAGCTGGTCAGAATGTCGCGGTTCTTTACATGGCCCAGCTCGTGCGCCAGCACGCCCTCCAGTTCCTCGTCGGTCAGCAGTCCGAGGATTCCGTGCGTCACCGCAACCGACGCGTGCTGCGGGTTCCGGCCGGTGGCAAACGCGTTGGGCGATTCACTCGGAATCACGTAGATCTTCGGCATCGGCAGGCCATCCTTTGCGGCCAGCCGCTCCACCACCTCGTAGGCGCGCGGCAACTGCTCGCGTGTCACCGGCTGCGCGCGGTACATCTTCAGCGCGATCTTGTCGCTGAAGAAGTACGCCGTGAAGTTCATCGCGACCGAGATCGCGAACGCGATCAGCATTCCACTCTCTCCGCCGATACGTTCTCCGATCAGCACCAGAACCAACATCAGCAAGACCAGCATCAGCGTCGATTTAAAAGTGTTCATAGTCTCCTCTGGCCGCGTTCGTCGGCCTCATGCAGCCGCGCCTGCCGCTTCATTCATTAGACGCGCCAAGCGAGGCTTCGCTGCGAGCCAGCGCGCGCCGCAGCACCACGTCGAACGCCGCCTTGTGCTCGGCGTACTCGGCCTCGCTCAACCGGCCCGCCAGCCGGTCCGTCTCCAACACAAACAGCTCGTCCCTGAGCGCGCGCAACAGCGCGCTTGTCCCCGCAGCAGGCGCGGCAGCCACGCCAGCGGCATAGACCACGCTCTGTGTTGCGACTGGCGCTGAACCCTCCGCAGGCGGAAGCGGCGGGGCCGCTCCGGCAACTGCGACGGCAGCATTGGGCGCACCAGCCTTCAGCATCACGCCCGCGCCGAGCACCAGGGCCACTCCCAGAAAGCTCAGGATCCACCACTTGTATTGCGCCCACGGATCGTGGGTTGCATTCGGGTCGATTGGCGCGCCCAGCCCGCCGCCGGGACGCGATCCGTTGGAGGCCTGGCCGTTGCCGGATTGGTCGCCCGCACCCTGCGCGTCCTCCTGCGCCTGCGGCAACTGGCCCGAGCCGCTGATGCTGAACTCGACCGGCTGCGCGAAGTCCGGACCATGCGCATCGTAGCTCTGCGCATTCGTGTCCTGGTTGAGCGGCTGGAACTGCGCCGAACCCTGGAACTGCATCGTCTTCGGCAGCATCACGGCGAAGTCGCCGGTGGGCACCGTGAGCTTCAGCGAGAACGCCTGCCTGCCGTTGTAGGGCAGGCTGTACGCCACCTGAAAGCGCGTCTCGCCGGGGCGCACCGGAAAGGTAAACGCATAGTGCCCGTTGGCCGCGTCCAGCGTCTTCACCTCGGTGTTGGTGGGCAGGCCGCCGGGCGAGCTGGCCAGCGTCTGCACAATCACCGCGCCCTTGGGAAGGTAGAAATCCAGCGTATTGCCTCCGTACTGGGTGCGCGGCGGAGCGGAGGCGTTCTGCACAAAAAAGTTCTCCGCCAGGTTCAGCGTCTTGCCCCCGGCATCGGTCTCCGCGCGCAGCACCGTGGCTTCGCCGCTGATGCCGTCGATCTTTGCCGCCGAGTCGTACACGTCGATCGCCACGCTGCTTGCGCCCGGCTCGACGCTCTTGTAGTACTCCGCCCCGCGATGCGTGATGTGCAGCAGAATCGTCCCGCCATCCGGCGCGTTGACGTGGAAGCGGCCCTGAGCGTCCGAGGCCGTCTTGGCGATCTCTTCCATGCTTTGCGTCGCGGTGTTGATGACGCCGATGGTATCGCCCGCCGAGGGCTTCCCCGTGGTGCGGTTTGTCACCACGCCGGTCAGCGGCGCGGCAAGGGCCGTCGCCGCAAACAGCATCAGGCAGACAGCAGACGAAAGAGTGCGCAGCATTCCGGTCGAAGTGCGAATTGTTCTCATCGAAGTCGTCAAGGGTCAGCGGGTCCAGTTCTCAATCGTAAGATTGGGGATGCGGCTGAATTCGCGTTCATTATTGGTGACAAGCGTCAGCCCGAGTTGAAGAAAAAACTGCTGGGTAGTGTTCACCGTTTACCAACCTTCGACTTCTTCGGGAGGAGGATCGACCCGGCCTTCTGCATAGAAATCCTCCGGCATTGACGCCAGCGCTTCAAAGGCCCGCATGAGGGCATCGCTCTTCGGCGAGGGACTCGGCTCGTCTTTGGCTGGAGTGCGCTTTGTGGGTAGTAGTTTCTTCATAGCTGTGATCTCTGCAAGAAGTATATGGTTTGCGCAAACCTTCACGCCCTGGCGCGGGTGCTCTTCATGCCGCGCGCCATCAGCGTTTCCATCTCGGTGATGGCGTGCGAGGCCTCGTCCACCAGCGCCCTCCGCTGCTGGTTGTAGTCGGCCTCGGGATACTTGCCCGCCAGGTACTCGAAGTGCAAGTCGCGAAGGTTCTCGTAGATTGCCTCCTTGCGCTCGCGCAGATAGTCGACGCGCGTCTTGTCGGCCTGCACGAAGGGGTTCCGCTCCGGCCAGAAGATATAGGCGAAGCAGCTAACGATCAGTGCGGTAATGGCGGCGATGAGTCCCATTCAGTACTCCGTCTCGCGGCGGATGCGTTCACGCAATGCTGCATCCTGTGCCGCGTCCTGTGGATTGGATTCGCCGGCCGCGGAAAGGTTGCCGCCGGTTTCTGCCGCCGCGCCGGCCATCTGCAGCGCCCGCCGCTTCCACGCCCACACAATCCCGAAGGTGCCCAGCGTGGCCAGGAAAAAGATTGCGACGGGAACGATCCACGCCACGTTATCAAAGCCGCCGCGGATGGGCGCCGCAAGGATCGTCGCCCCGTACTTCGCCACAAACCAGTTGAGCACCGCGGTGTCGTTGCCCCCGGCGGCCATCTGCGTCTTCAGCTCGCCGATCATGCGCGCCGAATCCGGGCAGCCCACGTGGTTGCACTCCAGCAGGATCTGCCCGCATCCGCAACTGCACATCAGCTCGTGGCCCAGGCGGTCGAAGCGCGACTGCCCCGCGCCCAGCATGACGAAAGCGACCGCGCACAGCAGCGCAAGCTGCACCGTCCGCGCCCAGAAGACCGGGCTGCTCCACGCGCTTCGAATTGGATCGCGCCTACGCATGGGGCGCCTCGGCAATCACTCTCGCCTCGGCCAGCGGCTCTGCGCCGGCCGGAACGGAGTCCTCCTGGAGCAGCCGAACGGGCGAGCGGACAAGATTCGGGACCAGAGCGATGAATGTCCCCAGCACCACAATCGCCACGCCAATCCATATCCACTTGATCAGCGGATTGAGAAAGACCTTGATCTCAGGCATGTTCGAATCCGGATCGGGCCCCTCGTAGACGGTGTAGAGATCGGCCTCGGCTGTGGAGTGCAGGGCCACAATGGTCGATGCCTGTTCGTGGTCGGTACCGACGAAGTAGGTGCGCTTCTCAGGGGAGAGCTGTTTCACATACTTGCCGTTCTTGTACACATCGAGCCGCGCGAAGCTAGTGTCGTAGTTGGGCGTGGATTCCTGCGTATTGCCCACGTTGACCAGCCGGTACGGCCCAATCGCAAGCGTATCGCCGTAGCTCATCGTCATCTCGCGACTCTGGTCGAACGCCCCGCCGGCGATGCCGATGAACAGCACCACAATGCCGAAGTGGATGATGTACCCGCCGTAGCGCCGCGTATTGCGCCTCGTCAGCAGCACGGCCGACGCCAGCAGGTTCTTGCCCGTCTGCGTGCGCACTACCCTGGCCCCGCGCGTGAACTCCTCCACAATCGCGGTAATCACGCCCGCCGCCAGCGTAAACGCGATCAGCGAGAAGAAGGTGGACTCCATGTCGTCGCCATCGTTCCAAGGACGCAACCCCGCGATCGTCAGCCCAACCGCCGTCGCGGCCATGGCAATCGACGGCAGCACGAAGTTGCGCCGGATCGAGCGCAGCGTCGTCGAACGCCACGCCAGCAGCGGGCCAAGCCCGGTCAGAAAGAGAAGAAACAGCCCGATGGGAATCTCCACGCGGTTGTAGTAGGCCGCGCCGGTCGTGACCTTGGAGCCGGTCACAGCCTCCGAGAGCAGAGGAAACAGCGTCCCAAACAGCACCGTCAAGCAGGCCGCCAGCAGAATCATGTTGTTGAACAGAAAGCTCGACTCGCGGCTCACCAGCGATTCCAGCTTGTTCTCCGACTTCAGATGGTCGCGGCGCAGGATGAAGGTGAGCAGGCAGACCAGGAAGGCGATGACGATGAAGGTGTAAAACCACGTTCCGATGGACGACTCGGCGAAGGCGTGGACCGAACTGATGATTCCCGAGCGCGTCAGCAGCGTCCCCAGAATGGTCAGCAGGAAAGTGCTGAAGATCAGCCATACGTTCCAGCTCTTCATCATGCCGCGCTTCTCCTGCATCATCACCGAGTGCAGGAAGGCCGTGCCGGTAAGCCACGGCATCAGCGACGCGTTCTCCACCGGGTCCCATCCCCAGTACCCGCCCCATCCCAGCACGGAGTAGGCCCAGTGCGCGCCGAGAAGGATTCCGCAGGTCAGAAACAGCCACGTCACCATCGTCCAGCGCCGCGTGATGTGGATCCACTTCTCGCCCGGATAGCGCATCATCAGAGCGCCCAGCGCAAACGCAAACGGCACCGCGAACCCCACGTAGCCAAGGTACAGCATCGGCGGATGGATCACCATCTCGGGATATTGCAACAGCACATTCAGCCCCGCGCCATCGGCCGCCACCGGTCCGGGTGCGATGGAGAACGGCGGCGCGGCGACCACCAGAAGCAAAACAAAGAAGACCTGAATGGCCGCCAGAATCACCGACGCGAAGGCGCTGAGGCGAACGTCGACGCGGTGGCGCATGCGCACCACGAAGCCGTAGGCGCCCAGAAGCCACGCCCACAGCAGCAGCGAACCCTCCTGCCCGCTCCACATCGCGGCAAACTTGTACGCCGGATTCAGCGCAATGTTGCTGTGCGCGCGGATGTACTCCACGGAAAAGTCGTTGGTCAGCGCCGCCCACACCAGGGCAAAGGCCGCGCAGCACAGCGCAACAAAGCTGGCGATTCCGGCGCGGCGGGCCGTCTCGCCCAGGCGGTTCCAGCGCTCCTTGGGGATGCCGGTCGCGCGCACTCCACCCGGCGTCGCGCCCCACAGCGCAAAGCCTCCCACCACAAAGTTATAGAGGGTGAGAATGAGCGCCAGCAGCAGGCAGAAGCTTCCGAACTCCGGCATGGGGTGAAGGCTCATCGCCCATTCATTGTCTCAGATATCAGGCCAGGGATGCAGTTCGAGGTGTGACGCGCATCACATCTCTAAGTATCGCGGGACTATGCACTGAAACGGCATCGCTTAGGCCACGATCTCCGGCTCCTGCTCCAGCAGTTCACGCAGGTTCGACAGCAGCAGATCGGGCATCAGGGGCTTCACCAGGAAGCGCACATTCATCCCCGCGTACTCGACCTCCGCGTCCTCCATGCCGCTGATCACCATCACCGGCAGCTCGGGATGCATCCTGCGCAGCTCGCGCACAAACTCCGCGCCGTTCATCCCGGGCATCACGTGGTCGGTGATGACCGCGCCGATCGGGGTGGGGAAATCGTCGTGCCGGAACTGCTCCAGTACGCGCGCCGTATCGAGCGCCGCGATGACGAAGTACCCGGCCCGCCGCAGGATTGCCTGGCGGGTCGTCGCCTGGATCGCGTTGTCGTCGATCAACAGGACGGCGGTTGCGTTCTGTGGAATTGCGCTCCGCGAGGTCAATTGCTGTCCGTTCTCCATCACATCCATACCACCGCCGCCTGCACTGAAGTCTGCGCGGTGTGCTGTGCGGGCAGCCCGCCTCCGGCACGGCCCGCGCAACCTGCCTCCGCGTACCAACCATACGATGCGCAGATTGCCGCTCGCGGATGCCGCGCGCAACATTTTTTTGCCGGCAAGTTTAACGGCCACCGCTGCGGGCTTCTGTCGTGGGGCCCGATTCGGCGCTGGACTCACCCGATGCAAACATTTACAGTTTTCGGGAACTTGAAACCCCCACAACCGCGCGCATCGAACTCGCCGTCCAAGGACAGACCAACGTGAACCCAACCAACCTCACCTACATCGACTGGCTCATCATGCTGGTCTACTTCGCCTTTGTGCTGGGCATCGGATTCGCCCTCAAGCGCTACATGAAGACCTCCAGCGACTTCTTCCTTGCCGGGCGCTCCATCCCCGCCTGGGTCTGCGGACTGGCCTTCATCTCCACCAACCTGGGCGCGCAGGAGGTGATCGGGATGGGCGCGTCGGGCGCCAAGTACGGCATCCTGACCAGCCACTTCTACTGGATCGGCGCCATCCCGGCGATGTGCTTCGTCGGCATCTTCATGATGCCCTTCTACTACGGCTCCAAGGCGCGCTCCGTGCCGGAGTTCCTGCGCATGCGCTTCGACGAGAAGACGCGCGCCGTCAACGCCTTCTCGTTTGCCTTCATGACCATCTTCTCCTCCGGCATCTCCATGTACGCCATGGCGCTGCTGATCCAGGAGCTGGGCCTCTTCCACAACATCCTGCCCGACGCATACATCTTCCACGTCTCCATCATCCTGTCGGCGCTGATCGTGCTCGGCTACATCTTCCTGGGCGGCCTCACCAGCGCCATCTACAACGAGGTCCTCCAGTTCTTCCTCATCGTCGCCGGGCTGCTTCCGCTGGTGTGGATCGGCCTGCGCAGCGTGGGCGGATGGCAGGGAATCAAGCACACCCTGCCCGCCAACATGACCCACTCCTGGCAGGGCATGGCCCACGCCAACACCAACGCTCTGGGCGCGGACTGGTTCAGTTTGGTCATGGGCCTTGGCTTCGTCCTCTCCTTCGGCTACTGGTGCACCAACTTCCTGGTGATCCAGCGGGCCATGGCCGCCGACTCCGAGGACTCCGCGCGCAAGGTGCCGCTGATTGCCGCCGTGCCCAAGATGTTTCTGCCGTTCCTGGTGATCCTGCCCGGGCTCATCGCCGTCTCCATCACCAGCCACGTGAGCGGCGCAACCACCGGGACCGCGGCCTACGCCACAGTCAGCGCCCAGGGCAGGCAGCCGGCGCTCAACCAGGCGCATCCCCACGGCATCGTCCCGGTCAAGACCGACGCCATCACCGGCAAGGACGTGGTCGACTCCAACGGCCAACCGGTGTACGACTACGACAAGACGGTCCCGGTGATGCTGCTGACCTTCTTCCCCACCGGCGTTCTCGGCCTCGGACTCACCGCGCTGCTGGCCAGCTTCATGTCCGGAATGGCGGGCAACGTCACGGCATTCAACACGGTCTGGACCTACGACATCTACCAGGCCTATATCAACAAGAAGGGTTCAGACGCGCACTACCTGTGGATGGGCCGCATGGCGACCATCGGGGGCGTAGTGCTGTCGATCGCTGCGGCCTACGCCGTCACCAGCTTCAACAACATCATGGACGCGCTGCAACTGGTCTTCGCGCTGGTCAACGCGCCGCTGTTTGCCACCTTCCTGCTGGGCATGTTCTCCAAGCGCACCACCGGCCACGGCGCATTCACCGGACTGCTGGTGGGTACGACGGGCGCGATCGTCCACCACGGACTGACGCTTCCGCTGGGCGACGCGGCCGGCATTCACGGCGGATGGATCCACGTCCTCCACCGCTACCCCAGCGAGATGGCGCAGAACTTCTGGACCGCCATCTTCGCCTTCACCATCAACCTGGTCGTCACCGTCGTGGTCTCGCGGCTGTCGGCCCCGCGCCCCGAACCGGAGCTGGCCGGGCTGGTCTACTCGCTCACGCCAAAGCCCGTGGAAGCCGACAAGGCCTGGTACCAGAGGCCGACCGTATGGGCGCTAACCGTCCTCGCCATGGCAGTCGTCCTCAACATCATCTTCGCCTAAGAACTGGAGTTCTCATGGGTCTCGACATCCGCATCCCTCTCGGCCTCGTCTTTCTGCTGATCGGCGGCATCATGGGCGTCTTCGGCTTGTTTACGCAGGGCGACGCCGCGCTCTACCAGAAGTCGCTGGGCATCAACATCAATTTGGTCTGGGGCGGGCTGATGTTCGCCTTCGGCGCCATCATGTTCTTCTTCGGCAAGCGCCACAAGGCGCCCGCTGCACCCGCCGATCCTAACGCCGCAGCCAGACCCAGCCACTAACCCATGGGCACTGAAAGCTGCGAATCGCATCCGCCAGTGGAACGCGCCCCCACTCACCGCTTTCCCGGCACTACATACAGCAGCACCGCGAAGTAGTGGGTGACGCTGCCCGCCAGCACAAACAAATGCCACAGCGCATGGAAGTAGCGCAGGCGGTCGTTGGCGAAGAAGACAATCCCCAGCGTATACGCCACTCCGCCCGCGCCCAGCCACATCATCCCGGGCCAGGTGATGGCGGCCAGCAGCGGCCGTATGCCGAAGACGGCGCACCATCCCATCAGCACATACACCGTCGCCGACGCCGCGGGAAACCGCCCCAGTGCGAGGCTCTTGAAGACCACTCCCGCCACCGCCAGCCCCCACACCACGCCCAGCAGCGTCCAGCCCAGCCGCCCGCGCATGGACACCAGCATGAACGGCGTATACGTCCCCGCGATCAGCAGGTAGATCGCCGAGTGGTCGAGCACATGGAAGACATGCCGCGCCCGCGTCCGCACCAGCGAGTGGTACAGCGTGGAGCACACGTAGACCAGCACCAGCGTCGCCGCGTAGATGCTGCAACTCACAATTAACCACGGCCCGCCGCGCGCCGCACGCACGACGAGGACCACCGCACCGGCCAGCGCAAGCGCCGCGCCCACGCCATGCGTAATCGCGTTGGCCAGAATGTCTCCCAGCCTGTACTGTGACTGCGAACTCACGCCTGCAATGATATTCCCCGCGCGTGGCCCGGCCCCGCGCGCCGCCGCGCACGCTCCGCTGGAAGAGGACGCTGTCGAAGCCCGCGATGGACCGCAGGCCATCCACCGTGCGCTTGTGCAACCGGCGCTTCCGACCGGACTTTCGCGCGGTCCCGTGTTTCGATCGTCCCCTTCTATAATGGCGGCAGGCATGGCGTGGAGCCGTGCCGCGAGGGAGGAACGATGTTCAAGCTGGTCTTGGTGCGTCACGGCGAAAGCGAGTGGAACAGAGAGAACCGGTTTACCGGATGGACCGATGTGGACCTTTCGGAAAAGGGCCGGGCCGAGGCGCTCGAGGGCGGACGCATCTTGAAGCAGGAGGGATACACCTTCGATGTCGCCTACACCTCGCTGCTCAAGCGCGCCATCCGAACGCTGTGGACCATCCTCGACGAGATGGACCTGATGTGGATTCCCGTGCACCGCAGTTGGCGCCTCAACGAACGCCACTATGGCGCGTTGCAAGGACTGAACAAGTCCGAGACAGCCGACAAGTTCGGCGAGGACCAGGTGAAAATCTGGCGCCGGAGCTACGACATCCCGCCGCCACCGCTGGACAAGTCCGATCCGCGTTGGCCGGGCCACGACCGGCGTTACGCTGGGCTCTCCGAGGACGAACTTCCCTTGACCGAGTGCCTCGAAGACACCGTCGCGCGCTTTCTTCCGCTCTGGCACCAGACCATCGCGCCCATGGTGAAATCGGGCAACCGGGTCGTCGTTGCGGCGCATGGCAACAGCCTGCGCGCGCTGGTGAAGTATCTCGACGGCATCTCCGACGGCGAGATCGTCAGTTTGAACATTCCCACCGGCGTCCCGCTGGTCTACGAGCTGGACGAATCCCTCAAGCCGGTCAAGCACTACTATCTGGGCGACCCGGAGAAGATAGAAGCGGCAATGCAGGCCGTCGCGGCCCAGGGCAAAAAGAAGTAGCGTCATCTCTGTTGATAAGATCGCCCGCGGCGACCGCTGCAACCTTGCGATAATCGAAGCATGAAGCGCCGCACAATCGGGCACTACGAGATCCAGCGCAAGATCGGCGCGGGCGGGTCGGGCGTCGTCTACCTGGCCACCGACACGCTGCTGCAGCGTCCCGTCGTGCTCAAGCTGCTGAAGCGCGGCGCGCTCTCGCTGGAGCAGGTACGCGCCACGCAACTGCGTGAGGCCCGCCTGGCCTCGGCCATCGACCACCCCAACGTCGCCGCCATCTACGACGTCGGCGAGGCCCCGTCGGAGTCCGGCGGCGAGGACGAGGCCTACATCGTCATGCAGTACATCCCCGGCAAGTCGCTGGACAAGGTGATCGCCGAGGGCCCGGCCAGCCTGCAACTCGCGCTCTCCGCCGGAATCCAGATCGCCGACGGCC
>Ga0326727_10027167_pt1 | contig 10534 bp, 7 predicted proteins | sample MB2enrmetagenome_FD_207643 | JGI IMG/M metagenome (GOLD analysis project Ga0326727, IMG submission 207643) | Lab enriched peat soil microbial communities from McLean, Ithaca, NY, United States - MB29MY | ecosystem: Environmental > Terrestrial > Soil > Wetlands > Peat | place: USA: New York...
CATCGTCTATCCGGACCGCGAGCACCTTACTGTCCGAAGTTCGATTCGATTCGAAGCGATGCGCGAGAGCATCGAAGATTATGAAATGCTACGCGCGCTCGCGGCGCGTGATCGTGACGCTGCCGACCAGATTTGCGCGAGCGCGGTTTCGTCTTTCACTGATTACGTTCGGGATCCTGCCGCTTTTCGCCGCATCGAGCAGAGACTGATGGAAGCGTTAAGTAGGGAATAGGGAATAGGGGGCAGGGAACGGGGAACAGGGAACAGGAACTGGTGGAAAGCAGGTCATTCAAAGCACCCGCAAAGCTACCACGGTCGCGTCATCGCCCTGGCATCCCTGCGAGAATTCATCCATGGCTGTGAAAATTGCGTGGACGATGCCATCGGCAGACTGGCTGGCACTGCCGCCAACCGCCCTGCGGAGGCCCTCCACGCCCCACTCCGTGCCGTCGGGGTTCGTCGCTTCAATCACCCCATCCGAGTAGGCGATTACCAGGTCATGCGGGTGGAGTTGAATCGAGCCTTCTTGATAGGACCAATCTGGAAATATGCCGACGGGCGCGCCGCCAGTCTCGAGCCAAACAGTCGACCCGTCTGGGCGAATAACCATGGGAGGATTGTGACCTGCGTTGACGTATCGCAGCGTGTGCGCCGTCGCGTCGAATACGCCATAAAACAAGGTGGCGTAGCGATCCGCGAGAGAGGATGCGTACACCTGGCGATTTACTGCCCGGAGCATTAACGCCCCTTCAGCTCCTGTGAGCAGAAGCGCGGTGCGAATTGATGACTGAACATTTGAGATCATGAGAGCCGCGGCCAAGCCTTTGCCGGAAGCGTCGCCAACAGTGACGGCCAGGCGATTCTGCGGCAGCGCCAAGAATTCGTAGCAGTCCCCGCCCAACTCCAGCACCTGCCGGCATCGAGCGCTGTATTCCAGATTGTCGATCGCTCGATTCGAACCTTGCATAAACCGCTGCTGAACGCCGCAGGCCGTCGCCCAGTCGCGGCTAACGTCGATTACCATTTCATCGCTTGCCATGTTCGACCCTCCACTCGTAGGTCGTTCCTCGACGCAGAGATTCGACACGAGCGGGCGTCGGCCTATACGATTTTTCTTTCGACATCGGTTGATCGCGATGTCGAAAATGGGCAGCCCGCTCCGACTACACTATGAGAGCGCAAATCAGTAGCGCTAAAATGAGCAGATGAGAGGAGCGGAGAACATGAAGTACATTCTGATGATGACCGGCACCAAGGCCGGTGTCGAGACATACCGGTCGTGGTCGAAAAGCGATGTCGAGAGGCACTTCGCGCACTTGAAGAACCTGAATAGTGACTTGCGCGGAGCCGGAGAGTTGGTTGCTAATGATGGCCTGGCTGCTCCGGAGCAGGCGAAGTTGGTGCGGGCTGGTAGCGGCGGCGTGCCCATAACGGACGGCATTTTCCCGGAGGCAAAGGAGTTTCTCCTGGGTTACTGGATCGTCGACGTCGAAAGCCCGGAACGCGCTTATGAGATCGCAGCCCGATTGTCAGCGGGCCCGGGTCCGGGCGGAATCCCGACCAATATGCCGATCGAAGTGCGCCAGATCATGACCGCGAGAGCCAGTGAACCGGCCATGTAGGGGCGATCCGTGCCGTTGCCCGAGCGGCCCGCCACCGGAGATGTTGTAGCCGTGCGGGACGCGATAATGGAGGCGGAAACCCTGTCATGCTGAGCGGAGCGAAGCATCCCTGCAGTTTGTCGTGCGTGCCGAATCCAGATCGTAAATGCGGAGATTCTTGGCCCTGACGAGCCGGGGCTCAGGATGACAGGGAGTGTTATCTAGAGGACAGCAGTCAAGAATGATGGACACTGAAAACCTCTTGCGGGAACTGGCGCCGCGGGTCCTGGGCGTGGTGACTCGGCGTTTCCATGACTTCGCCGCTGCCGAGGACGCGGTCCAGGAGGCCTTGCTTGCGGCGTCGCTGCAATGGCCCCGGGAAGGCGTTCCCGACAATCCGCGCGGCTGGCTGATTCAGGTTGCCGGCAGGCGCATGATGGATTACCTACGCAGTGAGGAAGCACGAAGGCGGCGGGAAGAATTGGCAGCCGGTGAGGCCGCCCAGCTAGCGCCACCCGTCGACGTCAATCCGGAATTGGAGCAAGACGACACGCTGACTTTGTTCTTCATGTGCTGTCATCCGTCGCTGACTTCGTCCTCCGCCATTGCCTTGACGTTGCGGGCTGTGGGCGGCTTGACCACGGCCGAAATCGCCAACGCCTTTCTGGTCCCCGAGGCGACTATGGCGCAGCGCATTAGCCGTGCCAAGGCCACGATCAAGGCTTCCGGCGTGCCGTTCCAGTTGCCGACCTTTCAGGACCAGGCTCAGCGAATCCGCTCTGTGCTGCACGTGCTCTATTTGATTTTTAACGAGGGCTACACGAGCAGCACTGGGCCGCAACTGCAGCGGCTGGAACTGGCCAGGGAAGCTATTCGCCTGGCGCGATGCATTCACACGTTGCTTCTGGAAGACGCAGAAGTCGCGGGATTGCTGGCGCTCATGTTGTTGACCGATGCGCGTCGCGCCGCGCGAACCGGACCGGACGGGGAGTTGATTCCGCTGACGAAGCAGGATCGAAAGTTGTGGGACAAAGCGCAGATTTCCGAGGGCATCGCGCTGTTGACCGCTGCGCTGTCGAAAGGACCGGTTGGCGCGTACCAGCTCCAAGCTGCCATCGCTGCCGTTCATGACGAAGCGGCTCGAGCCGAGGATACCGACTGGCCGCAGATCCTGGCGTTGTATGAGTTGCTCAGGCGCATGTCTGACAATCCCATGGTGATGCTCAACCATGCCGTCGCCGTCGCCATGGTGCGCGGCCCCTCCAGGGGATTGGAACTGCTGAAAACGCTCGACGCTGATCCGCGCATAGCCGGCCACCATCGCCTCGACGCGGTTCGCGCCCATCTGCTGGAGATGGCCGGCGACCCTCAGGGCGCGGTGACGCATTATCGAATCGCGGCCAGCCGCACAACAAGCACGCCGGAACGTAATTACCTTATCACGCAAGCAGCACGGCTGAGTGAGGGAAGGTAGCAAACCCGAGGTTTCACATCACCCGTCAGCGCCGTGTCATTCTGAGCGAAGCAAAGAATCTCTGCAATTGCTTCCGTAATACACTATAGCCAGGCCTGAAGACGAACGGATAAGATGAAGGCGACCGCCAGAACCCCGGGAGGATCTATGCTTGAATCTGAAAGGCTCGTGGCTTTCGTAGGTACCCGCGACCCAGGTCGCGCCAAAGAGTTCTATGGCGGCACGCTGGGCCTGCGTTTGGTTAGTGAGGACCAGTTTGCGCTTGTCTTCGATTGCGGCGGAACGATGTTGCGGGTCACCCGCGTTCCGGAACTCGGCACAGCCGCGTACACGGTGCTCGGCTGGCGTGTCCGGGACATCGTTTCGACGGCAAAACGACTTCAGGAGGCGCACGTGGTCCTGGAACGCTATCCGGGAATGCAGCAGGATGAACTTGGCATCTGGAAATCCCCGAGCGGCGCTCGAGTGGCGTGGTTCAAGGACCCGGATGGAAATACCCTTAGCATTACGGAGTTTTGAGCAGGCCGGCGCGTGTATCTCGTTCGCCGGAGGCCTCGCTTGAAAGCCGTCTTCATTCAGCGTAGATTGCCTCAATGAGAATACCGGAGGAACCTGATGAAAAACTTGACCCGTCGAGATTTGTTGAGGACTAGCTTGCTTACGCCCGCAGTGGCAGCGGCGGCGCATAATGCAATCGCCCATGGAAGGGCTCCGGCTGGCATTTCAGGAGAGGCTGCGGAAACCGGACCTCTGCCTGAGGTCGCCACGCCTGACTCTACAGAGGCAGGCGCCGTAAGGGAACGACTGCTTCTGGATTTCGGGTGGCGGTTCCATTTCGGTCACGCTGATGATCCCGCCAGGGATTTCGGCTTCGGCGGAGGAAGGACCGGCAACTTCCAAAAGACGGGGAATTTCCTTCCCGCAGGCGCCCTGGCGTTTGACGACAGCGCGTGGCGAGCCCTGGATCTGCCTCACGATTGGGCCGTCGAACTGGATTTCAAGAACGATCCGGCGCTCGCGAGCAAAGGTTTTTACCCGCTAGGGCGAGCCTACCCGGACACGAGTATAGGCTGGTATCGCCGCGCCTTCGAGCTTCCCGCCGGCGACTCCGGCAGGCGAATCACCCTTGAATTCGATGGCTCGTACCGCGAAACGACGGTGGTCTTCAACGGTTTTTACATCGGCCGGCACAGCGGCGGGTACGATCCTTTCAGTTTCGATGTCACGGACTTTGCCACTCCGGGCGGCAGGAACGTGCTGCTGGTTCGCGTTGATGCCACGCTGAGTGATGGGTGGTTCTACGAGGGAGCAGGAATCTATCGCCACGTCTGGTTGGTGAAGACGAACCCGGTGCACGTAAAGAAGTGGGGGACGTTCGTCGTCGCGCAAGTGCGGCCGGGTGAGGCAGCACTTGCCATTCGTACCGAGGTGGATAACCAAGGGAAGGGCGCGCAGAGCACTCGGGTCATCTCGACAATTCTCGACCCCGCCGGCAATCCGGTGGGGAAGGCGGCCACCACCGTCTCCTCAATTCCAGAGGGAGACGGTCACACCTACGAGCAGTCGATCGTGGTGAAACAGCCTGCCCTCTGGTCGCTCGAGGAGCGGAACCTCTACCGGTTGGTGACGGACGTCGAGGCGGGCGGCCACATCGTCGATCGTTACGAGACGCGCTTTGGTATTCGTACGGTTCGCTTCGACGCGGCGCGCGGCTTCCTGCTCAACGGCCAACCGGTCAAGCTCAAAGGCACCTGCAACCACCAGGACCACGCCGGTCTGGGCGCCGCGCTGCCCGACGCCGTGCAGCGCTATCGCGTCCGGAAACTTCAGGAGATGGGTTGCAACTCACTTCGCACTTCGCACAATCCACCGACTGCAGAGCTCCTTGACGCCTGCGACGAAATGGGAATGCTGGTGTTTGATGAGACCCGCATGATGTCTTCGAATCCTGAGGGTCTAAGCCAATTCGAGAATCTCGTACGTCGCGACCGCAACCGTCCCAGCGTGTTTATGTGGTCTATGGGAAACGAAGAAGGACAGGCCAACACCGAGAAGGGCCTGCGAATTCTGACGGCGATGAAGGAGTTGGCCAGTGCGTTTGACGGATCGCGGCCAGTGTCGATTGCGCCCATCCGGGCGATCGGCGCGGGCGGCCTGGTGGTGTGCGACGTCATGGGTTACAACTACATGGATCCCGGCGCCGAGGCCTATCACAAGACTCATCCCGATATCCCGGTGATCGGCACGGAGACGGTCAGCGCGGTGGGCACGCGCGGCATCTACATCACCGATCCCGAGAAAGGCTACGTGGGGTCGTACGACCCCTACACGACCACGGGCCGGGCTTCCGCCGAAGGTTGGTGGAGGTTCTGCAACGCGCGCGCTTGGCTTTCGGGCGGCTTCGTGTGGACAGGCTTCGACTACCGCGGCGAACCTTCGCCTTACGAATGGCCCAACATCAGCTCGCAGTACGGAATCATCGATACGTGCGGGTTTCCGAAAGACTCGTTCTACTACTACCAGTCCTGGTGGACGGCAAAGCCGGTCCTGCACTTGTTCCCGCATTGGAATTGGCCCGGCATGGAGGGAAAGGAGATCGCGGTTTGGGTTTACTCAAACCTGGAGAAGGTTGAACTCCTCTTCAATGGCGAAAGCCTGGGCACGAAGGAAATGAACAAGGACTCGCACCTGGCATGGGTCGTCAAATACGCTCCTGGCGCGATCGAGGCGCGCGGGTACACGGGCGGCAAGCCCGTGCTGACGGCAAAGCGGGAGACCACGGGAGCGGCGGCGAAACTGGTGATGAAGACGGACCGCGAGGAGGTGTTCGCCGACGGAGAAGACGTGGCGATGTTCGCGGTCGAGGTTCAGGACGAACAGGGGCGAGTGGTGCCGGTAGCGGACAACGACGTGAGCTTCCGCGTTTCCGGGGAAGGGAAGCTGATTGGGGTGGGCAACGGCGACCCTACCAGCCACGAGTCGGACAAGGGCGCGTCGCGACATGCCTTCTGCGGCTATTGCATGGCAATCGTTCAGTCCACGAAATCGGCCGGCAAGATCACCCTTGAGGCGACTTCTCCCGGGCTTGCGCCCGCGAGTGCTTCCGTGGAGGCGAAAAGCGCCGGACTCCGGCCCCAGGTCGCGGCCTGGGAACGCGAGGCGCCGGTAGGACCTGGCATCACGGGACTGTGGCGGCCGATCCCAAGAACTGAGGGAGGCGGCGAACTGATCGCCCTGCTCTTGGGCAGCGGCAACATCCTGTTCGCACTCAAGCAAGACGGGAGCAGCCTTGCCGGGACCGTGGAAGGCACAGGCGGCGGCTTCTTCGGCGGCGGCGATGTTCCCACCCCGATTCAGGACGGCAAGGTGGATGGGCCTAACGTGTCGTTCAAAGCCGGGAATGCCACCTATACGGGAACGCTGAATGGCGATCAGATTGAGCTGCAGCGGCAGTTCGATTTCGGCTTCCGCCTGCCAACCCCGAGTGAGCCGGCGCCAGGGTCACGGCCGGCGATCGGGCCGCCGCCGGATGGGTCAGATCCATCCATAGGAACCGGTCGTTTTCGGATGCCCGGCCCGCTGGTGCTGCATCGGGTGGAACGGTAGACCTGAGGCGGGAAGCAGAGAAGTGCCGCTGTCAGTGACATTGTGTCCGTATTGAGATCTGCCGGACGGATTGTCCCCGGCGGATGACCCCGTGCCTCTCGAACCAGCCCTTCCCGCCAACTGTCACCCTTTGTTTTCATAGACATTCTCGCTTTGTTCCGTCGAAAACCTGCTTCAACAGCGCCAATTCCGGTTGGCGCAGACCCCTGACTTGTGGGGTCTGCGATGTCCCGAAGGGACAGTCCGGTCGAGCAGTGCAATTTGACCGACCTGCGCCTTCGGCGCATCGCAGACATTCAAAAGCAATGTCTGCGCCAGCCCACGATCCTTTGTTTTCATAGACATTCTCGCTTTGTTCCGGCGATTTTCGAAAAATGAGGGGGCGGAGAGGTGTGGTTAGCCGGAAACGATTCCTCGGAATACCCGGCGAGGGCGGGGCGCAGCGTATTGTTGTCCGAATCACCACTCCGGATGACCGCCGGGCAATTCTCCACTTCTCGTTCACTCCCCTCAAATCACGCAGCAAAGCCACATGCTCGCAATCCCACAGGCATATCATAGCCTACTGGATTGAGTTTGTCAAGAGACAGAAAGTCCGTGCCAGGGTAGCGTCAGTGCCGCAGGAGAGTACGATCTAAGCGGAAGACCTAGCGCAGCTTTGGAGTGCGGCGGCTTGCCGCCGTTTTTTTCCGCGAGCTTGCTCGCGGAGGTGGGAGCAGACAGCCCGGCCAGCAAGCTGTCCTGCGGGAAAGCGGCGACAAGCCGCCGCACTCCAAAGCTGCGCAGTCGACTTTGACGCGACCCTGAAGTCCGTGTTTGGTTCGAGCCAGCGGTGGCGTGCGCCTGAGCTGGAAGAGCCAGGTAGAGGGATGTGACGAACAAAAACGGAGACGAGTAGAAGCCGGGCATAGGCCGACTCTAGGTTGCTCCAGTGAAAAGCGGGAGCTGACTATTGCCTTACTCGTGGCGCAGCGCGACCATGGGATCCACCTTCGTCGCCCGGCGGGCGGGAATATAGGTGGCAATCACGGCTACGGCCATGAGCACCAGGGAAACGCACGAAAAGACCAAGGGGTCATAGAAGCGGACCCCCATCAACTCATGCCCGAGGAGATGCCCGAATCCAGACGCGCCGGCCAAGCCCACACACAGGCCTCCCGCCACCAGGGTGATGGCTTCTCGCACTACCATGGTCACAACGTCACGAGGTCTTGCTCCCAGCGACATGCGGATGCCGAACTCGTGCGTGCGCTGCGCCACCACGTAACTGGTAACGCTGTAAACCCCGGCCGAGGCCAGTATCAAGGCGAGCACGGCAAACGCCACCAGTAGCTTCACCAGCGCATAGGGCCCCGCCAATTCCTCGGACCTCCGCTGTTCTTGGGTGCGAACGTCTTCGAGCGGGAGGTCTTTGTCCACAGCCCACACGGCGCGCTTCAAGGGGTGCTCGAGGCCCAGCGGCGGTGTCAGGGCGCGCAGCACGACGGTCATCTCCGCTTCCGGGTTTTGCGCGTACGATAAGTAGACTCCGGGCAAAGGGCCTTTGCGTACATCGCTGATAATGTCCGCGATCACGCCAACCACGGTGACCCAAGGTTGTTCACGGCCCTGGCCTTCCAGCCGCAGCCTCCTGCCGATGGGGTCGGCCCCGTTCCAGGCCCGCGCCAGCGCTTCGTTGATCACTGCCACGCGCGGCGCCCCCGCCGTGTCTTGTTCGGTCAACACTCGGCCGCGGGTGAGGGGAATCCGCAACGCGCTGAAATAACCGGAGCTCACTGTGTTTACGATGGCGAAGTCCCTGGCCACGGCGCCCTGCTCGGGCTCCAATGTGATCGGGCGGAACGCTCGCCGGTCTTCCTCAATAACGGGTAGACGATCCGTGACGCCGGCCGACTCCGCACCGGGGATGGCTTGAGCGTTCTCGAGCACTCTATGATAAAAGGAAGAGAGGTCGGATTCGTGGGGATACGCCCCGGCGGGCAAAGAAACATTCATGGTCAGCAGGCTCTTGGGATCGGCGCGGTCATTGACACTTCCCAGCACCATCATGGCGCGTATCAATAAGCCGCCGAGTCCCAATAAAACGATCGCAAGACCAACCTCCGAGATCACCAAGTATTCGCGCAGCCGATGCGAACCGCCTGAGCCTTGGGAGCCTCGACCTCCCTCTTTGAGCGTCTCATTGAGGTCCAGCTTCGACGCCGCGAGGGCCGGCGCAAGACCGAACACGAGCGGCGTTAGTACGCCGAGAAAAAGCGCGAAGCCGAGAACGCGCAGATGCATGTGCGGTTGGACGGCGGAAGCCGGGAGGGCGCCTGCAAAGAGGGCTCGGAGGATCGCCATTCCCCACGCTCCCAGGAGAAGGCCCAGAGCGCCTCCCGCCAGGCCGAGCAGGACACTCTCGGTAAGGAGTTGTCGGATCAAGCGAGCCCGCCGCGCGCCCATGGCCACGCGAACCGCCATCTCCTTCTCCCGCACGGAGGCGCGCGCCAGCAGCAGATTGGCGACGTTGGCGCAAGCGATCAGCAGCACCAGCGTCACGGGTCCCATGATGAAGATGAGGCCCAATCCGAGCTTTTTACCGATCTCCTCCTGAAGTGGAACGACCTGCACTTCCCAGCCCTTGTTGGTCGCGGGATACGCCTGCGCGAGGCGATGAGCAAGGTTGTTCATGTCCGCCTGGGCCTGCTCCTTGCTGAGTCCGTTTTTCAGCCGGCCTCGCACCATGACATGGCGAACTCCCCGGCTGAGAGCGCTGAAGCCAAGGTTTAGCGGAATCCAAAGACCGCTTTCTCCGGGATCGGCCATGACCCCGATGACAGTGTAGCTCTCCCGGTCGAGCGTAATGTTTCGCCCCAGAATTCCCGCGTCGGCGCCGAAGCTTGCTTGCCACAGAGCGTGGCCTAGGATGACGACCCTGGGCGCGCCGGGTTCGCACTCTTTGGGCAAGAAGTGACGGCCTATAGACGGTTGCACCCCCAGAACCTCGAAATAGTTGCAGGAAACTTGGAGGCCGACAACGCGCTTGGGCTCGGCTACGGCAGTAAGTTGGAAGTCTTGGTCGGAGTACGCAGCAAGGTCCTGGAAGGAGTGGTTTTGCTGCCGGCAGTCGAGGAAATCAGGTATGGACAGACCGCTTCTCGTGGCGCCGGAGGTGTTGTTGAACGCCCAGAGATTGGCAATCTGCTTCTGGTCTTTAACCGGATAGTGCGGGTTCAGTGCAGAGTCGAGAAAGCTAAAGATGGCGGTGTTGGCGCCAATGCCGAGCGCCAGCGTAAAGACGGCTACGGCCGCAAAACCTGGGTTGCGCGCCAGCATGCGGAGGCCGTAGCGGAGATCTTGGGTCAGTGTGCCCATGGTGTTTTTCAACGGGGCAGAGGATTTCGACTTGCCTGATTTCTCACCATCTTATCGTACGCTTGCCAGGCGCAGACTTCCATTCCGCGCAAGTGCTTGCCCCAGCTGACTATTACTCGTGGCGCAACGCGGCCATGGGATTGATTTCTGTGGCGCGGCGGGCGGGGATGTACGCGGCGAGCAGGGCGATGCCGGTGAGGGCGAGGGCAACGATGCCGAACGTCAGCGGATCGTTGGGTTCGACGCCGAACAGCAGGCTGGATAGGAATCGCGTCAAAGCCAGTGCGGCAACTATGCCGACCCCGACGCCCGCCATCGCCGCGGCTAGTCCCTGACCCACCACGAGCGCCAGCACGCTGCTCCTCTGGGCGCCGAGGGCCACCCGGATACCAATTTCGTGTGTCCTTTGCTGGACGGAGAATGAGGTGACGCCGAGAATTCCGACTGCTGCCAGCAGCAGAGCGCTTGCTGCGAAAATGCCGAGCAGCAGAAGGTC
>Ga0326727_10027168_pt1 | contig 10534 bp, 6 predicted proteins | sample MB2enrmetagenome_FD_207643 | JGI IMG/M metagenome (GOLD analysis project Ga0326727, IMG submission 207643) | Lab enriched peat soil microbial communities from McLean, Ithaca, NY, United States - MB29MY | ecosystem: Environmental > Terrestrial > Soil > Wetlands > Peat | place: USA: New York...
TACTGGGATCAGGGCGGCAATGCGGTGTTCCAGGCGGGTCTGACCCCGTCGGGCAGCACCAGCACCACGCCGACCATCATCAGCCTGACCGAGCCGGCCAATCAGATCGCTGCGACGGTGTCGCTGAGCAGCAACGACCAGTACTACCTGGCGCACGGTGGTGCAGTGAACCTGAGCGTCAGCAACGGCGTGGTCGATCTGGCATCCGGCACAGGGCCTGCCACGGTATCGCTGCACATGAGCAATGGCCAGCTGGTTGATGCCTCCGGCACGGTCTACGCCTATTCGAATGGCGTGATCTATCTGCCGGTCACCGAAACGTCTCTTGCCACGCCGGTCAGCATCAGCGCCACCGTCACCGACGGCGCCAGCCTTTCCTCACTGGTGGGATCCGGCAGCTATGAACTGCCCCCGGTCGTTGCCATCACGGCAGACGCCAATCACAACGGCTATCTGAACGCAGTCGAAACACAGAACGGATCGGCTACGCTTCAGTCGACCGTATCGCTCAGCCCGTCGCTGATCAGCGCGGGTGGCAGTGCCAATGTCACCGTCACCGATAACGGCACGACAACGACCCTGGTGGTGCATTCGAATGGAACCGTTACCGGCGGGACCAGTCTTGTCGGCGGCAGCTATAACGCCTCGACCGGTGTCCTGACGGTCAGCATGCCGGAACCGGGCAATGCGAATACGGTGTCCGTCAGCGCCACACAGACTGACCATAATGGCTTTGCTTCCACGGCCGGCACGGTCAGCGCCATTGAAGACATCACCCCGCCGTCGGCACCGCAGGTCGCCATTTCGACGGATCCCAATGCACCGGGCATCATCACGGCGGCCGCGCTGAATGGCGGGACGACGGTGAATGCCACCGTCACACTGGGCAGCGCCGGTCAGGCGGATCTGGCGCATGGCGGCTCGGTCAATGTGACGGTGTCTCAGGACAATACGACACAGACCTATGCCCTGCACTTGAGTGGCAATCAGCTGGTCGATGCCGCGGGTCATACCTATGCCTATAACACCGCAACCGGTGCGATCACCATTCCGACCACCGTTTTGATCGATCACGGCAACCTGACGGTCAGCGCCACAGAGAGCGACATTGCCGGCAACGTATCGGCCAGCAGTTCGGCCGTGGCAGCCGTCGTGGATGATCCGGCAATCAGCGTCACGGTAGCGGCAATCCCGTCGACCGGTCTGCACTGGGAAACCTGGGTGAATACGCTGAGCTTCCCGTACAACGGCGGCAGCGGCACCAATCCGGAGAATATGCAGTCGGTCATCAGTTCGACCACGGTCGCACCGACAACCTCGACGGTGATCACGGATGTGCATGATGCCAACGTGGCCGTCGGAACGGCATCGCAGATATCGGGCCTGATCCTTCTCGAAGCCGGTCATACCTATACCTTCACCGGCGCCGAAGACGATTCCTTCCTGCTGAACGTGGGCGGCAAGGAAATGACGGCGACCTGGGGCGGCGGCGGCGAACTCTCGGGGAGCTTTACACCGACGGAAAGCGGCTGGTATACGATCACGGCCTATCACGACAACGAGAACGGTCCGGGCACCTTCCAGATCCAGGTGGGGGTCGATGGCGGCACTGCGGTCGATCTGAGCACGTCGAACTTTAACCTGGTCACGGACACCAGCCAGCTGAGCCAGGCAGGCCTGCAGGTTGGCGCCCTGGTGGCGATACACTCGGGAGAAAGCACCGGCTACTATCCGGTCACGGCGACCTCGGCGATCGCTTCGCTGCCGTCCACCGGGCTTGAGCTGCAGACCTGGGTCAATACGCTGAGCTTCCCGTATCACGGCGGCAGCGGTACCGATCCGGTCACCATGCAGTCGACCATCGACTCGACCACGGTGGCGCCCACCAGTACCGGGGTGATCACCGATATGCACGATGCCAATGTCGCGGTAGGCACGGCGACCAAGATGTCGGGGCTGATTCTGCTGGAAGCGGGCCATTCCTATACCTTCAGCGGCTCCGAGGATGACGCCTTCCTGCTGAACGTGGGCGGCAAGGAAATGACGGCCACCTGGGGCGCAGGCAGCGAGCTGTCAGGAACCTTCACCGCGACAGCCACCGGCTGGTACACCATCGAGGCCTACCACGACAACGAAAACGGCCCGGGTAACTTCCAGGTTCAGGTCAGCGACAATGGCGGCACGGCGCTCGAACTGAACACGGCCAATTTCCATCTGGTCGGCAGTCTCGGCGACTTGAACAGCGCGTCTATCGGCAGCCTGGTTCCGACGGGCGAAACGACCTCCACCGGCTACTACCCGGTCGGCACCAACGCCACGTTCAATATTTCACTGGACTCGCTCAACCAGAGTCTGCTGGCCAACGGCGGCACGGTGCATCTGACGACTTCGACCGGGTCGGATATGACGCTGCATCAGAGCGGCAATACGCTGGTTGACGGTCTGGGGCACGACTTTACCTACAGCAATGGTGTAATTGCGGTTCCTGTCGAATCCGGTGCATCCAGCGTAACGGTTTCCGCAACGGTCATCGATGCGCATGGCACGGCTTCCGACACCGTCGGCACCACACTGATCACCGGGGGCGACACCGGTTCGCTTAATTCGGTCGGGGTGGAAACCTTCAAGTTCGAGCTGTCGTTCAACGGTGCGCAGAATACGCCGCATGTCGAGACGATCAACAACTTCAGTCTCGCCACGACAGCGGCCAACACACCGGAAAACACGCTGGACTTGCGCGATCTGCTGATTGGCGGCAGTCATTCAACATCGGGGGATAGCGCCGTAGGCAATCTGACCAACTACCTGCACTTCAGTACCGTCTCGGCGGGTGGAGAAACCAGTACGGTCATCCATGTCAGCGAAACGGGGAACTTCAACGCAAACAGCGCGAGCGGCGATACGGCGCAGATCGTGTTGCAAAACGTCGATCTGACCCATTCTGCCGCAGGTGCGGTGATGAGCGACCATCAGATTCTGCAAAACCTGTTGAACGCCCATCAGTTGCAAACCAACTGAGCCCCGAACGCGCCTGACCGCCATGAACCGGCAATCAGGTGCACATCCAGACGCAAACGCCCGGAACACATTGTGTCCGGGCGTTTGCGTTTCATCTCTCTACCGGCTTCCACTCCGCCGTTTTGGGCCATAATAGGGGCATGTTGTTTTCAGCTATTTCTTGCCAAAGAAAAGAGCCATGTCATGAACTTGCCGGAACCGCAAGCAACGACTGAAAAAAAGCGGCGTTGCTCGCGACGATGGCTCTGGGCAACCATGCAGGGTTTCCGCCATTTCCCACTCCAAGCGGGCAGATTCCTGCTGCTGATCATGATGCTTCCCCAACTGGCGGGCGCGGCGACCACAGTCTTCTTTCCCCCTCCCGAATCGCCTCAAGATCATCGATCCGATTATCAATTCGCCTTATTGCAATTGGCATTGACCCGGGCAGGCGGCGAGTTTTACCCGAAGCGGAGCAACGAGGCCATGCCTCAGTCTCGCGCGCTGGAAGAACTCATGACGTGCAGTCGCAACATCCAGGTTGTGGCCAGCATGACGTCGATAGACCGTGAAGCCAGACTGCGGCCAATCCGCATTCCGATCATGCGTGGTCTGATCGGTTGGCGCATTCCATTGGTTGCAGCCAATCGACCCGACCTGCTTGAGCATGTCAAAACCAGAGCAGACCTGAAAAATTTCACGGCGGGACAAGGTCCGGACTGGCCGGATACCGAAATATTGCGCGGGAATGGTCTGAGTGTGAATGCGGGAGGGCAATACCAGAGTCTGTTCAAAATGCTGGCAAGGCATCGGTTCGATTATTTCCCCCGATCCGCCATCGAGATCTGGCCGGAAATTGACGAACACATCGCAAAAGGACTGGTGGCCGACACCCATATCGTCATCCATTATCCCGCTGCGGTGTATTTCTTTGTCTGCCCTCATGATGAACGGCTTGCAGCAGCCCTCCGAAGCGGGCTTGAAAAAGCAGTTGCGGATGGTTCATTCGACAGATTGTTCACGCTTTACTTCAAAAAAACGCTCAAACGTGCGGATATTGCACATCGCACCGTCATTGAGCTGAACAACCCGATTCTCCCCCCCGAAACACCGCTCCAGCGCAAGGAGCTCTGGCTACGCCCTCTTCGAACGTTCTGAATCCCTGATGCAAGGCAAAACCGTTGCTGGCCCGCCTCTTACGCGCACTGCTGTCCGTAATATTTTGCAAGCTGACTGATCTTTGTGTCGCCGAAGGCATGCACGGATCTTCCGTGTGCATTCCATGTCATGCCGGCGGCGATGACACGCTACGACGCAGTTTCCTTGATCGCCGGCCCTGTCAGATAATGAACGCCACTATCAATCAGCGTTTGCAGGTCATCCGGCAAATGAACGCCTTTGGCCTCCAGTTGAACGCCCATCAGCGAGGCCATTTTCAGCAACCCGCGCAGCAGGGCCGAGCGACCGCTGTCTTCCTGAATGCCATTGGTCAGAGAGGAGTCCAGCACCAGATAGGCAATGCTGGCTTCATGGGTTCGCGCCACCAGCCCCATGTTCTGCCCCACCACTTCGACCGCCAGCTGATGCCCCGCCGGTCGCACCGCGCGGCTGAAGGCGATAAAGCCATCCCAGTGTTCTTCCAGACCGATTTCGTGAAATTCGAAGTTGATATGCCGCTCAGGATAGTGCTGCAGCAGGCGCATGACGTTAGCCAGAAAGTCAGGATGCGCCAGGGACGCGGGCGACATATTCACCGCCAGCCGTCCTTGCGGCCCCTTTTCCAGTGCCAGCGCCAGCGCACTGAGATCCAGCTGATGGACCGCGCCCAGGCGCAGTGCATGCGAAACCAGCCGGAGGGCGCTCATGTGCGGCATCGCACCGGTGTGAGGCCGGAACAGCATGCCTTCGTGCCAGATGGTCTGCCCATCGGGCGTGCAAACAGGATACCAGCGCAACTGCAGCGTCTCATCCTGCCCAATCTGTTCAAACAGCATTTTCCAGTCGAGGTCGGATGATTGATGCAGGCCATCGCTGTTGACGTCGCTCATTCTCCAGCTGTTCAGCGGTTGTGACTCGGCCATGGTCAATGAGCGATTGGCGCGCGCCAGCACCAGATTGATGGTATCGCCAGACTGAAACGAGGTCAGTCCAATGTGACCGACGCCGATCTGATCGGTCAGATCCATGCTCTGGTAGAGGGGCCACAGTCCGCATAGCTCCTCGGTCAGTGCAATCGCCTCATCCCGGGAAACTTCGGGGCACAACATCGCAAAATCGGCGCCGCGCAGTCGCGTGACCATCCAGCCGCGCTGCATATGGCTCCGAGCCTGCATATCGTCGGCAATGCGCTTGAGCAGGGCATCGGTCTTGCGGCCCCCCAGGCGCTGGTTGAGCTCGGCCAGCCCGGCAACCCGGATCAACAGCAGATAACCGACCAGGGGGTCGTCCTGCGGTTCGAGCATGTCGGCAAAAACCTGATTGAAGGCTTCGCGATTGGGCAGCCCGGTGCTGGCGTCGGTCAGGACCTCCTTGCGCAATTGCTCGGTTTCATCCTGTAACGCAGCCAGGAAATTCTTCAATCTTTCGACCATGCGGTTCATTGCACCGGCCACTTCGGCCAGTTCGGGGATCGCAGGAATCGGAATCTGGACAAAGCGCTGTTCGCTGATGGCCTGCGCCTGCCCGACCATGGTGCCCAGTTGACGTCTCAGCCGCCGGATATCCAGCGCGCCGAGCAACGCGGCCACCAGGCCGAGGGCAAGAAGCCACGAGACGGTCTGAATGGCGCCCCGCCACAGCGAGCGGTAGGCATCGCCCGGCTGAGCAACCACCACGATGCGTCCGGCCTGCAGCCAGCCATTGCTGACCTGGGCCACGCCCGATGCCGACGTCAGCGGCAAAAGACGGGTAAACCATGACGGTACATCGCCTGCACTACCCTCATTGGTCAGATGGATAATCGCCCGGCCCATCGGGTCTTCCCATCGGACTTCGGCGTAGTTTCCCTGATCGAAGGTTGCATTCAACAAGGTCTGGGCCAGGACGGGATCCGCTTTGCGCTGCGTCATCATCAGCGCCAGCGAGTTGGCGGTATCGGCACTTTGTGTGGTGAGTTGCTGCTCGAGATACCGCCGGGCATTCAGCATGTTGGCGATCAGCGCGCCCCCGATGGACAGAACAACCAACAGCAAAAGCAATAGCCATAACCGTTGAATCAAGGAAAGTTTTTTTATCGTCACGGATGCATGCTCAAAAAGAAAAGCCTTCGGCTTTCAATTTATCCAAAAGCTGGTTCCAGCGCGTCAATTGTCTAACATTACCGTTCTGAACGCCACCAACCCATATGTTTTCCATGTTAAAACTGAAAACAGGGATCAGATCGGGTCGCATCGAAGCGGGTTGGATACTATTGATCAGATTATCCAGGATCAAAGGCTCTGCAGTCGGTGTGGCGTAATATGCTAGAACCATGTGTGCTTCGTAGAGATGACTGCTGGGACCGCCTATCTGCACCTTGACGTAGACCAGCCGGATTTTGTCCGGAGCCACGCCCAGCAGACGTAACGAGACATACTTGTTGATCACGAAACTTTTGCAGTCGCCGGCCCCTTTTCCAAAGGTTTCCAGCGGGGTCGCCCAATAATCTGCCTGATTCCAGACCTCGCGGTTTTCCGAGTAAATAATCCGCCGATTGAAAAATTCGTTGATGGACTGTAATTGCTGAGCCTCAGGATGGTGCGACAGGCTGCTGAGTACCGATTCCCATTGGTGAAACAGTTTTTGGGCATGCGGACCAAACCTGGAAACTGTTTGTTCGGAAGGGAGCGAGCTGCCGGTGACATTCAGGCACAAACAGAAAAGCAACAGCATCATCAGACATTGCCTGATGATTCTCGGGAGCCCGGTCTGATGACCGGAAGCTGGATTTTGTGGCAAAAGTGACCCGCAGAAAATCATGATTCCATATTTAGCAATATAATCTGCGATACAAACGAATTACAAATGTGCATAATAACAATTTATTGTTATAGCACTTTCTAGCGCTATCATGTCATCACCATCGGGGCCAGTATCGATGAATTGTATTCGAAAATCCATCTGTTTATCCGTCAGTCTGGCATTCGGGTGCATCGCTACGCTGATGCCCTGCCAGGCACACGCTTTCGGTTTGAGCGATGCCGTTCAAAGCGCTATTCGCAATAACCCCGAAGTACTGGTCAAGCTGCATGAGTTCCGGGGTGCCGACGAAGATATCGGCGTTGGCCGCGCAGACTTTTTGCCGACTGTCGATGTCTCCTACGAAGCCAACCGCCAGAAATTCAATTATCCGAATAGCCCGGGTTCGCCGACCTCGCAGAATTACACGACCAGGGGCTGGACGTTGAATGTCACCCAGAATCTGTTTCAGGGCCTGCAGAGCTACAATCAGGTAAAGGAACTGGGCTACACCAAGGAAGCGAGCTATTTCGACTTTCTGGATACGAGCGAATCGATCGCACTGCAAACCGTGCAGGCCTATGAAGACGTGTTGCGCTATAAGCAGCTGGTCGAAGCAGCCAAAGATAATTACGCCGTGCATGAAGCCATTTTCAACCAGCTTGCCCAGAAGGTTCAGGCTGGTGTGGGCCGCCGGGTCGATCTTGAGCAGGCCGCCGGTCGTCTGGCCCTGGCACAGACCAACCTGCTGACAGACAATGCCAATCTGCAAGATGTGTCCGCACGGTTTGAAAGACTCACCGGCAGCCAACCGCCGCTGCAAATGGCCGAAATCCAGTCGTTCGATAACGTCATGCCCAAAGACAGCGATGTCATCAAGAATGCCATTCTGCATAGCCCGGCCTACATGAGCGCACTGGCAAGCGTCCGCTCGGCCAAGTCGGAAGTCAGCGTTCGCCGCGGCGCGTTCTCGCCCACCGTGAATCTGCAGTACAGCAACGCCCCCACCGATAACTACGACGGCTATGTCGGCAGGACAAACCAATCGTCGGCGGCCGTCATCTTCAGCATGAATCTGTTCCGTGGTGGCGCGGACCGTGCCCGTCTGGGCTCCGCGGCGGAAAAGCTCAATGCATCGCAAGATCAGCGAGACAAAATTTGCAGGGATATGCGCCAGACCCTGATTCTTGCCGAAGACAATATGGTGAAGCTGAAAAACCAGATGCAGGCGCTGTTGCAACACCAGTTGTCGACGGAAAAAGCGCGTGATGCCTACCGCAAGCAATTCGATATCGGCCAGCGCACCCTGCTTGACGTCCTGGACAGCGAAAACGAACTGTTCACGGCTCAGCGCGACTACATCAACGCAAAATCCGACTTCATCGAGGCACAAGCCACGATCCTGGGCAACTCGGGGTCTTTGCTGACCACGCTGAATCTCAAGCCGGTGGACGAGACGCTGTCCGACAACGATTTCTCCGAAGAGGAAAAAACGTCCTGTAGCGCATCGTATAACGTACCGACCCCGATTGATGTGGCGAAGATTCCCGCCCACTCTTTTAACACGCCGGAAAGCGACAGCACGCCCCCTGCCAGCGACACCCAGTCGTTGACACCGCCGCCGCTGCCTTGATGAAAACCGCAGAATGACCGTCGCCCGGGGTGGTTCACACGCCCGGACGTCGGTCAGCTATAATACGACGTCCGGTTTTCAGAACGAGTCGTTGTGCGACTGACCTCCCCCCCCCTTCCGCCCAAAGCCCTGATCTGGCTGGAGCAACAAGGTATCACCACGCGGCAGCAGCTGCGCGAACGCGGCGTCGTCGCCACGTTTCTGCTTTTCAAGGCCGCCGGCCTCAGTGTCACCACCCGCCTGCTCTATGCGCTTGAAGCGGCTGCGCGCGGTGTGCACTGGAGCGCACTCAACGAAAACGACCAGTTGGCTTTAAAACAGGAAATGGCGGCGCACCGTCCCGTCAGGATGCCGCCAGACCCGGGCGACGCAGTACGCTTCATGGCGCGGGCACTCGAACTGGCAGATCAGGCGGCAGCCAAAGGCGAAGTTCCGGTCGGCGCGATTGTCGTCAAGAATGGCGTCATCATCGGGGAAGGTCATAATCAACCGGTCTCAAGTCACGATCCCTCTGCCCATGCAGAAATGCTGGCCTTGCGCCAGGCGGCGGCCCGGCTGGGCAATTACCGTCTGGGAGACTGTGATCTGTATGTCACGCTGGAGCCCTGCCCGATGTGCAGCGGTGCCATGATGCATGCGCGGCTCGACCGGATCATATACGCGGCGGCAGATGCCAAAACAGGGGCGGCGGGGAGTGTCATCGACCTGTTTGCCGAGCGGCGGCTCAACGCCCACACGGCCTGTTTTAGCGGGATACTCGCCGAAGAAGCCGCCACGCGTCTGTCCGATTTCTTCCGTTCGCGGCGGAGGGCGCATGAAGAATAATCTTCTGTGCGCGGTCTTGTGCATGGTGGGCTCCTGCGCCTGGTCGGCCCCGGCGATGCCGGCACCGGACTTTGTCTTGCAGCGGCAGATCGAAACACCGTTCGAGGTTCTGCATCCCAATCCGCACACCCCCGGTCAGCCGTGGATTCTGGTCGGACTGAGCAGTCAGACCCTGACGCTGTTTGACATGAACGGACGGGAACAAGCGCACTTTACCGTCTCGACTTCAAAACTCGGCGCGGGAGAGCGCGTCGACAGCTACCAGACCCCGCGTGGCTGGCATCGGATTTGTGAAAAAATCGGCGATGGCGCCGCCCCCGATACCATCATCTATCGCAGAGCAATCACCCCCTGGCGTTACACGGCCGAACTCCATCAGCAATATCCGGATAAAGATTGGGTACTGGCACGCATTTTGTGGCTGTGCGGGATGGAGCCCGGAAAAAATCAGGGGGATGGCGTCGATAGCCATGATCGCGCCATCTATATCCACGGCGCCGGCGCGCATGTCGCCTTTGGCACCCCCACTTCGCGCGGCTGCGTGCGCATGCAAACCCGGGATGTCATCTCGCTGTACCAGTCGGTTCAGGTCGGAACCGATGTCGATATCGTCGAATCCCGTTAGCGCCGTCCGGAATAAAAAAACCACGCCCCAGAGAGCGTGGTTTTTTTGACAAGCAAAAACGATCAGGCTTCGACAACCGGAATGTTGGCAATGTGGGCGCGCCACTTGGCAGGTCCGGTCGCGTGAACCGAAGTCCCGCAAGAATCGACGGCAACCGTCACCGGCATATCCTGGACTTCGAATTCATAGATGGCTTCCATCCCCAGATCGTCAAAGGCCAGTACACGCGCACTCTTGATCGCCTTCGACACCAGATAGGCCGCACCGCCGACCGCCATCAGATACACGGCCTTGTTGTCCTTGATCGCGCTGATGGCTTCAGGGCCACGCTCGGCCTTGCCGACCATGCCCAGCAAGCCGGTTTGCTCCAGCATCTGACGCGTGAACTTGTCCATGCGCGTTGCGGTCGTCGGACCCGCCGGACCCACCGCTTCGTCGCGAACCGGATCAACCGGGCCAACGTAATAGATAAAGCGGTTGGTGAAGTCGACCGGCAGCTTTTCGCCACGGTTGAGCAT
>Ga0326727_10027169_pt1 | contig 10534 bp, 12 predicted proteins | sample MB2enrmetagenome_FD_207643 | JGI IMG/M metagenome (GOLD analysis project Ga0326727, IMG submission 207643) | Lab enriched peat soil microbial communities from McLean, Ithaca, NY, United States - MB29MY | ecosystem: Environmental > Terrestrial > Soil > Wetlands > Peat | place: USA: New York...
GGCGAACTCCTTGGCGATGTCCCTGATGAGGAAGGTCAGCAAAAAGAAGTCGAACGCGTCGAGCGTCCATCCGAGAAACGAGGCGAGGATCGTCTTTCTTTGCGCCGCCGTCAGATTCATTGCCGTCCCCCCTGTACCCGGCGCGCGCATTCGTCGCTGCCGGTCCGACCAGCTTAGCGCAGTCGACCGCTGCCCGCCAAGACGTTCGCGGCGACGCGAGCCGAAGGGCCGGAAGCGGATTCGACAGCGCCTCCGTCGGGTCTTATGAGCGCCGCGGGGCGGCCGACGCAGAGGGGCTGGGGCGCAAGCATGATCATCGCCATCGACGGGCCCGCGGCGTCGGGCAAGGGCACGCTGGCGCGGCGGCTGGCCGAGCATTATCGCCTGCCCCATCTCGACACCGGTCTGCTCTACCGCGCCGTCGCGGCGAACCTTCTTTCCGCCGGCCGCGACCTGCGCGACGTCGAGGCCGCCGTCGCCGCCGCGCGCGCGGCGGGCGTGACGGAATTCGACGAGGCGCGGCTGCGCGGACGCGAAATGGGCGAGGCCGCCTCGATCGTCGCCGCCATGCCGCAAGTGCGCGCGGCGCTGCTGGCGGCGCAGCGCGATTTCGCCCGGCGTCCCGGCGGCGCCGTCCTCGACGGCCGCGACATCGGCTCGGTGGTCTGCCCCGAGGCGGAGGTGAAGATTTTCCTCACCGCCAGCCCCGAGGCGCGCGCGGGGCGGCGCGCGCGGGAGCTCGCCGAGCGCGGCGAGAGAGCCGATTACGCCGCCATTCTCGCCGACATCGCCAAACGCGACGCCCGCGATTCGCAACGCTCCGAGGCGCCGTTGCGCGCCGCGGCCGACGCGGTCCCGCTCGACACCACCGCGATGAGCGTCGAGGCCGCCTTCGCCGAATCCTTGCGCATCGTGGAATCGCGGCGGCGTCCGAGCTGACGACCGCAAGCGTTCCACCCCTTGCCCGACGCCCCGCGCGGCGGCAAAGAAGGCGCCGGTCCGGAGGCCGCCATGCCGCGCTTCGTCCCCGCCTTCTCGCGGGTCGACGATTTTCCCCACAGCCGCCGGCCGCCGCTGTAGAATTCCCCGTGAAGCGCGTCTTCGCGGGAGGCCGGTTCCGCCTTTTCGCCGTGCGCGCTCTAGGCGAATCCCGGCTTTGTCGTTATGGGGTAATCTCTCCCAGGGATGATTCGATCATGCGAATCCTTCTCATCGCCGCCGCCCTCGCCGCATCGGTCGCGACCGCCGCCGCGGACGAGCTTCGACCCTCGCAATTGGCCTGCGACGCCAAGAAGATCGGCGCCCGCGAACTCGCCGACTGCCTGCGCGCCAGCGCCGACCGCGCCGACCAGGACCTCGCGGCGACCATCGACGCCGCGATCAAGAGCGTCGAGGCGCGCCCGGGCGTGCTGTCCTCGCAGAGGGCGCGTTGGAAGCGCTCGCTCAACGACGCTCAATCGCAATGGATCGGCTGGCGCGACACCGAGTGCCAGGACGTCGCGCCGTTCGAGGCCGGCATGGGCGCCAAAGGCGGCGACCCGCGCCTGGCCTGCATCATCGACTACGACTCCCAGCGCATCGCCGACATCAAGGCGCGCTACCCCTGAAGCCGGCTGGCCGGGCGCTTCGCGGTCGGCTTTTGCTGCGGACGCTCGAGGTAAGCGGCGATTCGGCGCTCGAACGCGCCGGGCCGTTCGGAGAACACCCGCGAGAACCGCTCGTAGGCGCGGCGCTCCAAGGGCCGGCTTCGCCGCGCGATCAGCGCCAGCAGGCCTTTGGCTTCCTCGGGAGGCAATTCGGCGCAGCCGCGCGCAAATTCGGCGAGAATCGTCAGATCGTTGTGGTCGCCCAGCGATTGCCGCAGCCGATGGAGCTCGCGCTCCATCGCCTGAAACATCGCCGGCCACGCCGGCTCGAACGCCGCGAGCTGATAGGAAAGATCGACGACGCGCACGCGCAGCGCGTGCAGATCGCTCGCCGCGCGGGTCGCCAGCGCCTTATGGCCGAGGCGCCGCGCCGCGCGATAGGTGCGCCTGACCGCGAGCAGCAGCGGCTCGACGTCCGCCGTCTCGGCGTCCCACGTCTCGACCGAGCGCGCCAGGTCGCGCAGTTGCGCGCCGAGGCCGCGCACGTCGATGTCGCGATGCGCGCGGCGCTCCGCCTCCCGCTGCTCGGCGATCACCGCGAGCAGGATTTCCTGCGCCCGGGCCGGCCCCTTCAGCCGCTCCAGGACGCGGGGCAAAATGTCGAGATCGCGAGCTCGGCCGACGCTGCGCCTCGCCGCTTGCAGAGCGGCGAGAACCTCAGAGGCGGGTGCGCCGACCAAGGGCGTGAACAGACGCGCCAATCCGGCGGCGCCCTTCAACGTCTTGCGCACGTCGTGGATGCGATTCGCCTTGTCCTGGCCCGGATGCGGGAATTGGTCGGCCGCGGCTAGAATCGCCTCGACCAGCGCGGCGCGGCAATGGAGCGGCCAAGAGCGGGGCGAGGCGGTCATGTCGGTCTTTCGGGCGAGCGAAGGCGCCCATCATAGCGCGCCCGCCGCGCTGGTCGAGAGCCGCGATGGGTGGGGAGCGAAGCGGTCAGGGGCGAAAGGCGAAGAACCGGAAGCCCACGAAGGTCACGACCATCGCGACGCCGCTGCCGGCGGCGACGAACAGCGGCAGGACGCCGGGCGTCACCGCGACGCCGACCAAGGGCGAGGCCTGGACGCAAGCCGAATAGACCGCGTAGTTGACCGCCAGGCCCGCTCCCGCGACTGCGCAATAGCGCAGGAAGGCGCGAATCAGCGGCGCGTCGGCGTGGCGGAAGGTGATCGCCCGGTTGAGGGCGAAATTGACGATCGTCGCGACGATGAATCCCGGCGGCCGGGCGAGCTCCGGCGACATGCCGAGATACTTGGCGCAGAGGTAGGTGATGCCGGCGTCGACGAAATAGCCGAACAGGCCGATCGCGGCGAAGGAAGGAATCTGGCGCGTCAATTGCGGCGCGGCGCCGACCGCGGTTGGCTCGGCTGCGCTCATGGCGGCTCCTTCTCGCTTGATCGCCATGTCCTAGCGCCTCGGGCGTTACGTTTGGGTTAGGCCAGCATCTCCCACAATCCGTCATAGGACAATTTCACCCCGATCAGAAAGGTCAGGACGAGCACGGCGCTGTAGAAGCGATCGGCCGAGACCCGGCGCACCAGCCAGACGCCGGCGACCGTGGCGGCGATCGCCAGCGGGAACAGCGTCGCCGAGGCGGTCAGATTGGCGCGGCTGAACTGCCCGAGGAGGAAATAGGGCGGAACCTTCAGCAAATTGACCGTGGCGAAGAACATCGTCAGCGTGCCGGCGAAGACGCGCGGCGACAGCCTCTGCGGCATGACGTAGACCATCAGCGGCGGCCCGCCGGCGTGGCTGACGAAGCTGGTGAAGCCGCCGAGCGCGCCCCAGAAGAGGCCCGGCGCGACGTTCGCTGGCGCGGCCGCGTCGCCGATGAGCCGGTCGCGCGCCAGCATGAAGACGACGAACCCGATCGAAATGACCCCGACCGCCAGCCGCACCGCGGCCTCGTCGACGCGCGCCGCGAGCAGCCAACCCGCGGCGATTCCGATCAGCGCGCCGGGGATCAGGATCGCCAGATTGCGCGCGTTGAAGTCGCGCCGGAACGCCCAGACGCTGACCCAGTCCTGCACGATCAGTATCGGCAGCACGATCGCCGCCGCTTTGACCGGCGAGATCGCCAGCGCCAGAATCGGCATCGCCAGCGTGCTCAAGCCGGAAAAGCCGCCCTTGGAGAGGCCCAGCAACGTCACGGCGGGCGCGGCCGCCAAATAGAAGGTCCAGTCGCCGGGCATCGGGCCGCTCGTCTCTCTCTTGTCGTTCGCCCGAGCGCCGGCCTCGGCGCGCGTTGGGACGAGCCCGGGCGCGAGGGCGGTCGGCGATCCTCGGGATCATTGCTCTCGATCGGTCAGCCGATGCGCCGGCAGGGCGAGGCCGCCCAACCGTCTGGGAAGCGCGAAGGTCTCGTCCCTATAGGAAATTTCGCGCGCCGGGGGTATCCGCCGGCGTCGCCGTTTTCAAAGCATTTTCGCGGGACGGCCGAAAGAAGGGCAACCGGGGCGGATTTCCGGGCGTCGGCGTCTTGTCGACGCCTCCGGCGCAAATCGCCTTTTCTCGCCGCCGACCCACCGAGCCGTCTTGCCAAATCGTCGCGAACGCCAGAACGCGCCGGGCGGCCGCGTCGACAACTCGCCGGAAAACCGGCCCGGCCGCAAAAGGGCGCCGCGTCAGGCCGCCGGATTGCGGTGCGAAGGCCCGTACCAGGCGCGCGCCGCGCGCTCGCGCGCCAGTTTCTCGCCCGGATCGTCGTCGAGCGGCAGGGCGGTGCAATCGGCCAAATCCGAGCGCAACAGGCCGATATCGTTCAGTTCCCGGTCGGACATCTGGCCGAGCTGGGCCAGCGTGCGCCGGGCTTCAATGACACGCGCCGGCCAGCCGAGGGCGCGCCAGACGAGGGCGCCGAAAGCGCCGATGTCCGCCTGGCGCCGAGACGCGAGCGAAACATCGAACATGGGAGTCTCCATCGGGGAAGCGACCCCGTTCGCCGCCGCGAGGCTGCGCAACGAACGGTTAAATTGCCTTGACTCTGCGCATGATACCGATTCGCTATTGATCGGTCCAACGAATGTTTATATAGTAATCCATAACAAATAAGGATGGATTAAAGGGATTGATCGACATGCTCGACACCGACCAGTTGCGCTCCTTTCTGGCCATCGTCGACACCGGCTCGTTCACCCGCGCCGGTGAGCGGGTCAACAAGACCCAATCGGCGGTCTCCATGCATATCCGCCGCCTCGAGGAGCAGCTCGGCTGCGCGCTGTTCGTCAAGCAAGGCCGCGCGGCGAAGCTGACCAGTGAGGGCAAGCGCTTGATCGAATTCGCGCGCCGCATGATGCAGGTCGAGGCCGGGGCGATCGCCGCGCTGTCGCGCAAAGGCCTGATGGGCGCGGTGCGGCTAGGCATTCCCGACGATTACGCCGAGGCGTTCCTGGCCGAAATTCTCACCGTCTTCAATCGCCGCCACCCGCTGGTTCAGGTCTCGGTGGTCTGCGAAAATTCGGTGGAGCTCGCCGCGCAGGTTCACGCCGGCGCGATCGAAATCGCGCTGGTGACGGACCACGAGGATCTGCAAGGCTTCGAACTCATCCGCGAAGAGCCGTTGGTGTGGGTCGCCGCCGAACGGTTCAAGCCGCCCGAGGGCGCGCCGATCCCGCTGGCGCTGGGCAGCCCAACCTGCCTGTGGGGAAAAGTCACCGAGGTCGCGCTGCGCGATTGGCCCGGCGCGACGCACAGCCTGTTCTTCTCCCGGAATTACTCGGCGGTGATCACGGTGGTGCGCGCCGGGCTCGCCGCGACGGCGCTGCCGATCGGCATGATGGGCCACGACTTGCGCGTGCTCGGCGCCGAAGACGGCCTGCCGAGCCTGCCGCCGACCCGCATGGGCCTGATCTTCGCGCCCGGACCGATCTCCGAGGAGTCGAGGGCGCTGGCGGAGGCGATCCGCAGCGCCCTCGCCGCCGCCGCCGCGCACAAGGAGGCCAAGACGCTGGCGAAGACGATCCGCGGCGCCCTCGCCCCCGTCGCCGCGCGCAAGACGGCGTGAACGAGCTTCAGCCCTCGGCGACGCCGGGCTCGCGCGGCGGATCGCCGGCGAAGCCGCACGCCGCCAGCGTCTCGCGCATGTGCTCGGGCGCCGGCGCCTCGACGACCACGGCCGGCTTGTTCTTGTAGAGCGGCGCCTCGACCCGGCGCGCCAGCAATTGCAAGGCGACGTCCGCGCTCGCGCGCGCGCCGTAGACGCGATCGCCCAGGATCGGCCAGCCTTCGGCCGCGCAATGGACGCGCAGTTGATGGGTGCGCCCGGTCAGCGGCGTCAGCTCCAGCCAGGCGACCGGCGCTCCCCGCCAGCGCCCGCGCCCGTTGACCCGCCAACGCGTCTGCGCCGGCAGGCCGCCCGCATCGACCTTCATCCACCAGCCGCGCGACGCGTCGAGCCGGCCGAGCGGCCGATCGATCAGACCCTCGTCGGCCTCGGGGCCGCCGACGACGATTCCCCAGTAGGTCTTGACGATCTTTCCCTGCTTGAACAACAGGCCCAGCTTCTCCAGCGCCTTGTGATGACGCCCGAGCACCAGGCAGCCCGCGGTGTCGCGATCGAGGCGATGCGCCAGAGCCGGCTTGCGCGGCAGGCCGAAGCGCAACGCGTCGAAATCGTCCTCGAGATTGGCGCCTCCCTTGGGGCCGCGATGCACCGCGATTCCCGCCGGCTTGTCGAGGATGAGCATCAGGCCGTCGCGATAGAGCAGCCGCGCTCTTGTTTCTTCGGGCGTCATGGGGTCATAGCTAGCCGCGACCCGGGGCGCGGGCAAGGCAAGGAACGAACGCGTGAGCGAAAGGAGCGAGGACAAGCCGAACGCCGGCCCGCTGCGGCGCCTGCTGCGGCGCGGCGAGGCCGCGCCCGCGCTCGCCCGAAGCGAGCCGAAGCGGAGCTGGCTCACGCGCCTGACGGCCGGGCTGTCGCGTTCGTCCACGGCGATCTCGCGCGGCGTCGCCGACATTTTCGCCAAGCGCAAGCTCGACGCCGCCGCGCTCGACGACCTCGAGGACGTTCTCATCCAGGCCGATCTCGGCCTCGGCGCGGCGACGCGCATCCGCGAGGCTCTCGCCCGCGGGCGCTATGACAAGGCGATCGAGCCCAGCGAGGTGAAGGCGATTCTCGCCGACGAAGTCGAGCGCATTCTCCTTCCCGCAGCGCGCCCGCTGGTCATCGACGCCGCGAAGAAGCCGTTCGTCGTGCTGGTGGTCGGCGTCAACGGTTCGGGCAAGACGACGACCATCGGCAAGCTGGCGGCCAAGTTCGCCGCCGCGGGGCTGAAGACGACGCTGGCGGCGGGCGACACTTTTCGCGCCGCCGCGATCGAGCAACTCGAGATTTGGGCGGCGCGCGCCGGGGCCGAGATCGTCGCGCGCAAGCAGGGCGACGACGCGGCGGGCCTGGCCTTCGAAGCCCTGACCCGCGCGCGCGCCGCGGGCGCCGACGTGCTGCTGATCGACACCGCCGGGCGTCTGCAGAACCGCGCCGAGCTGATGAGCGAACTGGAAAAGATCGTCCGCGTGCTGAAGAAGGTCGACGCGGAAGCGCCGCACGCGACGCTGCTCGCGCTCGACGCCACCGTCGGGCAGAACGCGCTGAGCCAGGTCGAGCTCTTCGGCCGCGCCGCCGGGGTCACCGGCCTCGTGATGACCAAGCTCGACGGCACGGCGCGCGGCGGCATTCTCGTCGCCATCGCCGAGAAATTCGGCCTGCCCGTGCATTTCATCGGCGTCGGCGAAGGCGTCGACGATCTCGAACCCTTCGCCGCCCGCGACTTCGCCGAGGCGATCGCCGGCGTCGAGCGGGAGGAGAGGTGATGCGGAGCGCCGAGAATTCCCCATGCCGTCATGGCCGGGCTTGTCCCGATCGGCGCGAAGGTGGCGCGCCGACCCCGTTATGCCCGGCCCTGCGCAGGGCCCGCCCGGTTTTCGCTTCTCGAAGGAACCGGCGCCGAGAACCCCCTCCCCCCTTGTGGGGGAGGGCCGGGGCGGGGGGTCGCGCCGAACTTCCAGAATTCGGGCCTTCGCCAAGATTGAGACCGGTGGGTTCGACCCCCCACCCTAACCCTCCCCCACAAGGGGGGAGGGAATTGTCGCGCTCCATCTTGGCGCCTAAGGGGCTCGTCCCGGCCATGACGAGCCGCCGCTTCCCGCCATTGGCGCTACTTGTGATTTGCGCACACGTGCGAACAGAGGAAATTTTGCGATGACGAACCCGTCCGCCGCGCCGGTCAGGCCCAAGGCGCTCAATCCCTGGCTCAAGTTCACGCTCGAGCTGGGACCGCTGGCGCTGTTCTTCATCGTCTACGGCAAGCTCGGCATCTTCGCCGCCACCGGCGTGCTGATGGCCGCCGTGGTCGTGACGCTCGTCGCTTCCTACGCGACGCTGCGGCGCTTTCCGATCATGCCGCTGGTGACCGCCGTGATCGTCATCATTTTCGGCTCGCTGACGCTGCTGCTGCACGACGAGACGCTGATCAAGATCAAGCCGACCGCGCTCTATCTGTTGTTCGGCGGCGCGCTGTTCGTCGGCATCGCCATCAAGCGACCGCTGTTGAAGATCCTGTTCGACGGCGCGCTGCGCGTCACCGAAGAGGGCTGGCGCCAGCTGACCTGGCGCTGGGCGTTCTTCTTCCTGGCGCTGGCCGCGCTCAACGAGATCGTCTGGCGCACCCAGACCACCGACCTCTGGGTGCAGTTCAAGACCTTCGGCTTCCTGCCGCTGACGCTGCTGTTCGCGTTCGCCCAGGCCCCGCTGATCCTGCGCCATGAGGCCAAGGGAGAGGAAGCGAGCGAGGAGTTCTAGGGGGCCGTTTCCTAACGCACGATGCATTCAGATGGAATCGTCCGCGATGTCATTCCCGCGAAAGCGGGAATCCAGACTTCGCGACCGTCACGCCCTTTCCCCTCTGGATTCCCGCTTTCGCGGGAATGACAACGGGGAGGGCGGCATTGATTACGTCTCAAAGCAAAACGCGCTAGCCCTTCGATGTCGCCCCTTTTCTCATGACATAACGCAGCTTATTGGCCGCGAGGCGATGGATCGACAGGCGGCTGGCCCAGGCAGGGGCCTGGAAGGTGACTTCGGTTCCCGTGGCGACGTCCACGGCGGCGACGCGCAAAATGTCGCCGATGCGTTGGGTTTCGACGATGATTTCGTCGGGGGGCATGGCCGATGGTATGGGTTCGCGCTTGCGACGGCAAGGGAGGGGAAGAAGGGGGCGACAGGGTTACGGCGACCGTGCGCTTAGCCGGGCCCATGACCTTATGCGCGAGGCCGCCGCTTGCGGCGGTCGAGAGCCTTGACAGCCCATTTCGATCGGAAAAGGGCCTCTTCCAAGAGATCGACGGCGAATGGCGGCGTTGCGGCGAGAGCGAGCTTCGCTAATCTCGCCTCTGCTCGGCGACCGCCACAGAGAGATCACAGGGTTGGGCGTTACGTGCATTGTTGCCGTAACCTGTAACCTGTCACGGTGACGCGTAACGCCTTCGGATGGGGTTCGTGACGACGACCATCTTGGCGCACGCGATGCGCTCGGGGCGCCGTCGACCCCATCACCGTCATCGACCGTAGTCCCGGCACCCTTCGCGACGCGTCCATCCTTCGACACGTCGATGGACTGCGGGCTTTTGCCATGCTAGGACTGGAAATGGGACGGGTTTTCGGTGAAACGCACTGAACGTGCGGAGGCGTTGCTGCATCCCCAAGAAACCAGCGAGAGAGACGCGAAGACCTGAACAAATCAATGCTCGGTTTTTGCGCGTCATCCCCGGCAACAGACTGATGCAGCCGCGCCCATATGAGAGGGGGCGGCATTCATGAGCAAGGTCTCGGGTTTTGGTCAGGTCGCCGACAACATAAGGCTACTGGTTGTAACCCTTGCAATGATGACCGTTTGCGGGTGCGGCGGCGGCGAGCGTGGAAACGATGCCGATTCTCCCAAGCCAGAAGCGAATAGCGCAGATGCTCGCGCAGGCCTTTCAAGTGGCGCGCCCTCTCCTTGGAATGGCAAAGACGCCGATCTCGTGACGGTCCACGTTCGATCCTCTTCGGGCCCGTGGCAGGTCGACGGGGCGCTTTATGACAATGGCGCCATTGTCAAAGATGGTCAGCAGTACGCTCCGGGGTCTTGGATGCTGCAGGCTAGTCCGTTGTTTGGCGGAACCACGCAGGTTCGCCAGGGCAATGAGATTGGCCACGGGTCCTTGCTTTACCCCATCGACACGACATGGCAGCGTTTGCCGGGGCCCCTTGTTCTTACATATTACATAAGGTACATCGAATTAGGCAACGGGAACATGCAAGCCGTCGCGACGTCGTCTGTCAACGCCGTCGCCGGGCGCACTTACAACTACTTTCTTAGCTATTCCAATGGGCAGCTTCAATGGCAACTAAGCCCGTGACGCCATTGGGGATCGCTGGGGATCGACAGGGCGACGGCAACGCGGCGATGGCGGGACGATAGAGCGACGATTGCCGACGGTTCGCGGTTCGCGACATTTTGCCGCAAGACGCCGCAGGGCTGGGGACACGGATTACGCTGTTACGCCATTACGGGCGTTACGGTGAGGCGTCGCCGGACCCATATCCTTATGCGCGAGGCGGCGTCGCCTCGACGGCGAGGTCGGCGACGGCAGCCGGGGCGTCCGCTGTCGTTGCGGCGCTCGCGTTCTTTTTCTTTCCGATAATCAGAATTCGTGGTAGTCTGCTGTTTGGTCGTCGACTCGTCCGTCGCGCGAAGGCCGCGCGCGCGGGAAGGTCGGCGACGCAAGAACCGAACGAGAAACCGGCAACCGACGATTCCGCCCTTGACGCCCCGCAACCCCTTGATATCTCTCGATTCGCCCAAAGGAATCCTTGACGAGACTTGACGCGCCTTGACAAAACTTGACGC
>Ga0326727_10027172_pt1 | contig 10533 bp, 10 predicted proteins | sample MB2enrmetagenome_FD_207643 | JGI IMG/M metagenome (GOLD analysis project Ga0326727, IMG submission 207643) | Lab enriched peat soil microbial communities from McLean, Ithaca, NY, United States - MB29MY | ecosystem: Environmental > Terrestrial > Soil > Wetlands > Peat | place: USA: New York...
AATACTATGTCACTCGAAATGATTCAGCCTTAATTGCTTTTGTAGTTGGCGAAGGCGGACCGGAAAAGCATGGCTTTCACCTGATTGGGGCGCATACGGACAGCCCCGGTTTCCGGGTTAAACCCTCTCCGGAAATCCCGGTAGAAGGACATTATTTAAAGTTGAATGTAGAAACTTATGGCGGACCGATCCTCAATACCTGGTTGGACCGTCCGCTCTCTTTAGCCGGTCGGATTATTCTGCGCGGGGAGTCTCCCTTTTCTCCGCTCCTTAAATATTTCCACAGTGACCGTCCCTTGCTTGTGATTCCCAATCTGGCCATCCATATGAATCGGAAAGTCAATGAAGGATTCGAGTTAAATAAACAGAAAGACATGTTGCCCTTATTGACCCAAATCACGGAGGGACTGGAAAAATCGGGACTTCTGATCCGTCATCTGGCCGAATCCTTGCAGTGTCCACCTGAGGAGATCCTGGACTTTGATCTTTTCCTCTCAGAATTTGAAAAAGGGTCTCTGGTTGGACTTCAGCAAGAGTTTATCTCCTGCGGACGGCTTGATGATTTAGCGATGGTTCACGCCGGTGCCTGGGCTCTGGCACAGGCCAAGCCGGCTCAGCAGACCCTGGTTCTGGCCTGTTTCGATCACGAAGAATGCGGAAGCACTTCCAAACAAGGGGCAGCTTCACCCTTTCTGGCCCACGTTTTAGAGCGAATTCTCTTGGCACTAAATAAAGACCGGGAAGACTATTTCCGGTCCTTGGCACATTCTTTCCTTATTTCGGCGGATATGGCCCACGCACTTCACCCTAACTCCGGAGAAAAGCTCGATCCGATAAATCGCCCCATCCTTAATGGCGGCCCGGTGATTAAAATCAGTGCCAACCAAAGTTATTCGACCGATGCCGAGTCCGCGGCAATTTTCACAGCCCTCTGTCAACGCGCCGGAGTTCCGGTTCAGAAATTTGTCAATCGTTCGGATGAACGAGGGGGATCGACCATTGGCCCAATTTCCAGTGCCCAGCTCGATATTCGTTGCGTGGATATCGGAAACCCCGTTTTAGCCATGCATTCGGTACGCGAGCTGGGAGGCGTCAAGGATCATTTGGCCATCGCCAAGGTCTTTGCTGAGTTTTATAAAGCTCTATAAATAATTCTGCTGCAAAAACCTCGAATTGAGAGCCAAGCACTATTGCACGTTCGCAGTGAAATCATATATGTTCTTCCCAGACTAATTGATCACCGATCTGAGTATTTGTCTCTTTTGCCCATCCCACGGGAAACTCGATGACACTGTCAGCTTTTCGAGAATAGGGCGAAATTCTCCAAGGACGAATGTCGTCGCTCAGCATACACACCTGCCCACTTTTATCCAGAAACCAAGCGGAGATCGGAAACGCCATACCAAGCATATGAATTTGCCGACAAGGTTTCAACCACAGCCCTTCCCCCGGTGCTAAAGCGGATCGCCCCAGCAGACCTCGCAGACGGGTCCAGAAGGAATCCGCTTTCCATACCCATTTCCCTACAATCTTCCCTGTCCGCAAGTTGCGCAATTGTCCCGATTTCATAGCTCGTTTCGTCCTTTCCAACTCGGCTTAAAATAGCTCAATTGTCAATATCATTGACAAAGGCTTCTCGGCGCAATTAATCATTTTGCCCACCCCCCTGACCTACCAACTCATAATTTAGTACTCCATGTTTTTTTGAGCCACTGCCAACAACGATAAGCCAAATGGTATACCGGCTCTAGCTGTCACTTCATTTTCGATCGAGTACCAAGCTCTAACTACATTATTTAAGATGGAGGGCAATTTTCCCGCTCTAATCCCTTGACGCTGCGGACGTTCAACCAGCTTCTGGAATAGAGCCGGCAATAACAACAGCATATTGGTCGGCGTTAATTTCTTAAGTTCCAAACCCGCTTGGTTAATCAAATTCTTAAGTTCAGGTTCTGCATAGCGCCGAATATGGGCTAAAGCTCGATCATGCGTCCCGTATAAGAACGGATGAGCGGGAACCGTAATGATAACCTGCCCCAACGGCTTAAGGACACGAACTATTTCACTCATCACTAACCTGTCATCTTCAATGTGTTCCAACACGTCTGAGATTACCACGAAATCAAAGGTTTGGTTAGGAAAAGGCAATTCGGTAGCTGCGCCCAGTTTGGCTTTTAAATTTTTAGCTTCAGCAAGCTGAACGGCTCGTAATGAGACATCCACTCCAACGCATTCAGCATAAGCAGAAAGCTCCGCCATCAGCCGACCGGTTCCGCACCCCACATCTAAAAGTGTCGGTAAAGAGGAGGTAACGTTGGCGTAACGAAAAACGAGTTGTCGGATAAGTCGTCGTTTGGCCCAATACCAAAAATGGGTACTCTCTATCTGATCCATGGCGGAAATAAGTTCAGGATTCAAGGATTTACCTCCTCACTCTAAAGCCCGCATTGTTATATGGTTTAAATTCTTTCGCATATCAAATAAATAGTTGTGCTGTAAATGAATAAGTTCTTTAAAGGCTTCCAGTCCTCGTTTCAGGCGAACAGAAGAATGACCGGCATGATGCCAACTAACCCCCATTTCTTTCACCGAATAACCCATCCGGCGTGCTAAGAGCAGTACCTCCACATCAAACGCGAAACCATCAAGCAGGTCATAAGAAAATATCGCCTTGGCACATTCTCGCCGAAACCCCTTAAAGCCGCATTGCGTGTCTTCAAAAGGCAAATCCAAGAGCAGCTTTGTCGACATTTTAAAAAGATAACCGCTTAGTCGCCGATAAAGCGGTTGGTTTCGCTCAATCCTGGAAGAGGAAAGACTTCTTGAGCCTATCACACAAGAGTAATCATCCAGCTCCCTGAGCATCCCATCCAGCATACTTAGAGGGGTACTGAGATCGGCATCCATAAAGACGCATTTTGCGCCGTGTGCTGCCAACATACCACGCCGTACCGAAAAGCCTTTCCCTTTATTCGGGGAATTGACAAGTACTTGGACATTGGGATAAGCTTGCGCGAGCCCTAAGGCCATCTCAAGTGTGCCATCCGTGGCTCCATCAATCACCAAAATAATTTCCGTTTCCTTGGCAAAGGAGTCGTAACGAGCTTTGAGATACTGAATTAGCTCATGTACGGATGTGGCTAAGCAAGAAACTTCATTATAGGCAGGGATAATGATACTAAGTTTAACCATACCACTTACTTCCTTCCAAAATTTATTGCTTTGTCCACACAGAAACTGAATTTTCGTCATAGACCTTATTCCAATTCGGCATAAGATTCATTTGTAAGGCCGGTGAAGTATTATCTGACCAAATGACGGTCTTAATCCGGGGGGCTTCTTCTTCAAGAAACTTTTGCATCGGATATCGGCCCACTTCGGTATCAAAGTACACGGAGAACCACTTTTCACCCAACCACAAAGCTCTGCCATCGGCAATCGTTTTAAGCCCGTACCATTCCAGCACCCCGCCAATCCCATAATTGTTGACCACGTTTTTCAGCCCATGTTGAACGCAATATTGGGCAGCTCCACTTTCTTCAGGTTCATAAAATGAAGATCTCCACAAAACCGGCGATTTGCTAAGGATCACAACAACTAAACACGCTGCTAAGATAGGCATTATTTTAAAGCGTAAGTTGGGTAACTCCAGATACTTCATCACAATAAACCAGGTTAAGATAATTGCATAAACATTAAAGCGCAGAGAAATGAAATAGGCCAACCAACCAAACATTAACCACATTTTTTCCCGAGGGGACGTCTTAGCGATAACCAGCAGACAGGACACTGCAAAATAACTTAGTGTGATCAGTGCCAACGGAGAGTGAAAGTTCGGGGATTGCCATTCCGAAACTGAAAGTGCCACAGGATTGATTTGCTGATGCATAAAGATCACCAAATCAAAGGGATTCCCCGGACGCGCGCCGAGCAGCAACCCAAATCCTACAATATAGGGCCATACTTTGTGATCTTCGAACCATTCCAAACCCAGTAGGCCCAGAAACAAAACTGCCGATCCATGGGCATTATTCCAGAAAACAAAAGCGGGAATAAACCAGAGAAGTCTTTTCCAGCCATCTCTGCGGGCAATCTCAATCAGGTAAAGCGCTAGGGCAAACATCAGATAGGAAACAACTTGGGGACGGGCTGTGTAACCGGGTATAATGATAATCACAATCACGCCTCCAAAGACAAAGAGCGTGGATATTTTTTGACGTCCCAGGGCGTATCCAGCCAGGACTAAGATTAAAAGTTCTCCGAATACGACCACTAAAAGACGTACCCCAAACCAACCAAATTTCAGAAAGGTCGCTCCCACTAAAATATCGAAGAGCCACTCCGGGTTGCTCCAGGCATGGCCCGGCGTTTTCCAGGTCAGAACGTCCTTGAGGATGATGCTGTGAGACTGAATCATTTGCAGACCATTGAGCGTATGCCAGGCTACATCATTCCCTCTCCCCATGATACCTGCTGAGTAATAAAAGAACCCCGCTGTAAGAAGCATGATCAGACCCAGCGACAAGGCTTTTAAATAACCGTCCTTCAAAATAGCCAAGCTCCTCTACTCCTTAAATTGCTGAATATCAACGTTATTTCCTGAGGATTACTCAAAGCATCTTATTACATCATTGTCGTCAGCTGAATGATAGCCGGTCCCAAGACCACAATAAATACACAAGGAAAGATAAACAGCACCAACGGAATCATCATTTTAACCGGTGCTTTTTGGGCCTTCTCCTCAATGCGCTGGCGTCGTCGCGTCCGAATTTCCTTGGACTGATTGCGCATTACTCCTCCCATCGAAATACCTAATTGATCAGCTTGAACCAACGCTGCTACCCAGGTTTGCAGGTCATCCGTGGGATTCCTCTTGGCTAAATCGCGGAGGGAATCCCGTCTGGGTTTGCCCATTTTGATCTCTTGCAACACCCGACTAAATTCCGCTGCCAGAATTCCTTTCCCCTTTTCGACGACTTTCATCAGAGCCGAATCGAACCCTAAGCCAGCCTCGACACTAATAGTTAAGAGATCCAGAATATCCGGCAGAGTCTCGGTTATTTCAACTAAACGGGCTTTGCCTTTAAGTTTGAGCCAAACACCGGGCACTAAATAACTGAGCAGAAACCCAAGGATAACTACTTCAAAACGCAAAATCAGTGCTAAGGGGACAACTGCAGCTATACTCAGGGATATAACCCCTCCGCCAAAGGCGACTCCATATTTCAGCCCTTGCCAATCGGTTACCGACCAATTTTTGTCAATATCTGCCAAGATTAACTGAGCTTTAATTTTTTCATTATGACCTTGCGGCGCTATTTTTGCCGCTCGATTGACAAACGTGCGCATTAGCGGTGCAAGGACTCTCTCTTTAAATGATTTTCCCTGTTCAACCACCTTAGCTCCACCCATAATTTTCTTGAGCCGAATGCCTATGGATTTCTCACTTGGCGACATGGATAATACCAGAAATACAACAGTTAGAAATGCCAAGAGGTATATCACAAACCCACCACCTTACTTTGTTAGATAAGCACGCAGCGGCGCCTTTGTACCTGTCAATAGCTGGTTGGATAAGTTATTTGAGTCATAGGTTACCGTAATGTTGTTTGTCGCAGTGACCTTTTCTCCGATGACTGAACCCACTATAACAGGATTACCACCGTTTAAACTAATAGTCCCATATGGGGCGTAATACGTTCCAGTTGTTGCACTATTTGTAGCGGAAGAGATTTCTGTTTCAATACAGTTCTTATTGCTTGAATTGGGGTATTGTTGCGAACCAAGTAATGAATAGAATGCCACACCACTTGATACCGTGGAAAGAAGCTGACCACCTCCAAGTTTGATTTGACCTGTTGCCACAACAGCCCCATCGACGGTAAAACTGCCACCAGGTGATACATTAAGATCCCCTACAAAGTACCACGGGCCATTCAATAATTTAGGGTTAGATCCACCTATCGAAAAAGTGCCCTTACTATACTTCCATTGGTAACCTAATGAAGAATTCCAATCTTCACCAGAATTGGGCTGTAATGTACCATTTTGGCCACTCCAATTAGCTGCGGTAACCACATGATTTAAAGCCACTGCTTGATCATACAAATTTGTAGCAATGGTAGCTGGATCTGGCGTCCCCGCAATAGGTATGGATTGCGCATTATTGTTGAACGGACCAGTGTTAGCAGCATAAATAGTGCCTGAACTTGAAGTGTTCATCCAATTCGGATATACCGGATTCCCTCCTAAGGGGTTTCCGTTATAGGAAGCTCCACCAATATCTTCGATGCCGCTGGTAAAATAACTACCAGATGATCCACCTAAACCCCCAAGAGATACTGTGCTGTTGCAATGCACTCCTCCGGTTATATAAGCAGCACTGCTTAAAGTAAGTTGTTGGTCAGAAAAAATAGCATAGTCGAACGGAGAAGCCCCACCGCCTGAAGAAGAACCTAACGTCGCTGTCGCTGATTGAGTAATCGCAGTCGCAGAATAGCCTAATATTGGCGCCAGAAAAAAGGAGTGGGGTTGAGACAGAGACACTTGGACTGAGGTGCCGGTGATCGTTGGATCAGGACTAACTTGGCTTGTCGGCACCAGATAGGACAAAGGTATACTGTTAGCCGTTAAACAGGCCTTAACTGCGTCGGTAACATTATTATTTTGAGCCAGAGCGGTTGCACCCGCTAAAGCCGAGGCACCGGCCATATTTTTCAGATGATTGACATTGATAATCTCCAGGCCAATGTCAATCGCGATGGCGCATACACCGAGGAGGACAACCATGAGCAGAGCTGCCAGGACCACAACCTGACCGTTATCTTGTTGCAAAGGTTTTCTGATCATAAGCTATCTTTCTCCTTTAAGTCGGTGATGCCTGCTCAATCACTATCGTCGTCTTATTCGTCAAAGGAATAACATTCGTGCCAAAAAAGATATACAGAATCGGCGTCAGTGCTGTGTAGCTGGTGGTCGCAGTTACCGTCACTTGTTGTCCGACTGTGTAACCCCCGGCAGGATTTACAGTGACCCCGAGAGGGACCGGGTTGCCCAGACTAATCGTGCGAGCCGCAGCAAAGCCGGTTATTTCCAATTGATTCTTGGCCTGAAAGAGCATTCCGAAATCGACTATACTGAAAACCAGGACGAGCAGAATGGGCAGTACCAGCGCAAACTCAACTAAAGACTGTCCATGCTCCTTTTTCAGGATCGGCATCAAGACCCACACTCCCCACTGCAGCAGATCACTCCAATTTCTTTCCCGAACCAGACAACTTCTTAAGAATTAGTGAGCTAAACCTTAATGTTCACAATTCTGCGGATGATCACAAACCCTATGGTCTGGGATATCAGTCCGCCACCAATCATTGCCCAGCCTAGGGGTTTAGAAATCAACATTCCCAGATACTTGGGATTGATTAACAAAAGCAAAAGGGCGATAAAGAATGGCAATCCGGCAATTAAGTATCCGGAAATGCGCCCTTGTGCTGTCAGTGTCTGAATTTCTTTTTGGATGCGCAGTCTGTCCTTGATCGTATTGTGGATATTGTTCAATACTTCGGATAAATTCCCGCCGACTTGACGTTGAATAACAATCGCGGTGACCATTAAATCCAAATCTGCACTGCCTACCCGTTCCGTCAAGTTTTCCAAGGCTTGCTCAGTGGAGACGCCCAATTGCATCTCCTTGAGGGCACTTCCCCATTCTGTGGAAAGCGGGGCCGGCATCTCCCGGCTTGCCATATCCATAGCCTGCAAAAAGCTGAATCCGGAGCGGATAGCGTTGGCCATTAAATTCAAAGCATCCGCCAGTTGACCATTAAAGAGCTTTAATTGCCGGTCTTTGGCCTGGTTCACATAGGCTATCGGCATTAACCAAGCGAGTATAAAAATAACGATTGCCGCCGGAACTCTCTGAGTAATGAGTAACCCTGTCCCTCCGAGGGTACCGGCAATAATTATCCGGATTACCAATAGTTCCTTCCCGTTGAGGGGAATATTGGCGCGGATCAGATCAATATCGCGTGATTTTCCCCATTCGCCGGGAAGATAGCCGGCTAAAGTTTTCAGTGAGCTCCCTCGCGAAATCTCTTTGACCTGAGGCTGCCATGACGTAAATTTATGAAGTTGTCGGGCCAGAGAACGCTGCCGTGGCTGCCAAGAGAGGATTAGCAGCACGACCGTTATCCCTGCCATAAGGCATATCAGGTTAGCCAAAGATTCCAGCACCTAACTCCTGCCCTGCAGCGATTAAGCGCTCGTAAAAGCGTGGCCGTATGCCGGTGGGTTGGAAACTCCCATTTTCAAACTTGAAAATATCCTGAGTTGTGATAACGTCTCCTTCCAACCCTAAGACTTCGGTAATGTGCGTAATCCGACGACTCCCATCACGCAGCCGGCTCTGTTGGATAATTAAATCGACAGCGCTGGAAATCTGTTCTCGAATCGCTCTCAAAGGCAAATCCATACCGGCCATCAAAACCATGGTCTCCAAGCGTGACAGCATGTCTCTGGGGGTATTGGCGTGACCGGTAGTTAGTGAACCATCATGGCCGGTATTCATCGCCTGCAGCATATCGAGCGCCTCCCCACCTCGAACTTCACCAACCACAATCCGTTCCGGACGCATCCGCAAGGAATTGATGACTAAGTCCCGTATCGTAATCTTCCCTTTTCCTTCCACGTTTGCGGGTCTTGTTTCTAAAGAGATGACGTGACTTTGACGAAGCTGCAGCTCGGCCGCATCTTCAATCGTGATAATCCGCTCATCTTCCGGAATATACGCAGACAATATCCCCAGGGTCGTTGTTTTGCCGGAGCCGGTGCCTCCCGAAACGACAATATTGATTCTTGCTGTAACACACGCCTCTAAGAATAGGGCCATGTTAGTGGTCAAGGTTCCAAACCTAATTAAATCCTCGACTCGGAAGGGTTCTTTGGCAAATTTACGAATCGTGAGAATCGGTCCATTCAAGGCCAGCGGCGGGATAATGGCATTAACCCGCGAACCATCTTTTAAACGGGCATCCACGAGGGGCGAACTTTCATCAATCCTGCGGCCAAGCGGAGCGACAATCTTTTCGATAATATGCAGGACATGATCGTTATCCGCAAAAGTTATGGGGGTCAATTCCAGTTTTCCTTTGCGCTCCACATAAACCTGATAAGGACCATTGACCATGACCTCACTGACGGATTCATCCAGCAGCAACGAGGTAACCGGTCCGAACCCTAATATTTCATCCGTTACTTCTTGGGAGATCCGCTCACGCTCGGTTCTCGGAATTGTCTCTTGAGATTCATTAAGTTCCTTCTGGAGAAAAGGCAGGAGCACTTCCGGGGTCACCTCACCCGCAGGTAATTTCTCCAGACTCCTTATCACCTGATTATGGATTTTATTTTTTAAGGTTTGCCAGGGATCGGTTTTCACCAATTTCGAAAAAGGACTGCCAACGTTAGTCTCCACTTTTTGTTTTTCCAGACGTTGCATTAGCGACATATCCAACCCCTACTTTCAGAAAACTTTAAACTCAGACCTCTGTAAGAGGCCTTCTGATTACGATTCAACAAAGCTTTTCAATTGGACAGGCAGGGCGTTGGTAGTTTGGGTATCTCCCAGCCCTCTTAACACAAGTTGTACTGCCCCCTTTTGCTCTGCCAAGGTAATGGCTAAGGACTGTTCAGGCGTTACTTGCAGGATATAGGCCTGAACTTTATTGGACGCATCGTTTGCTTGACCAATAATCGGGATATTCTGCGCTATTATCGATGTTGCATCATTTAAGGTGACTATAACATCCACGTTATCCCCTTGTTTCAAGGTATATCCCACACTATTGGTCAAAGTAGCCGGAATCGCCATTGCTCTGCTGCCGGCAACTATCCATTTAGTAGACAGCATCGGAGCCAAAATAGGGGTTCCTGACGGTATATCCAGCTTCAAAACTTGCCCTAAAAGAGGTTGAATGGTTGTAAAACCTCCGGCAGGATAACTTTGCGCCGGGATTTGAACAATCTCGAATTCCGCTTGAGTCGGAGATTCATAAGCTTTGAGATTTGCTTTGGCAATTACAAGTGGTTTCATGGCAACCAGGTTCGGTTTCTGAAGTCGCCCTAAGTACAGGTACAGCATACCGGCCGTCAGTATCCCAAAAAACAAAGCCAAGCCGAAATATAATTTGCGCGGCATATCATGGCACCTCTTCCGTCTGTGTTGCAACCCTATTTGTTGGGATCAGGCGGGTAAGCTAAATTGTCGTTAATGATAAGGCTGCCTATATAATAATGTCAGGGCAGCCCAGGGCCATTTCGACCAAGACTTGCCCTGACATTACCTTGAAGCTTCGCATTTTCTCATTCCTCACCGTGCAAGCGGTTGCAGCTTTCGTTGCTAACCCCTTAAACTGCTTAACAGGTGACTGAAATTTACAACCGTGATTGGAAAAACCAAGGTCAGAATTGCTCCTAAACTCAAGGGGATTCCATAGGCCAAGGTATTTTCGTGCTTAAAACGTTTATACAGAGCGACCA
>Ga0326727_10027173_pt1 | contig 10533 bp, 8 predicted proteins | sample MB2enrmetagenome_FD_207643 | JGI IMG/M metagenome (GOLD analysis project Ga0326727, IMG submission 207643) | Lab enriched peat soil microbial communities from McLean, Ithaca, NY, United States - MB29MY | ecosystem: Environmental > Terrestrial > Soil > Wetlands > Peat | place: USA: New York...
GTCCACTTGCCCATGCCCGGTCTCCCATAAAGCGTTCAGTCGCGTATTGAGGATGCGTAGATATGCAGCCTTGCGCGCGTTATCCACTTTACATCGTGGAGATTATTTTGGCAGGTGGGAAACGGGGTTCGCGTACGCGAATACCCACCCATCGCAAAGCCACCCCAGCGAGCAAGCTCGCCGGGGACCCCTGTTTCGCGCGATGAATGGGGCTCCCGGTTCAGGGCTTGGCCTAAATTGAGCTCATGTTGTGCAGGAACTCCTGGTTGTTGCGCGTCTTGGCCAGCTTGTCGGTGAGCAGTTCCATGGCCTCGACCGGGGAGAGCGGGTTGATGACGCGGCGCAGGATCCAGGTGCGCTCCAGTTCGGCTTTGGGGATCAGCAGCTCCTCCTTGCGCGTGCCGGAGCGCTGGATGTCGATGGCCGGGAAGACGCGCTTGTCCACCAGCTTGCGGTCGAGGATGACTTCCATGTTGCCGGTCCCCTTGAACTCCTCGAAGATGACCTCGTCCATGCGCGAGCCGGTATCGACCAGCGCGGTGGCGATAATGGTCAAGCTGCCGCCCTCCTCGATGTTGCGTGCCGCGCCGAAGAAGCGCTTGGGGCGTTGCAGCGCGTTGGAGTCGACACCGCCGGAGAGCACCTTGCCGGAGGGCGGTACGATGGTGTTGTAGGCGCGCGCGAGGCGGGTGATGGAGTCCAGCAGAATCACCACGTCGCGCTTATGCTCGACCAGGCGCTTGGCCTTCTCGATGACCATCTCGGCAACCTGGACGTGGCGCGCCGCAGGCTCGTCGAAGGTGGAGCTGATGACCTCGCCCTTGACGCTGCGCTGCATGTCCGTGACCTCCTCGGGCCGCTCGTCGATGAGCAGGACGATAAGCACAACCTCGGGGTGGTTGGTGGTGACGGAGTTGGCGATGGATTGCAGCAGCATGGTCTTGCCGGTGCGCGGCGGGGCGACGATGAGGCCGCGCTGACCCTTGCCGACCGGAGTGAGCAGATCCATGACGCGACCGGACATATGCTCGCGGTCGGTCTCCATCTTGATCCGTTCCTCGGGGTAGAGGGGAGTGAGATTGTCGAAGAGGATCTTGTTCTTGGTCTCCTCGGGCGACTCGAAGTTGATGGCCTCGATCTTGACCAGGGCGAAGTACTTCTCTCCTTCGTGGGGCGGGCGGACGTTGCCGCTGATGGTGTCGCCGGTCTTGAGGTCGAACTTGCGTATTTGGGAGGGCGAGACGTAGATGTCGTCCGGGCCAGGCAGGTAATTGTAGTCGGGTGAGCGCAAAAAGCCGTAGCCGTCGGGCAGGATCTCGAGCACGCCCTCGGCGAATATGTGGCCCTCTTTTTCGGACTGGGCCTGCAGTATCTTGAAGATGAGGTCCTGCTTGCGCAGGCCGCTGGTTCCGGCGATGTCGAGGCCGCGGGCCAGCTTGGTAAGCTCGGCGATATTGTGCTCTTTAAGTTCTGAAATTGTCATATTTACCTAGATTTTTCGGGGGGATTTGCTTCTGAGGAGGGAAGTTGCCGGGGAAAAACGATGGATGGAATCTATTAAACGAAGAGGGACCGTGCGGAGCGCCGGGGGAGCTAGCGGAACTATATGAATTATACGCTCACTGGAAGGGGATATGCTGTAGTGGGACTTTCCATTGCGGGCGCGGGGCGGCCGGGCCGCGCGGGTCAGGCCGCGCGGCGTTCCTCAAGGCTGTCAACATTCGTTTCAGAGGCTGCGTCCATGGGGATGGTGTCCTTGAAGCGGTCAAGCACTTCGTTGGTGGTGTCCTGTAGACGGGTATTGGGCTTGTGCAGCTTGCGCGTCGCCTTGGAGGCAAGCTGGCAGAGCTCGTAGCGGTTGGTGACGTGCGTGAGTGCCCCAAAAATAAGATCTGAGCGCATAATACTTCCTTTCGTATCGTCGTAGCGAAGGGCTTGGTACGATCTAGCCTGCCATCGACTTTGGTCGGACCGAAGGTGCGGCCCATTTTGTCTAAACTCTCTAAATTGATGAATCGAATAAGTTTGGTGTAACAGCGATTTGGCAACTACCATTGCCAGACCCTAAACATTGAACACAGGACGATGGCACCGATCTTTCAGAAGGCTCTATTCCGTAGGCGCGTACTAAAGGCAGTGCTTGAGTGTGGCTCGGAAGTCCGCGCTCATTGGAGGACTATGGGTATTTCATTCAATTCGGAGCAGATTGCGCTCCGTCGAACAAACAAGAGCAGGGGCTAGACAATATTGCTGCCCCCCCAAAGCTCTTCCTAGGACTGGCTCGTGTAGAGCAGCTTGCTACATAAGAACCATAAATGGTTGAGCTATCCTAGTCAATACTTATTTTAGGAAGTTGCGATAATTAATATTCCATTAATAGTAAGTTGATGTATATATTAGAGATAAATCTTGCATTCAGGATCAGTTACTGTGAACTATGCCCAATAACTCCGATCCAGGGTACGGTACTGGATGGCCTCGGCGATGTGCTTGACGGCTATGTCGGGCTCGGCGCCGAGGTCGGCGATGGTGCGGGAGACCTTGAGGATGCGGTCGTGGGCGCGAGCGGTGAGGCCCTGTTGCTGCATGGCGCGCTCCAGCAAACGTTCGGCGTCGGGGGAGAGCTCGCAGAAGGTTCGGATCTGCTGAGTGTTCATCTGCGAGTTGGAGAAGATGGGCTTGGCGGCGCGTGCTGTGCCCTTAGCGCGCGCTGTATCGGCCTGGGGCGGTTGGGCGAAGCGTTGGTGCTGACGCTGGCGGGCGGCGAGAACGCGGACGCGAATCTCCGCCGAGCCTTCGGCGGAGGCCACGCCGCGCAGCTCTTTGTACTGCACGGCAGGGACCTCGATGTGGATGTCGATGCGGTCCAGCAGCGGGCCGGAGACCTTGCTAACGTAGCGCTGGATCATGGGTGGAGTACACATGCACTCGTGCGACTTGTCGTTGAAGTAGCCGCACGGGCACGGGTTCATGGCGGCGGCCAGCATGAAGCGGGCGGGGAAGGTGAGGCTCATGGCCGCACGCGCGATGGTCACGGTGCCATCTTCCAGTGGCTGGCGGAGGACTTCGAGGACATTGCGCGGGAACTCCGGCAGCTCGTCCAGGAAGAGCAGTCCGTTGTGGGCGAGCGAGACCTCTCCGGGACGGGGGATCATGCCACCGCCGATCAGGCCCGCGTCCGAGATAGTGTGATGCGGCGCACGGAAGGGACGGTGCGTAACCAGGCCACGGTCGGCGTCCAGCACACCGGCGACGGAGTGGATCTTGGTGGTCTCCAGAGCTTCTTCAAAACGCAGCGGGGCAAGGATAGACGGCAAGCGCTTGGCCAGCATGGTCTTGCCGGAGCCGGGCGGCCCGATCATCAGGATGTTGTGCCCCCCTGCGGCGGCGACCTCCAATGCGCGCTTGGCGACTTGCTGCCCGCGCACGTCCTTGAAGTCGTAGGGGAAGTGCTCGAGCTCGTCGAGCAGGCTGGTGGCGTCGATGCGCAGGGGCTTGGCGTGCAGGGTGCCGAGGAAGGCGGAGTTGAGCAGCTCACGCACCTCGCTGAGGGTTTGCACGGGATAGACATCGACGCCCTCGACGACGGCTGCCTCGCGCGCGTTGGAGGCGGGAATGACGAGGTTCTTGATTCCCATGGCGCGGGCGGCAATGGCGATGGGAAGCATTCCCTGCACCGCGCGCAGCGTACCGTCGAGGCCGAGTTCGCCGACCAGCAGGAAGTTGGAGATGTCCTTGATGTGCAGCCCGCCGTAGGCCCCCAAAATGCCAATGGCGATGGGCAGGTCGAAGCCGGAGCCTTCTTTTTTGATGTCGGCGGGCGCAAGGTTGATCGTGATGCGGGTGGGGGGAATGTCGAATCCGGAGTTCTTGATGGCAGAGCGGACGCGGTCACGGCTCTCGCGCACGGCGGCGTCGGGCAGGCCGACGGTGCTGAACTCACTCTTATCTAGGATGACGCCGGAGAAGTCGACCTCCACGTCGATGATGTGGGCGTCGATCCCGTAGACGGCGGCGCTGCGTGCTTTGAAGAGCATATTGGCGACCGAGGCTCTGCATGAAAGCGGCCGGAATGAGTCTAGCACCTGTGGCTGTTTGTCAGTCCCGACGATGCGTCTGCCGGCCCGTCAAAGTAACATTCTTGCAATTTCGCATGCGATCCCCTTACGATCCAGCATCACATCACCATGAGATTGTGTTGGACAGGACCGGACCCGGAGACAACGATGAAAGATACTACGAATCGTAGGCGAACGGAGCTCTTCAACTGGATGCTGAGCGGAATGCTTCTGCTTGCCGTCGTTTGCATGGACCATGTGGCGGGGAGGGCGCAGAGTGCTGCGACGAAGACTGACAGCGCGGCAGCGGGCAACCAAGAAGAGGCGCCGCCGGTGACCCTCCTGTCCACGGCAACTGCCGCGCAGCGTACCGACCAAGCGTGGAAGATCCTCACCGATGCGGCGGGCGACATGAAACGTATGCAGACGCAGACGCGGATTCAGGCCCTGGCGGCGCTTAGTTTGCTGCGCTGCCCACGCTCGGCGAGGATGATTGTCGATGTGATGACCGATCCGGACGTAGACATACGCACTGCGGCGGCGCTGGCGGCGGGGCAGACCGGGGATCCCAATCTGACCACCAACCTGCGCAACCTGCTGGACGACAAGGAGCCGCAGGTGGCATTTACCGCGGCGATGACGCTGTGGAAGATGAACGACAAGTCCGGAGAAGACATCCTGATGGCGGTGGTGGATGGAGAGCGCAGCACTGGGCCGACCACGGTGCACGGGACGGAGCACAAGATCGACAAGGACCTGCACGATCCGAAGATGCTGGCTAAGCTAGGCGTTATGCAGGGCGCGTCCATGTTTCTGGGGCCGTTTGGTTACGGGATCACGGCGTTCGAGTTTATCCACCAGAGCGGCGGCGACCTGACGCGGGTCACGGCGATCGAGCAGATTTCGCAGGAAAAGACGGCCCCGATCCACAAGGAACTTCTGGCTGCGCTGGCGGACAAGGACCCGGCGGTGCGCGCAGCGGCGGCCAAGGCGCTGGCCGACTACCACGATAAAGCTACGTCGATGGCGATCTACCCGCTGTTTGCGGACAAGAAATATCCGGTGCGGCTGACTGCGGCGGCGGCGTACCTGCGCACGACGGGAACTCCGGGACCACTGCTTCCGGCCATTGCCCGCGGTTCAAGGAACAGACGCTAGTCTCCGAAGACCCAGGTCTCAGAGCCGAATAACCTGACCTGAGCGAAACCGAGGGATGGGGCACCCGAAGTTTGTAGGCTAACGGACGGCTGGGCCATCTGCCCTGACCCTCTCGCGCAGAAAGTGCAAACCAACGGAGTGCATCTCGCGGATAATGTACACAGGCCATGGATTTTCTTACGCAGTACAAGAACGCGCTGTTTCTGATTGCGATATTGCTGGCGCAGGCGATTGCGCTGGCGGTGCAGGTGCGCAGGCCGCTGGATGCCGCGCAGCCGGACGGCCCCAGCGTGCGGCTGATCCGCATGTGGGCCATGACCGCGGTGACTCCGGTGGAACGGATGACGCACGCCATCGGCTCCGGCGCAGGCCATGCGTGGTCGGATTACGTCGACCTGCGCCACGTGCGCCAGCAGAACAAAGAACTGCAGCAGCAACTGGCGCGTATGCGTATTGAAGAGGCCGCGATCTCCGAGGACGCGCTCGAGGGACGGCGCCTACAGGCGATGCTGGGCTTCCGCCAGAGCTACGTGGGCTCGACCGTGGCGGCGCAGGTGATTGGCGCCAGCGGAAGCGAACAGTCGCACATGCTGACCATCGACAAGGGATCGCGCGACGGGATGAAGCCGGACATGGCGGTGATCACCCAGGACGGCGTGGTGGGCAAGCTCCGCGACGTCTTCCCGACGACCGCGGAGGTGCTGGAGATCAACGACCAGAGCTCGGGCGCGGGGGTGGTGCTGGCCAGCACGCGCATCCGGGCGATTCTGCGCGGCACGCTCACAGGACGGGTGCAGATCGGCAACCTAACGGCGGACTCGCGCATCCAGCCGGGCGAGCAGGTGCTGACCTCGGGCGGCGACCAGGTGTATCCGCGGGGGCTGCCGGTGGGCGTGGTGGAGAGCATCGCGCCCGATCCGGACCACCAGCCGTATACCGCCATCCGGGTAAAGCCGGCGGTGAATCTGGACCGGGTGGAAGAGGTGCTGGTGATAACCGGAACGCAGCCGGATCTGTCGCCCGGCGCGCAGCAGGACCTGGCGGCTGCGGCGGCGCAACACGCGGCCGACCTGAATTCCGATCGTCTGCCCGGCATCTACGACGACCAGACCCCAGGCGCTGCCGTAGGCGTGAATGGAGCTCCGCACCCGCTGCCCGTGGTGCATCCGGATCGGTTCAGCAGCGGATCAGCTCCACCTGCCTCTGCAATGACTCCCGGCGCGGCGAGTTGGGCGCAGGGCAGCCAGAGCGGGCAGCAGCCTCGATCGTCGCAGGCCCAGACGCAGCCAGAGGCTACGAAATGATGGTCACACGCAACTACATGTCGCGCCGCGAGGTGGAGCAGCAGAGATTCTCCATTGCTGTGACGGTGCTTGTGCCAGTGGGCGCGGTGCTGCTGCAGGTGCTGATGCCCAGGGTCTTTCATGGGCTGGCGATCCTCGATCTGCCCTTTGTGGTGACCCTGTTCTTCGCCATCAGCCGGCGCAGCCCCATTGCGGGGACGGCGACGGGCGCGGCCATCGGGCTGCTGCAGGATGTGCTGACTGGCCAGCCCATCGGGGTCAACGGCATGGCGAAGGCTGTGATCGGCTACGCGGGAGCGAGCCTGGGAAGCCGGATCGATGTGGAGAACAATAAGACGCGCAGCCTGCTGGCCTTTGGCTTTTCGCTGCTACAGAGCTTTCTGCTGTACCTGATCGAGCGCCGTCTGCTAGGCATCCGCGCCTTTTACTTGCAGTGGATGCATGAGCTGCTGCGCGCGGCGGCGAACACCGCACTGGCGCTGCCGGTCTGCTTATTGCTGGACCGCGCCAAACACAAGGAGTAGATACGGCGTCCGCGGGCAAGGCCGATGGTTGGGGTTGGCGCAGCTATGCCGGCTGGATGGAAGAAGTACACTGAGGGGAGCAGGCCTTGCAACATGGCGCTTATTTCTAAAGCCGAACGGAACATCGACCGCGACGAGAAGGTGTCGCCAGACAAGCTGCACGCGACGCAGTACATCGTGGTACTGTTGCTTGCGGCACTGGCCTCCGGGATGTGGCGTTTGCAGATCCTGGGCGCGGACAGCTACCGTGTGCTGGCCGAGGCCAATCGCGTGCGCAAGGAGCCGGTGCGCGCGCCGCGGGGCAAGATCTTCGACCGCGAGGGGCGTATTCTGGTGGACAACTACCCCTCCGTCTCCTGCTACCTGCTGCGCGAGCAGGTGAAGGACCTGAACGCCGACATTCCGATGATCGCGCGGGGGCTCGATCTGCCGGTGGAGCAGATCCAGGCCACGATGCGCCGCTATGCCAGCTCACCGAAGTATGTGTCGATCCCTTTGAAGCAGGACATCACGCAGGATGAGCAGGCCTTCATCGAGGCCCACCGCAATGAGCTTCCCGAGTTGGAGACCTTCGACGAACAGCGCCGTCTCTATCCGCGCGACGGCTTTGCGGCGCACCTGATCGGCTATGTGGGCGAACTTTCCGCGGAGGACCTGAACAGTTCGAAGTACGACTTTTACCAGCCGGGCGATGTGGTGGGCAAATCGGGCGTGGAGGAGGCCTACGACGAAGTGCTGCGTGGCACGGACGGATCGCGCGACGCGATCGTCGACAGCCATGGAAAGGAGGTTGGCCAGCTAGGCCAGCAGCTTGCCATTCCGGGCAAGGACTTGCGCCTTACCATCGACCTCGATATTCAGCGCGTGGCTGAGCAGGCAATGGAGGGTCATAACGGAGCTTTGGTGGCGATGGATCCGCACACTGGGGAGATTCTGGCCATGGTCTCGCGCCCCACCTACGATCCCAATCAGTTCTCCGTACGCCTGACCAAGGACTATTGGTCACAGATCGTCAACGATCCCGACCACCCGATGATGAACAAAACCATCCAGGCGCAGCTAGCGCCGGGCTCGACCTTCAAGATCATCATGTCGCTGGCCGGGCTGCAAGAGGGCGTGGCGCAATCGATGCGTGTAATGTGCAACGGCGGGGCCACCTTCTATGGCCGCTTCTTCGCCTGCGATCAACGCCACGGCATGGTCGACATCGATCACGCCATTCCATGGTCTTGCGACACGTTCTACTACACGCTCGCCAACAAACTCGGCATCGACACCATCGCCAAGTACGCCACCGAGGTCGGCCTCGGGCAGAAGACCGGAATCGATCTGCCCGACGAGGCCGCGGGCACGATGCCTTCAACCGCGTGGAAGCTGAAGACGCAGCACGATAAGTGGTACGCGGGCGAGACGATCTCAGTGGGCATTGGGCAGGGCGCGGTGCAGGCAACGCCGATTCAGCTGGCGCGTGCGCTGAGTGGCATTGCATCGGGCGGAGTGCTGAAGCAGCCGCATGTGGTCTTCCCCGACGAGCTGCCGCCGGATATGGCTTCGGCTATTGCCGAAAGCTATCAGGGTAGCGGCGACCGCGTCATCCCCATCACGCCGGAGAACTGGGAGACCATCACCGACGCCATGGCCGCGACGCTGGGTCCTGGCGGAACAGGTGCCGCCGTACATCTTGAAGGCATCGACTTCGCCGGCAAGACAGGCACCGCAGAGGTCGTCAGCCACAGCGCCGGCGCAAAGAGTCTGGGAACCGGAAACGAACGCGCCAACGCCTGGTTCGTCGGCATGGCCCCGCGGCGCAATCCCGATATTGTCGTTGCTGTGCTGTGTGAGCATGGAGGCTGGGGAGCCACCGCCGCCGCTCCCCTCGCTGCCCAGGTCATCAACGCATTCGTGACCAAGCAGCGCAAGCGTGAAGGAAATCTGCTGCGCCTGACGGATGCGTCCAAACCGGCAGCGAGTCCTGCGCCGAATCCGAACGGCGTGCCGACCGCCTCGGTAACGCCTGCGGCGCACCCTGGGGCAGTGAACGCACCGGCGGTCAACCAGCCTTGATGGTTTAACTCGCAAAGACTATCCAGCCCCTAACTTAGAGCCCGAGCCCATGCACCGTTTCTCCTCATTCCGCGACTTCGACTGGATGCTGATGGGACTGGTATCTCTGATGTCCATCCTCAGCGTGCTGGAGATCAAGTCGGCGACGCTGCACACCAAGTTCCGCGGCTTCGACCACAAGCAGATCGGCTTTCTGCTGGTCGGCCTCGTACTGATGTATCTGATCTCGATGATCGACTACCACCGGCTGGTGGACGTCGCGCCCTGGGCGTATGCCATCGGGCTTCTGTTGCTGGTTGCGGTAAGGCTGGTGGGGACCAGGGTGTCGGGAGGGAAGCGCTGGATCAATCTGGGCGGCGGCGTCCACTTTCAGCCGTCGGAGTGGGTGAAGCTGATATTGATCGTGGTGATGGCGTGGTTCTTTTGGGGACTGGCTGGGCGGAGGTTGAGTTGGATCGATATTGCCAAGTCCTTCGCCCTGATTGGCGTGCCCATGGTGCTAGTGTTGGTTCAGCCGGACCTGGGTACAGCGCTCACCTACTTGCCTATACTGGTGGCAGGACTGTTTCTGGGTGGAATACGCTTCAAGCAGGTGGTGGTTCTGTTGCTGGGATTTGCCCTTCTGATCGGCGGCGCATGGATGAGCGGAAAGCGTTTGAAGCCCTACCAAATGGCGCGGCTGACCAGCTTCATGGATCCCGGCAGCGACCCGCGCGGCACTGGCTACCAGATCCGGCAGTCGCTGATCGCGGTGGGCTCGGGAGGCCTGTGGGGCAAGGGAACCAACCAGGGAACACAGACCCAGGGCGACTTCCTTCCCATTCCGTACACCGACTTCATCTTCGCCGCCTTCTGCGAGGAGCATGGCTTCGTGGGCGGGGTGGGCATTCTGTTGCTCTACTTCCTGATCTTGATGCGATTGATTGAGAACGCACAACAGGCCTCCGATGTGCCCGGCGCCTTCATCGTGATGGGGGTGGTCGCCGTACTGCTGTTTCAGATTGTGGTGAATATCGGGATGGTGGTGGGCCTGATGCCGGTGACGGGCATCCCGCTGCCCCTGATGAGCTACGGCGGATCGTCGATTCTGTTCACGTTCCTCGCGCTGGGGATCGTGATGAACGTCCGCATGAGGCGCTTTGTGAACTGACAATTTGGGGATGAACCTGGATTAGCACCGGCGCCAAATGCGAGGCGGGAAATACGCTGGCGGCGATTTTGGTGCATACTGGAGTAACCCGGCTGTCACATCCAGGCCGGAGCAACCCCCGCTCCCGTTGGCGCAAGGCGCCGGGCACGCGGCGTTCGATTTTTAGATTTTTGAATTTTTATTTTAGAAGAGGCCGGCCAGGCAGTGATCAAGTCCGTTGGCCGGACAGGTTTGAAGGGAATGATTGCATCCGGATGGCGAGAGCTATCTCAGGG
>Ga0326727_10027174_pt1 | contig 10532 bp, 12 predicted proteins | sample MB2enrmetagenome_FD_207643 | JGI IMG/M metagenome (GOLD analysis project Ga0326727, IMG submission 207643) | Lab enriched peat soil microbial communities from McLean, Ithaca, NY, United States - MB29MY | ecosystem: Environmental > Terrestrial > Soil > Wetlands > Peat | place: USA: New York...
GCATTCATTTACCCCGAGCCCATCCCATCTTGTAGTCACCATGCCACGAGCTGCATCAGCAAGCGTCAGATCAAAGGAGGTCAAGGAGGCTGGGCGAGTTCGCAACCCGCCCGCGTGCCGAGCAGTTGATGACTGATTCTGGTGGTAGACTTGAACATGGCCCTGAATACTACGGAGGGATGTTCACGAGGGCGGCTCAGGGACTATTCGGCTTGTTCATCATCGCTTTTGGTTGGATGTTCTATGTGTTTGTGGGGGGGCCGTTTCCGACCGGCAGGGTGGACCTCTACATAGTTATCGTCATCATGGTCATTGGGATTGCACTTTGGGTCCTCATGATGTACTTCATGGTGAAGAGAGGGCAAGCGATCCAGAGAGCAAATATGCCCAAGGGATGGCCCTGACTCCCCTGTGTCCCAGGAGAAACTCCTGACCCCCGCCCTTGCCCCTGACTATGGGTTTTATGTGGGGAGCACGAGTATAGGGATGCGTGCCTGAAACCCCCTCCCTTCCGGCAAAGAAGGACCGGGCATTGCTCATTGTCGTAGTTGCTTTGGCGATGGTTTCAATCTTAGTGATATGGGAAGCCGCGCAAGCAGGAGAATTCTGTTCCACGGGGCCTGTCTCGTACTGCCCGAGTGGTGGGGGTTGCACCGGAGAATACCGCACGCCATTTAGTATTGGGCTCGCAGGTAGCGTTCCATCGAATGCCACTTGCGGAACGACTTCCCGCGCTCTGTATTTCGAGTCGGTGTCGATTACCGCTACCTCGTGGACTGTAACAACGAACATGTTTGGGGTGAAGGTGTTGCCGACCGCAGGTGGAGCAGCGGTTACGAATGTTGTGCCTCCATCCAGCGGTTCGGCCTGCCCTGCGAATGGTGGATTCTATGTTACACTGGTAGACGCGGAAGGCGCCGTGCTTGCCTGTTGGTCAGGAGGATCGGTTTGGACTTCCCCTATTTCAGGAATATGCGCGAATCCGAAAGGGGCCTCCCTCGGCTCGCCAGTCACTATCTCCGGAGGGCAGACGTTAGTGGTCTACATGTATGGCACCGGAGTGGTCCCTCCCATGGCAGGGGCCTACACGATGCAAGTTTACGGGCAAGGATGTTCAATCGTTTCTGGGTCTGTCGATCTATAGACAGCCTGCCCCTCCCCCTGTGTCCCAGGAGAAACTCCTGACCCGCCCCGGAACGAGAATTCATTTACCCCGAGACCCATTTAGTATCCGAGGCAAAATGGCTCAATCCCCACCTAGGTCCGGCGACGGTGTGCCTCAGAAGTCATCATCGAAGTACAAGCGCAACACGATCATGCTTGTCATAGCTGTCGCAGTGGTCTTGGGCGCATCCGTCGCTGTTTTCTGGTACGACTCTGAGAAAGGTCAGAATCAATCACAATCATCCTGCCCAGGCTGTTGCCCAGGTTGTATGGGCCCGGGTTCGGTACCGAGCACGACAGCTTGTGGGACAACTCCAAACGCAATGTACTACGAGGGGGTGCCAGTCAGCACCAGCTCATCAAGCTTGACAACGAATACGCTCGGACTGAAAGTGATTCCCTCGGCAGGCGGACCTCCGGTTGTGGACGTCGCGCCTCCAGCCAAGAATTCCCCCTGCCCTACCACTGGTGGGTTCTATGTTGGTCTGTATGACTCGGCAGGTAATGCTGTGGCCTGCTGGACGAATGTGAGCGTTGGCGGGTCCATTGTCTGGGTGTCCCCGACCTCAGGCGTATGCTCGAATCCGAACGGAGAGCCGCTTCAATCACCGATAATTCTGTCTTCCGGACAATCGCTCGTGGTCTACATGTACGGCAAGAACGTGGTTCCGCCGATGGCAGGGGCCTACACGATGCAAGCTTACGGAATCAACGGTGCGTCCGTCTCCGGGTCCGTGGATCTCTGAATCCCAAACCCCATCCCCACCCCCTCCCCATGTGTCCCAGGAGAAACTCCTGACCCGCCCCGGAACGCAGGTTTATGTGGGGGGGACGAATAGTGGGAAGAGTGGCCGGGGAAAGTGACACAAAGCCTCCAGCCAATCCGTTATTGAAGGATGGCCTATCTCTGAAGATATGTCTCATGGCCCTTCTGGTGTACCTCGCTCTCCTGACCTTGGTGGCCGTTACTTGGACACCCCATGCTGATGCCCGAACCCTCAATGCGTACTTGATCATGATGACGTATTTTGGAGCCCTGTTGATTTTCGTTCTATGGTTTCCCCGCATAACCCGAAAGGGTTTTCATGTAACTGAAGACGGTGTTGAACTTCTCCGTAAGGGCCATCGCGTTGGATGGATTGGTTTCGATTCACCAAACTTTCGATTGAACGCTTACGATTATCGCTACAGGCCTTCGGAAGCAGGCACCCAAGAGGTATTCATTTGGAGGCGAGAACTGGACACAATGGCCGTAGGGAGTCCGCATGAGTTGGACAAACTTCTCGATATTGCCGGCAAGAGGGGTCTAGTCATAACGCAAAGGACGTTCACTGAATATGGCCGAAGAGTGTCCTGGCCGACAACCTTGGTCAAGATTCAAGGAGTAAGAAGAGGCTCATTGGGTCATTCCCTCATTCAAGCTCCCCCACCTCGCAAGGTGTAGTCCCCCTCGAATCGCCCCTGTGTCCCAGGAGAAACTCCTGACCGAGAGGGGGCTCGCCCACTCAAATGGACGCATTCATGTGGGGGAACGAACCCTCCCTACAGGTTCCTCAGGGCCTCTACGGCTTCCAGGCGGGAGGCCTGGTACGCCGGGACCATCGAGAAGAGGAACCCGATCAGGAACAGGATACCGAGGAGCTCGGCAAAGTAGCTGCCCAGCTCAAGGGGGTTAGGGAGGAGGTTACTGTAGAACCCTCCCGCATTGGCCTTGAGGTAGGTCGCAACCCACGTGCCCAGCCCGACGCCAATGACCATCCCGCTCACGCTCATTAGGCTCGCCTCCAGAAGGAACTGGGCCATGATGTCGACCCGACGCCCGCCGATGGCCCTCATGACCCCTATCTCGCGCCGGCGGTCCTTCACGGCCATGGTCATCACCACGAAGACGCTCATGGCGGAGAGGAGAAGGAGCGTCATCTCAACGAGCGTGATGATCGAGGTGAACTGGTTGAGCTCGCTCTGGACGAGGTTCACGAGCGACACCTCGCTCGTGACGCTGAAGTCATAGTACCCCTTGTGAAGGTTCACCATCAGGTTCGTGATGTCGTTCGAGACCTGGTTGACGTAGTTCGAATTGGACGCAGAAACAAAGATGTAGGTAAGGGACAGGCTGTTCGTGAGATTCTCTAGGGCCTGTATCGGGACGAACACTAGCGTGTCCAGATTTGTTCCCCCCAGCGACCCTCTCGGTGCCAGAAGTCCCATGATTATCATGTTGACCGGTTTTGTGCTGATCCCGGTGCCCGCGAGACTGACCACATTGCCGGAGACCAGCTGCCCAACGCTCAGCGAATGGTCTGTCCATTCGCTGTAGGCCATCACCACGGGCAGAGGCGAAGACAGATTGCCGTTCCATCCAAGGTTGAAGTTGCCAGCGACCACCTTGTAGCTGAATATCTCCTGGACAGAGGAGTTCGTTCCAACAATGTCCTCAGACGTGGCGGTTCCCCAGCTTGGGACCGAAAGGCCTACGGCCATGACCGGAGCAACGGCAGATATGTGTGACACATTCCTGGCAATATCGCCTGCAGCCCTCTCTGTCAAAGGGTAGATGGGTGCAGAGTTCCCGTTCCCTGGATAGACATAGATCCAGTTCGCCCCCACTGTACTCACCTCGTTCAGGAAGTAATTCTCCTCCCCTACGATCGCCGATGTCAGAAGGAGCGTCACCGCCACGGTGGCGGCGTACGTTGCGATGACGAAACCAGTGCGCGTCTTCTGGCGCCACATGGCGCGAAGTGCGATCGAGGCCCTGGAGGTCATGGCACATCCGAGAGCAAGCCGTCCTTCATGCTCACCCGTCTCATCGCGTGATCGGCTATCGCGGGATTGTGTGTGACCACCACTATCGTGGCTCCGTCCTTGGAAAGATTGTCGAAGACATCCATTATGACCTTGGAGTTGGCAGTGTCAAGGTTGCCGGTTGGCTCGTCGCACAGAAGGATGGACGGGTCGTTGGCGAGCGCTCTCGCGATCGCCACCCTCTGGGCCTCCCCTCCGGATATCTGGGTGGGCCTGCGGTTAAGGAGCCTGCGAGGAAGTTTTACCATGTCGACCAGCTTCTCAGCAGTTGGGAGCTCTTGTCCGTTCTTGCGACGCAGGAAGACCCGGGGCAGTTCGATGTTCTCCCTTATTGTCAGGTCCGAGAGCAAATAGAATGACTGGAAGACGAAACCTATCTTCTCCCCCCTGAGCCGGGTTCTCTCGCTGTCGTTCCTCTTGGGGACCGGGTGTCCGTCTATCTCCACCTTTCCATGAGTGGCGACATCCATGCAGCCCAGCATGTGTAGGAGCGTGGACTTCCCGCTGCCGGAGGCACCTATCACGGCGAGGAACTCGCCTCGGCGGACCGTCAGGTTCACGTGCTTCAATGCTTCAACGCGGCTCGGGCCCTCGCCGTACTCCTTCGTGACGTCTTCGAGGAGGGCCGCGGGAGCATCATCCATGTGGCTGGGCACAGGGTGCGTTTGACTTTGAGCTTTTCTTTAGGCCAAACGGCATTTCAGAGCCGGAAATTACCCCGTTCGAGGGTCGCCACGACCGCCTCCGGGAGGGATGTCCGGTCGACTGATACTAGCATCGAGCCCCGGGATTGCGTGGCTATGTCCTTGACCACTTCAAGGAGCCTGCGGACATTGGCAACATTCCCCGCTTGGACCAGGTTCTCAAGGCACGGCAGGACCACGTACCTGCCAGGGCCAGCTGTGAAGTGCATCTCAATGAGATTTCCGATACGGTCGAGGTCGCCAGGGTTCACAGTTGCGTCTCCCTGCACGCGGGAGATCTTCATGAACGTGATCCCGGTGAGCCCGAATTCCACTGCGATGTCTTGCGGCAACTTGCCAGTGAAACCCAGGATCCGGTCGGGCGGGAGAGCTGCCGCGCGGACCGCTCTCCAAACATCCTTCTCGTCACTGGTCTCGATCACGCAGAGGGGTTCCACGGGTGGCCAGGCCTTAGGTGCACTGGCTGGTTGATACCCTGGAGCCGCGGCCTGGGGTTGCTGAGAGTAAACCTGCTGACCCTGCGGTGCAACATTGATGACAACGTAAGATGCTGGCACTGCCATGCCTTGGAGCGATGCGATACGAGCGGCCTCCTGCTCCTTTTCCCGCTCGACCTTCCGTTCAAACAGGTAGCCTGGGACGCCGAAGACAATCGCACCGACAATCGCAGCAAGGAGCGTGACCGGAATGAACATGATCGGGCCGACATAGCCCAACAGCCAGAGGAGCAGTCCACCTGCAATGCCCATCACTGCTCCGCTGATCATGATGCTTCTGCCGATACCGAGACTCATCGTGCACCCGGCCCCGGAGGAGGCGGCTGTTGGTATGGCTGGTAGGGTGGAGGCGGTGGAGGGCTCTGAGGAGGCGGAGGGGGTGGAGGAGGGCTAGGCTGAGCAGGCGCCACAGGAGGTGGAGCCTGTGGCGGCGGGTAGTTCATTGGGGGAGGAGCAGCCATCGGTTGCGCTGCTGGCGGCGGAGACGCGCCCCTCTTCCTGTTCTTCGGCCGGAGCTTGTTGAGCATCAGGAAATCCTTCGCTACCGAATAGAGCTCGAACAGCACGATGCACATCAGCGGGATCGTCAGGATGGTGACTGGCGGGTACTCCGGGAGAACGTTAACGAAGAAGCTGACGCTCGATCCAATGAGGTTCCCGTTGACGTCGTATATCGCAATATTGCCGGAATAGACTCCTGACAGGACGAACGCATAGCTGGTGAAGCCGTTCATCCAATAGGTCCATCTCCCGGTCGAATTTGCGGTGCAGTCAATGAAGTTCTGCTGGGTCGTGTTGGTGAGCGTGGTCGAGAGGACGCTCGTGAATTGTTCTACGGTCAGTCCCAGTAGGGACATGGTGAAGATGGCGTTGTGAAGGTGCTGCTGAACAGGGCAATACCAGTTGAGCACGAGGACTGGTGTGCTCGCGAGGCTCAACACTGGCGCAGTAGCCGCGGAGCTGTCGTTCTTGCTTACAGATTGGTTCAGGGGGACATTTCCAGTACCGTTGGGATTGAGTATGTATACACAGTAGGCGAAGGAAGGAGTGGAGATCGGGTCAGAGCAAGTCAGGTGATTGGATGCGGCCTTTGGGCTACCCGAAGAGCTCTGAGCAGGGTTGCCTGAGGGCAGGCCAAAGGATTGTCTTACAACGAATGGGGACACGGTGGAGAATCCGGCCAGCATGAATAGGGTGACCAAGCAGATTGCGAGTGCAGATGTGAGTCGAGGGATTGAGAAAATGGTGTCTCTCGGACCCCTACCTGAGTGCATCGACATCAAGAACCACTTGGGGATTAAGCAACGGTCGAGTATTTTATCTCTTGCGTTTTACCGGATGTTGCAAGAGTGTGACCGAGGAGAGGAGAAAGATGCAAAGATCCCAACAAGGCATGTCTCGTAGAGAAAGACTTCGACGGCAGGGGTACGCCCTGCTTCGCAATAATGTGCCCATGACTGGTATTGCATCAAGACTCGGTGTCCCCAAGATGACGGTATGGCGCTGGTCGGAGCGGATGAAGCGATCAGGTCCACAGTCCTGGAGGGACGTGCCTAACCCAGGCCGCGCGCCCAGATTGAACGAACACCAAAGGGAAAGGTTGATCGAGATATTGGAAAGGCGACCTGCGGCCGAGGGATTCTCGAACGAGACCTGGACCCAGGGGCTTGTGATCGCAGTCATCAGGAAGGAATTTGGCGCGAGATACTCGGTCTCGGGAGTATCGACCTTGCTGAAGAGTGCCCACGGTGACGTCTTCCTGCCAAGGATGCGGTCCGGTCGATAGTGGCAGTTCTGGACTGAGCCCAGTATCTACAAATCCCCCTATCTAGAAAAGATTCGTCTTGCCTCGAGCATCCCTCCCTTATGGAAAGGTAACCGTTTACAGAAGTTGGTTTCCCGAACAACCGTCTCCCCGAATCACTTTCGCAGGGATTATATTGAGGGGACGGAATGCGCTCAACCATGGGCTTCCTCCTTCATTCAGACCTCCTGGGATTCGAGAGAGCAGCCGGACTGAGTTCAGAACGGGCGCTTGAAACCATCACTGAGCTTGCCGCCTATGCCTGCGGGGCCATGCGATGGAGGGATATGTCGTCGTCCGAAGCTCGGCGTAGCGGCGACATCGGGTATCTCTTCCAAGACACCCTTGAATACTACTCGCCGGACCTCGAAGAGGTTGTTCGCTTCTCCGCCCGCGTAACTTGGGCGATGTTCATGCTCCCAGCCAAACTGGGAGGGCCTATTGGTCTAAGGGGGACTATTGTCCCATGCCCAGAGCCCCCTGTCTTCGAAACGCCTGACCATGAGCGGTTGAAGTCTTTTGTGGTCATTCCCAAGAACATAGAGAAGGCCCGCGCCGCTGAAAGTTATCACGTGGCGGGGGCGAGAATCTTGGTATCTCCTGAAGTTTTTTCGCAGGATCCGTTGAATGAAATTAATTCGACATGGGCACCTGCCACGCGTTGGTTACTCTTCAAGATTGATTGTGGTTCTGCGACGGAATCCAGAGGTGAAGATGGACATCACCCACTAATCCTTCCAAGACAACTTCGAGAGAGCTTCGATGTCGCCTGGATGAACACACCAATAATTGACAAGGACGAGCGAGGGTTCGAACAGTGCAGACGTCGGTTCTCTCAATTCCTATTCTCTGCGATACATGACGAGCGGACAGTCCATCACTCGGCGGCTACGGCCGCCCTCTTCGAAGCGACCGCCCAATTTAGGGGGGCAGCTTCAAGATTGGTTCGTAGGCAGTTCCGGGAACGCGGAGCCGCGCTCCCTACGCATGATTCCGATTCTCTGGAGTACTACCGTTGGCTATTGGCAAAGATTCAAGCCCGAGAACGGAGAACAGGCGAAAAGATTGAAGTGGCTACTCGGGTTCAGATTGCGTAAGATCGTTATCGCGATTCCTACTCTCTTCGGGTTCCGTTCGCTTCGCGCGTGCCAATCCAACCCAAATGATTTTCTTCACCGCAGTCACGGTTGCGAAAACCTTTCATTGAGACGACCACTTCCCTCGTTCAGCGGCCAAGGCCTCGAAGAACTGAGCATCGTTTTGATAGTGACTTGCATCAGATTGCCCCATACCTTTCACCACTATCAAGTCTGTGAACAACTGAAAGAGCATGGGCCAATCCCAATCATGCACAATCAATCCTCTTCCGGAGAGGGTGCGGCTTGAATCCGACCCCTTCATAGCTTCCATGGATCTGGTGAATCAGGATTGACATGAGAAGGCGAGAGGAGCGAAAGGATGGTGAGAACTACTTCTTGGTAAAACACGACTTGCGTTCTCTACAAGCTTATCCGGGACGAGTGTGGCAGTTTTCGAATAATAGAAGGATTGCCCCCCAAGGCTACCGTGACATAAAGAAAGGGGATGTGTGGGTCGCGTACGCGTACGTGAGCGAAGAACGCAAGGGCGTCCGAACGAAGTGGGTTCAAGGGATTTACAGCTGCACCAAGGAAGCAGAGTTTACGACCATTCCCAAGACGGACGCGCTTGAGGAAATGGGGGCAACTGGGAGGCACGCTTGGGTAATCACAGGAGAACCGTATGGAATCCAACCGGTGATGCCTGTCCATGTGCCCGACATTTACCAGTGGATTCACCACACCGAATTCGAGCAGAAGACGGTTAGAAGAATAAAGATCGGTTTCAATAGGCTCCGGCGCGAGGTCGTAAGTCGTGCCTCATATCAGATGACCCCAGAACAGTGGTATGCAGAGTTTCTGAGAACCTGCCGGACGAAGAAGGACCGACGCCACTGGACCAAAGATGTAACTGATCCTGAATGGACCGTACTGATATTTGAGATTCTTGGGGATATGGGCACCAAGCTGGGGTTCTTCGTAGGGGGGAAGCCTGGGAGGAAACCAAACAGGTGGGACCAGACTTGGTTTGACAATACTGGTCGGCCGATGGTCGTAGTCGAGCATGAAAACGATGGATTACCCGTTGCCAGTTTGGAGTCCGAACTCGACCATCTGTTGTATTCCAATTGTCCTCTCAGAGTGCTGATAACCTACTTTAGTCCAAAGCGACTTGAAAGGGCGCGAGCGGAGCTGACCAAGAGGATTGAAGAACGTCTAGAGAGCATGGGCACCTGGGACTTCAAATTGCTGGTATTGACTGCCTCTTGGGGAAAGAAGACAGCACCTGGGACGTGGAGCGAACCTAACAGCCCGCAAGAATACCAGGCTTTGGTCTTCTACCCTGAATGGGCGAATAAAGTAATGTCTCAGGCTTGATTCCGATGGGCGTGTTCAGGGCCTTTCCTCGATAGCACAGTCTAGAACCTCCGGGGTCTACTCGAGGCGAGCTTTCGCTTCAGCTAACTGCACGGCCATTTGTGTCAATGTTCATATCATGCGTTTGATTACCGGGTTTGGGCGAGACCTGAGTATGGACAGCTTCCAGGAGAAGGCGGACTTCATCTGGGACATCGCTGAACTTCTCCGCGGGAACTACAAGCAGTCCGAGTACGGGCGTGTAGTCTTGCCTCTCACTGTCCTGCGCCGCTTGGACCAAGTCCTCCTCCCAACTAAGGATCGGGTCCTCGAGGCGGCGAAGAAGCATGGCGGGAGTGCTGGTCTCGATTTGATTCTACGAAAGGCTAGTAGCCACAGTTTCTACAACACCAGCCAGTACACGTTCCAGAAGCTAGTGGAGGACCCCAACAACCTAGCCCTGAATCTACAGAATTACATGTCTGGCTTCTCTCAGAATGCCAGGGAGATACTCAAGGAGTTCCGATTCGACGAGCATATCGATCGTCTCAGCACCGCGAAACTCCTGTACAAGGTGGTCAAGACTTTCAGCGAGGTTGATCTCCATCCCGACCACGTTTCTAACCGTGAAATGGGTTACATCTTCGAGGATCTGATACGAAGATTCAGTGAAATCTCAAATGAAACTGCTGGAGAGCACTTCACCCCTCGCGATGTTGTGCGCCTCATGGTTAGCATACTGTTGACCCCAGACGATGCGACCCTGACGAGGAAGGGAATCATCCGGAAGCTGTACGATCCAGCTTGCGGGACTGGGGGGATGCTTAGCGTCGCGGAGGAGCATATCCAAGAATTGAACCCGAACGCAGAACTCGTTCTCTTCGGACAGGAACTCAACCCTGAATCGTATGCTATCTGCGTTTCTGACATGCTGATCAAGGGACAGGATACGGATCGCGTCAAGCTCGGGAATAGCTTCAGCGAGGACCAGCTGAAGTCAGAGCGCTTTGATTACATGCTTTGCAACCCGCCCTTCGGAGTGGAATGGAAAAATGTTCAGGAGCAGGTCGAGGCGGAACACGAGAAGGAAGGTTTCAATGGCCGATTCGGGGCGGGGCTTCCT
>Ga0326727_10027176_pt1 | contig 10531 bp, 8 predicted proteins | sample MB2enrmetagenome_FD_207643 | JGI IMG/M metagenome (GOLD analysis project Ga0326727, IMG submission 207643) | Lab enriched peat soil microbial communities from McLean, Ithaca, NY, United States - MB29MY | ecosystem: Environmental > Terrestrial > Soil > Wetlands > Peat | place: USA: New York...
GGGCTGCATCTGACGCTGCAATATAAGGATTTGCCGGCATTGGGTGGTCGTATTGTGCTACTGCATGATGTCACCCGTATGAATCTGCTCTCCGGAGAACTGGCCCGCCAGGAAAAACTGGCGGCGATGGGGAGCATGGCGGCCTCGCTGGCACATCAATTGCGCACGCCGTTGTCTACCGCCATGCTGTACGCCGCCAATCTGAAGAAACCCGACCTGAAAGAAGATGACCGAAATCGGTTTATCGATAAAATTTTGACGAGGCTCAAGGCTCTCGAAAGCCTGATTCAGAATATGCTTGGCTTTGTGCGTGGACATGTTTCGCAACGCGAGCCGCTTGATATTGCCTTGATACTGGAAGATTTATGCGCGGTTTTTATGCCTCAGTGTCAGGCTCGCGCAATCGATTTTGTTTGCGCAAGTGTACCGGCCTCTGCCATAACAGTGGTGGGAGACCGCAAGGCGCTGGTAGGCGCATTAACGAATCTGCTGGAAAATGCCGTTTTCTTTTCCCCTGCGGGCACGCGTATCGAGTTATCCGTTTCTCGTCGGGGGAGCCTGTTATGTCTTGCCGTGGATGATTCGGGTCCCGGTGTCCGGGACGAGGAAATGGCTCGATTATTTGAACCGTTTTACACAACACGTTCTGGCGGAACCGGGCTTGGGCTGGCTATTGTAAAAAAAGTGGCAGAAGAACTCGATGGGCAGGTGTCCTGTGCCAATCGGCCTGAAGGTGGTGCCCGATTCGAATTCTGTTTGCCGCTTTGCGATATGTGAAGCTGACCAGATGAATAAATTAACGCTCATTCGGAGACATCAATGAAGCCTGTGGTGAAAATCGACGGTAATACGGGCAGGCTGGTCCTGGTAGGGCAGTTTGACTTCAATATGCACAAGGATTTCCGTCAGGCAAGCCAGGAACTGCTTGATCACCCTGCCGTGCAGGAAATCGTGGTGGATTTCGATCAGGTGCCGTTTCTGGACAGTTCTGCGCTGGGCATGCTGCTGCTGTTGAAAGAGCGCGCGACGCTGCAGAAAAAAAACCTGTCGCTGATCAATTGCCATGACACCGTGCAACAGGTGCTTGAGATTGCCTGCTTCAACAAGATGTTCAACATCCAGTAGTCTGGAATAGAGCGGCGAATGCAATTGTGTGCGTTGGTTTCAGAAGAGGCCAGGCAGCGGATCTGCGAGGATCCATGGCTCTCGCTCTTCGACTGGACGTTTCTGTGCGACGTCGCTTCTGCTTACAGTCATGCGCCCGATTTGCTCGTGCTGGAGGCCTGTGCCATGACGGACATGCCCGCCGGTGGCGGGCTGCCGGCGCCCTGCTGGTGTTTCGGTGCCGACGGGTTTGACCCTGACGTATCCGGGGATATCGAGTTTTTTGGCGCGTCGCTGGATGCCGCGGTGCTGGGCGACAGGCTTGCGGCCCTGTTGTGGCTGCACGGGAAGCTTGTGCCCGCCTGTTTTGCCGGGGTCCCGCTTGCCCTGACCAATGGACGTCTATCGTTTCAGACGGTCTCCCGCTTGCGTTATCTGTTGCAAATGACGGTCACACCGACCGCGGAAGTCGGCGGAGATGTCGCACTGTATTTCGAGAGTGATTCCCGAACGCTGGTGGTGCTGGGGGATGCCATCGGGCATGGCGAAGATGCCGCGCTCGATGCCGCGCAATTCGCCCTGGGTGTCGTTCGACATGTCTTTCCCTCCGGATTGTCCTGCAACAGTCTCCAGGCGTTGCACGAAGCGCTGTTGCGCCGGCTGGCGCGGGGGCGTTTTGTAGCGGCTTCGTTTATCGAGTTCGACCGGTTGGCTGGAACCGTCCGTCTGCTTAACGCCGGAATGCCCGATATTGCGCTTTTGAGGCCAGACTCGGCTCCTGAACGGTTTCCTTCGACGCAACCCCCGTTTGGTGTGCCAGGCGCCCTGCCCGGGGACATTCTGACACGGGTGCTGACTGCCGGTTGCCGATGGGCTTTGCACAGTGACGGAGCCGATGGAGGGGCACTGCTTGACTCGCTGGCCGCAGTCGATTGCCACCGTCCGGATGGAAGGCCATGCATCGACACTTGCCGCCTGGGCGGATGCACTTCTGTGCATCGCTCGCCGGAAGTTGCGGATGATGCCTCGCAGATCATCGTTTGCATTGCCGATAGCTAGGTGTGCGCATCTGACAAGCTATCTGCTTGTTTTAACAGCAATGTGTTTTGCAAGACCAGCATTTTTTCAATGAAAAACCTTGCTTTCGATGCTGATTTGTATGATCAAGATATATAACCAGGGCGTGATCTCAATGGTTTTCTGACAGAACTATTGTGAGCACGTTCTGGATAGTCAAAATATTTCATACAGGGCATGCAAATGTCTAATAGCGGGTTCTGCTCTCGCCGGGGGGCTGTTGTTGCCGCCGTTGCGGCTTGCGTGTTGGTAGCGCTACCTCCATTGTTCGACCTGTCCGCCTGGTTGACTGCCGGGGTGGCGATCGCAACCCTGTGTGTCCTGTGTCTGTTTCTCTTCAGAATGACGCCGACTGCTGTTCGTCCCGAGTCCGTGACCCGGGTTGAGCCGCCGCCTCCCGCGTTGCATCATGCGACGGGCGAAAGCCATACTTTCTCGTCAGAACAAACCGCAGTGGCACGGGACGAACTGGTGCGGGCCAAAACGCTCATTTCTGAAGCCGTATCCACGCTGGTGCAAAGTTTCGCTGGATTGGCCGCCCAGGCCGAAAGTCAGCTCAAGCTGGCCGAGAGTCTGGCGCGGGGCGACGCGGGTGTCGAATCCCACGGGATTTCCTTCAAGCAATTCGTCGATGAAATCGCCCAGACCATGAGTGGGTTTGTGGAAAAAACCGTCGAAAACAGTCGTCTGGCGATGCTGCTTGTGGAGCAGATGGAGCAGATCGTAAACGAGGTCAACTCGGTCAACCGGCTGCTGGACGAGATCCATGGCATTACGTCGCAAACCAATATGCTGGCGCTGAATGCCGCCATCGAAGCGGCGCGCGCCGGAGAACTGGGGCGTGGATTCGCGGTTGTCGCAGACGAGGTACGCAGTTTGTCCAGTCGAACAGAAACCTTCAATAATCAGATCCGCGGCCTGATCCTGACCGTTGGCGCCTCGGTGACGGAGGCGGAGGGGCTGATCAACCAGCTGGCCTCTCAGGACATGATGTTCACGTTGCAGGCCAAACAGCGCCTGGCGGATACCTCCAGCCGTATCAATCAGCTGGATGACCAAATGGCCGGTTCGATCGAGTCGCTCAGAGAAGGGGTCGGCCAGCTTTCCCATCAGGTGGGCGACGCCGTGAGGTGCCTGCAATTCCAGGATATGACTTCGCAACTGATGGACCATGTGGTGCGTCGTCTGGACGGCATCGACGAAGCGTTGAGCGTGGCCGAGCAGCGTGCGGCAAGCGGGGGGGGCGGGGTTTCCGACCACCTGCGGGATCTGGCGGAGCGGCTGGCGCGCTCTCCCGTCAAGCAGTCCGCGATGGACAGCGGCAGTATCGACCTTTTCTAACGATAGAAAACGACCATGGCTAAGAAGATCCTGACTGTTGATGATTCTGCTTCGATCCGGCAAATGGTGAGCTTCACGCTCAAAAGTGCCGGCTATGAAGTCGCCGAAGCAGGGGACGGGCAGGCCGGCTTGACGCAAGCGCAGGCCGATCGCTATGACCTGGTGCTGACTGACCAGAACATGCCCGTAATGGATGGAATGACGCTGATTCGCTCACTGCGCAAACTGCCGTCATACAGTGCAACACCGATTCTGATGCTGACAACCGAATCCAGCGATCAGATGAAAACGCTCGGGCGTGCGGCGGGGGCGACAGGCTGGCTGGTTAAACCGTTTGATCCGCAGAAATTGCTGGATGTCGTCAAGCGGCTGATCGGCTGATCGGCTGATTGGCTGATTGGCGAAGCCGGGTCGTGCGGCCGGAAGGTCGGTTCGTGTGTGATGTTGTACGCTCAGATTATGCCAATTGAGAAAAACCTTTTTAATTTGCTTGCAATTTAGATACAGGGGGGAGCCGTGGCTATCGACATGTCGCAGTTTCATCAGGTGTTCTTCGATGAGACTGATGAGCATCTTGCCACGATGGAGTCCTTGCTGCTGGCGCTCGATATCGCACAGCCTGACGAGGAAGCGCTCAACGCGATTTTTCGTGCCGCGCACTCTATCAAGGGGGGCAGTGCCACTTTCGGTTTCTCGGACCTGACAGAACTGACGCACGTCCTGGAAAACCTTCTTGATCGCATACGCAAGGGGACGTTGGCCCTGACCATGCCGATGGTCGACGCCTTTTTGCACGCAAAGGATGTTCTGCAGGCATTGCTGGCCACGCACCGGGGTGGGGATCCGGTACCCGAAGATGACGTGATGGAGGCCAAACGGGCGCTCGACGAATTGCGTGCGGACGACTGCGTGGCGGCCGTGCCTCCGGTAGAGGCCGCACCGGTCCTGGCGCCCGTTGCGCACCGTTTGCTGATTGAAATCGATGTCCGCGAAGACGTGGATGTACCGGCACTGATCGATCAACTGGCGGCACAGGCCGAAATCGCCACGATCCAGCAAGGAAGCGAGGGCGGCGTACCCTGGGTGCTGGAGATGGTCTCCGAGCTGGATGAAGGCGAAGTGGCCGAAACACTCGCGTTCGCCGTTGATCCCTCGCTGTTCCGTATACGGCTTGAACAGGGTGTGGCCGAGGAGGACGGGTTCGGCCTGTTTATGGGGGCCCCGGCCTTTCCCGAACCCGGAATCGCGCTCCAGGAAGACGGATTCGGCCTGTTTACACCTCTTGAGACCACTCAGGATCCGTTGGAGGACGAAGGTTTCGGACTGTTTCACCCCCTCCCAGGAGAGGGGGCTCCACCGGCACCCGCCAAGCCTGCGCCGATTGCACATGCCGAAAAATCCCCTGCTCACGCCCCTTCTGCCGCGGCCGCCGAAAACTCCATTCGGGTCAATATCGAAAAGGTCGATCTGCTGCTCAATCTGGTCGGCGAGCTGGTGATCACCCAATCCATGCTCATGCAGTCGGCTTCCTATCTGGATACCGTCGAACACGAACGTTTGCACAACGGGATCAATCTGCTGCAGCGCAATTCCCGTGAGATCCAGGAAGCAGTCATGTCGATCCGGATGACCCCGGTGGGTTTCGTGTTCAACCGTTTTCCGCGCGTGGTACGCGACCTCGCCCAGAAAATGGATAAGCAGGTCGAGCTCAAGATGGTCGGGGAGAGTACCGAACTGGATAAAAGTTTTATCGAAAAACTGTCCGATCCATTGACTCACCTGGTCCGCAACAGTCTGGATCACGGCATCGAAGCCCCCGATGTACGCCTTGCCAAAGGAAAATCACCTCAGGGGCAGCTGACATTGCGTGCATTTCATCAGGGCGGCAGCATTGTGATCGAAGTGACCGACGATGGCGCCGGCCTCGACCGGGAGCGGATTCTGGCCAAGGCGCGCGAACGTGGCATGACGGTCAGCGATTCGATGACCGATAGTGAAGTCTGGAATCTGATCTTCGAACCCGGATTCTCTACCGCATCCGTGATCACGGATGTGTCCGGCCGCGGTGTCGGCATGGATGTGGTGAAGCGCAATATTCAGTCGATGGGCGGGCGGGTGGAAATCGAATCCATGCTCAATTTCGGCACGACCATCGGCATCCACTTACCCCTGACGCTGGCGATCATGGACGGCATGTCGGTCCGCATCGGGCAGGAAACTTACATTCTGCCGCTGAGCTTTGTGCTGGAGTCCTTGCAACCCCGTCCCGGCGAGGTCAATACCATCTCCGGCAAGGGGCGGGTGGTTAATGTCCGCGGGGAGTATCTGCCTATCATTCCGCTGGCGGAAAAATTCGGTGTGCCGCATGCACGAATGAATCCGACCGAGGGCATTCTGATCATTGTCGAGTGCGACGACACCCGGCTCGCCTTGCTGGTTGATGACCTGATCGGTCAGCAGCAATTCGTGGTGAAAAACCTGGAAACCAACTATCGCAAGGTGGACGGCTTGTCCGGCGCCACCATCATGGGAGACGGTCAGGTGGCACTGATTCTGGATGTCACCACCATCGTCAGAAGCAATCAGAAGGCGCAGGCGCAGGCGGCCGCGCAGCTTGTAGCCGAAGGTTGAAAGAGAGGCCTGATATGGATCATGCAGCGGTTGCCGATCCTGCGATCGCCGCACCACGCGAGTTGCTGGTGTTTACGCTGGGTGACGAGCAATACGGCATCGATATTCTCAAAGTGCAGGAAATTCGCGGGTACGAAGCCGTGACGCGTATTGCCGGCGCGCCTCCCTTTATCAAGGGCGTGGTCAATCTGCGCGGCAGCATCGTGCCGATTGTCGATATGCGCATCAAATTCGCGCTGGGCGAGGCGAGTTACACCCCGTTTACCGTGGTGATCATCCTGAATGTCATGCAGCGCACAGTCGGCATCGTGGTGGATGGCGTATCCGATGTGATTCAGTTGCAACCGGATGCCGTACGGCCTTCTCCCGAGTTCGGTGCGGCGGTGGATACCGCCTATATCGAGGGATTGAGCGAAGTAGGAGAAAGACTGGTCATCGTCATGGACATCGAACGCCTGATGAGCAGCGCGGAAATGAGCCTGATCGACGTCGCGCGTCGCGCACAGACCGGACAACAACAGGGAGGTTCCATCAATGTCTAGCATGAAAGTCAAACACAGGCTGACGCTGGGGTTCGGTCTGATGGTGGCGGTGATCGCCGTCAGCATGAGCATTTCTGTGATGCAGATCCGCTCGCTGCAGGCGGGCATCCAGGAGATCTCCAGCGTCCATGTTCCGCGCGCAGCTGCGGCGAATGCGGCAATGAGTGCCCTGAATGATAATGCGCGTGCCGTGCGTACCATGCTGCTGGCAGAGGACCCCGCCCTGATCGAGAACCAGATGCAGCAGGCATTGGCGACCAAGGGGCCGATTGACGCTGCGATGGCGCAACTGGAGTCGGTGCAGGGGAGCGCGCAGAGCATGCAATTGCTCGACACCATCAAAGGTAATCGAGAACAGTACCGTTCAGACGTTAACAATTTTATTGAATTATTCAAGGCGGGTAAAAAAGAAGATGCTCGCCAGTTTCTGTTGAAGCAGATGCGGCCTAGCCAACTGGCCTATATGAGTGCGCTGCAAAACCTGATTCATCTTGAAGAGCAGCAATCGCAGGATGTCTCCACGCAGACCATGCAGGAAGCCTCCAATGCCAACCTGGTGCTGACGGTTTCGGCGGGGGTGGCCTTGCTGATGGCCTTGCTCGCCGGCTGGCTGATTACGCGTTCTCTGATGCGCGAAATCGGTGGCGAGCCAATCGATGGAATCAGGCTGCTGGAGCGTATCTCGCATGGCGAGGTGGCAACCGACCTCAATGTCCGCGAGGGCGATACGACCAGCCTGTTCGCCTATCTCAAGACGGCCGCCATCAAGGGCAGCGAGCGCATACGCATCCAGAACTCGCTGCAGGTGGCCACTTCGAATGTGATGATCACCGATACGAAAAATGTAGTGGTTTACATGAATGCCTCGGTCATCAACATGTTTAACGCCGCCGAATCCGATATTCGTAAAGAGATTCCGGATTTCTCCGTGAGCCAGATGATGGGGTCCAGCATGGAGAACTTCCAGCGCAATCTGCGCCAGCAGGAACGGCTGCTGCAGGATATGACCCAACCCTACAAGGTGACGATCAAGGTGGGCGGTCACACCTTCAGTGTCAATATCACCCCTGTGCGTGGAATCAAGGGCGATCATCTCGGCAGTACGCTTGAGTGGCTGGATCTGACAGAAAGGCTCGCCGCCGAAGCGCAGGAAGTCAAGAGACTGGAGCGCGAACGCGAAGTAGCCGCCGAAAACGCCCGTATCCGCAGTGCACTCGATAATGTCGCGACCAGTGTGATGATCGCCGACAACGACCGCAACATTATCTATATGAACCGCAGCGTGCAGGATCTGATGGCGCGCGCCGAAAGCGACCTGCGCCGCGACTTGCCGAACTTCAGCGCTCGCAGTCTGCAGGGCGGATCGATGGATGCCTTCCACCGCAATCCTGCGCATCAGCGCGATCTGTTGGCCAACCTGCGTGCTCCCTACAAATCGGAAATCAAGGTTGGCGGGCGCACCTTCAATCTGCTGGCTTGCCCGGTATTCGACGCCTCCGGCGAGCGTCTGGGGTCGGCTGTCGAGTGGACCGATCGCACCGCAGAAGTGCAGATCGAGCAGGATGTCGCCCAGATTGTAGGTGCGGCGGCGCGTGGCGATTTCGAGCGCAGGGTGCAGGTAGAAGGGAAGGACGGCTTCTTCAAGATGCTGGGCGAGACCATCAACCAGCTGCTCGATGTCACCAGTAACGGCTTGCAGGATATCGCTTCGGTACTGAGCAATGTCGCGCGCGGTGACCTGACACATACCATCCACAGCGACTATCAGGGATTGTTCGGCACCTTGAAGCAGGACACCAATACCACCGTCGAACGGCTGCGCGAAATCGTACAGAACATCAAGGAATCGACCGACTCGATCAATACGGCCGCACGCGAGATCTCGGCGGGTAATACCAATCTGTCGAGCCGTACCGAACAGCAGGCGGCCAGTCTCGAAGAAACTGCGTCGAGCATGGAAGAGATCACCAGTACCGTGCGACAGAACGCCGATAACGCCAAAAAAGCCAACCAGCTGGCCATCGGTGCTTCCGAGATCGCTTCGCGCGGCGGCAGCGTGGTCGGTCAGGTCGTTTCGACCATGAGTGAAATCAACGAGAGCGCGCGCAAGATTGTCGACATTATCAGTGTCATCGATGGCATTGCCTTCCAGACCAATATTCTGGCGCTTAACGCTGCGGTTGAAGCCGCGCGCGCAGGCGAACAGGGGCGGGGGTTCGCCGTGGTGGCCAGCGAGGTGCGCAATCTGGCGCAACGCTCTGCCGGCGCAGCCAAGGAGATCAAGTCGCTGATCAATAACTCGGTCGATAAGGTCGAGTCCGGTTCGCGGCTGGTCGATGAGGCTGGACGTACCATGCAGGAAATCGTCGGGTCGATCACCCGTGTGACCGACATCATGAGCGAAATTTCCGCGGCGTCGGTCGAGCAAAGCTCCGGCATCGAACAGGTCAATCTGGCCGTGACGCAGATGGACGAAAATACGCAGAAAAACGCCGCACTGGTCGAGGAAGCGGCGGCGGCGGCCGAATCGCTGGAAGATCAGGCAAGAAATCTGTCAGAAGCGGTGTCGCAGTTCAAACTGAAAGAGTCCGGGCTTGTGCGCTCATCGCCGCCGATCGCGTCGGCTTCGCCGACCGCCAGACCCGCCGCTTCGATGCCTGGGCGCGCGAAAGTACCGGAGCGTGGCGTGGCCAGCAGCGCGAGGCCGCAACCCGTATTGGCCTCTTCGCGTACGGATGGAGAGTGGGAAGAGTTCTGAGCCGTGAGTACAAAGTGGGGCGTCAGTCGCCGCGGTCCTGTGCGAACGAGGTGAGCCATACGGCGGAATGCCTGCGGCGACTGAAACCCTGCGCATTTTCCGGTACGGAAACCGGAGCCAACCGAAGGGTGGGGCATCATGCCGGCCAACGAACGTGATCTGATCTACACTGCGGCGGATTTTCGCCGGGTTCGGGACATGGTGTATCGTCATGCCGGCATTTCCCTGTCAGAGGCCAAGCAGGATATGGCGTACGCACGGCTGGCGCGCCGGGTGCGCGCGATGGGGGAGCAACGCTTCAGTGCCTATCTCGATGTTCTGAACCACAATGAACGTCACCCGGAATGGCAATTTTTCATCAATGCACTGACCACCAATCTGACGGCTTTTTTTCGCGAGCCGCATCACTTCGAGACGTTGCGCAGGCACTATGCCCAATCGTTACGCAATCGTGTCTATCGCGTCTGGTGTGCTGCCGTATCGACCGGAGAAGAGGCTTACTCTGCTGTCATTTCGCTGGGTGATATCCCTTCCGGCGCCGGACGCTACGAAATCCTGGCGACCGATATCGACACCCAGGTGCTCAATGTCGCCGCAGAAGGTATTTATCCGCTGGATCGTCTCGATCCGCTCAAGGAGCCTCAGCGCAAGCGCTACTTTCAGAAAGGCTGTGGCAGTCAGACCGGCATGGCGCGCTTCAAGGATGAATGGCGAGACCGCATTGCTTTTGCAAGGATGAATCTGAACGGTGACCTCTGGCCCGATATCGGTCTGTTCGACGCCGTGTTCTGCCGCAACGTGATGATTTATTTCGATGCGGATACCCAACGTTCCATACTCTCCAGACTGGCCGACCGTATGCAGCCCGATGGACTACTGTTTCTCGGTCACTCGGAAAATATCCAACACTTGAGCAATGACTTTACGCCCTGCGGCAGAACGACCTATCGTCGGGCTGATTAATTGCCAACCGTTGAATCGAAGGCGATGACACAACAAAAAATACGGGTCGTGGTGGTCGATGACTCGGCGCTGATACGCAGCTTGCTGACCACCATCATTAATGAGGCGCCCGATA
>Ga0326727_10027177_pt1 | contig 10531 bp, 7 predicted proteins | sample MB2enrmetagenome_FD_207643 | JGI IMG/M metagenome (GOLD analysis project Ga0326727, IMG submission 207643) | Lab enriched peat soil microbial communities from McLean, Ithaca, NY, United States - MB29MY | ecosystem: Environmental > Terrestrial > Soil > Wetlands > Peat | place: USA: New York...
AGTAGGGGGCCATGATCTTCTGGTACTTTCCGTTTGCCTTCAACTTCTTTATGAGATCGGAGAGTATCTTGTCCGTTTCTTTACCCTTGTCACCGAGAGGCAGCAGTGCCTTCACGTCGTGCTTCTTGTATTCCCACCTTTTGATGTTCTTCAGAGCAAGCTTCTTCAGTGCCATATCCGATTCGGGCATGGCCATGATCCAGCCGTCGATCCTTCCCATATCCACCTTCTGCAGGCTCGACTCAATGCTGGGAGATCCCGTTATATTGGGTACAGCGGAATCAAATACATACTTGGTGCGCTCGTCGGTCTCAATTTTGTACTTGGCGACGTTCGCGGGGTTAATCTCCTTGTTGTTTTTGTTTGTATAGAGGGCGATGATAACTTTGAATAGCACTTCCGAGGAGTACTGAAATGGGATTTTCTCCGGATTGTCCGGTTTAACATAAGGCACGTGGAAATCCGCCCTCCCCTTTTCCCCATTATCCAAAGATCTCGCAAACGGATAAACGTCCCAGGTAACAGTGCAGCCCTTATATTCCTCAGCCATTGCCTTCAACAGGTCGACAGAATCCCCTTGTCCCTTGACTCCACGAGGGGTGGAATGAAGGGCAGGTTCTTTCATCCGAGAGTGACGAACCGATCCCCCCATGGGTGATGGAGGAAAGATTATAGCCACTCTTCAAACCTGCCCCGCGCTTCTGCTTTTGCGAACACCCGGTCCTTTCCCGCTTGGAGAAACTTTCGGCATCAGTTGGTAGCAAGCCACAGGGTGATCAATTGCATTCTATGTAATAGGCCAATTTTTTTCACTCCTTTGCGAAATATCTTAAACACCCGACAGACGGGGATATCCTAATACGGCCCCCTAGACGCTTTGATTGGCCGGCGGTGTCCCCGGTGGGTTCGGAAGCGTCAACGGCCACCTCAGCCAGAAGGCATTATGCACAAGAAGAAGCGTGGCAAGAGGAACAAGATTGAGATAGATCATAAGGATATTGATATCGGCAGGAAGCTTTGCAGCCGCGATACTATCAGCGAAGGGTCTTAATATGACATTACAGATCGCGATCCAGATGGCGGCGAGGATGCACTGTATTACGAAGGCTGCAATGGCCCTGCTCAAGCCTGTGAGCTTCGTAATCCCCCAGAACTGGAAATGCCAGCTGTACACGAGGGCCCAGAGGATGAGCGAGGAAGCGACGGCGCCGAAGGAGAATGAGGGGCTCACGCCCATGGCAAGACTTCCACTCCAGCATATGTATGCGAGGATAAGTGATAGAACGGTCTGGCCTAGTGCTGAGCCCGGATGACCCCATTTTGTGAAGGGCCACCCCTGCGTGATGAACACAGGATTGAAGATGAAGAACCAGGCAATTGCCCATACGATGAACCCCGTAAGCCAGTTAACATTGAGCGGGCCCTTATGATCGAAGGGCGAGTCGGCAAGAGGCGTTCCTGCGAGATTCGTCAAATACGTCCAAACGAGAGATGTAATCACGATCACGATGGCAAATCCGATTCCCATCGTAGCCCATGGGTGCATCTTTCCTTTAAAGGGCCAGCAGTTCCAGTTTATCCCGTAGAGGAGCGTAGCCCAGAATGCTATTGCGCCCCACCAGAGAAACAAGGGGCTTATTGGCCATTTCGGAAAGACGTAGTGCATGAACGCCAGGAATAAACCGGTGAATGCGACAAAGATTGCAGTCATCCCGACTACTGCTGGTACGCGTGATTTCGTAGGGTTCCAGTTTCCCCCTGGAGGCGCCAATGGAAAGTTATCACCCATGAGAGCAAGGCTTCCGAGGGAAACGAGCATGAGGAGACTTGCCGGAAGAAACGTCAGAATAATAGTTGCCGGTGAGAAGCCGTAAACGAAGATCACTACAGCGAGAATTGCCAGAACAATAAATTGAATCAGTGCTCCCGGTCGTCCTTCAGGTCCGATACCGATCTTTGATTGTCCGTTTCCCATAATGACCCCCCCCTTAAGTTACTAGCGGTATTTCTCAGCTGCGATCTCTTCACCTCCCGGCCAGACAAGATAGAGAGGTTTCGTTGAAGCACCATAAACAGCACCAAGAAACCTAAATTCTTTGACGAAACCCCTTACCGTCTCGGAAGTTTGCCCCTTTCAGAACCTTCCCCGTGAGAATGGCAAATATTACCCCCGGCCGGTGGGGTCAGTGCATCACTCTGCCTCCGTCCACCAACAGGGTCTGCCCTGTGATGAAATCACTGTCATCGGATGCCAGAAAGATCAAAGCACCGAAGAGATCCCGAGGCTGCTCCAACCGGCCCATGGGAGTGCGGCTCACGTCATATTTCGAGACATCACTTATGGCGCGGGCCGTCTCGGAGTCAGTAAGTCCGGGCGCGATGGCATTGATGGCGATGTTGTGAGGGCCCAGTTCGACCGCGAGGCTCCGCGTCATCCCTACTACCGCTCCCTTGGAGGTCACGTAATGGACAAAACCGTGAGACCCCGTAAAAAAGGTCTCTGACGAAAAGTTGATGATCTTGCCCTTTCCTTGCTGCTTCATGTAAGGGAATACGGCACAGATACAGAGCCAGGAGCCCTTCACGTTCACGGCCATCACCCTGTCCCATTCGGCCGGGTCGATCTCAAAGAAGGGTTTTCTTTTCAGCGCCGCCACAATAGCAGCGCAATTCACCATGACGTCAACCCTCCCGAAGATTCTCACCGTCTCTTCCGCCATCTTCCGGGTCTCTTCCGGACTCGACACGTCTATCCGCAATCCATTGGCCGCGCCTCCCGAGGCTTCTATCTCCTTTATGGTTCCCCCGCAGTCCGCGATATCGACTGCCACTATCTTGGCGCCCTCTTTTGCTAAGGCCACGCTGAACGCCTTTCCCAGTCCCTGGGCGGCGCCTGTCACTATGATTACTTTGTCCCTGAGTCTCATGTTTCGGGCCTCTTCGATAAGCTTTCCAATCTTTTTACCCTCATGCCTCCTCTCAAAGTCTCCTCCTCAACCTTTCAGCCCAAAGTCCTTACGAATCACCTGAAGGCAGTTATAAGAGCAGCCCCTGCCTGTACCCACCCCGTTATGGGTCGCAGAGGAGCAAAGGTAGAAGTTCTTTATGGGGGTTCTATAGCCGGATAGCTCAGGGATCGGTCGGAATCGGTCCATCTGAGAAACGATCATGTCTCCGCACGCAATGGAGCCCTCGTGCATATTCGGGTGGGCGAGCTCAGTGTCGTAGGGAGTGTTGACGTGGAAGGCTATGACGTTGTCCCGCGTCATGTTCGGGGCGTATATCGGCCATTCCCTCATGACGGCTGCTTCAAATTCGTTCCGCAACTCCTGCCAACGGGTCGGGGAGAAGAACCGGGTGGGCGCCGAGAATTCCTCAATACCGACTATATGCTTCCCCTCAGGCGCTCTGGAGTCGTCCCAGATCGTATCAGGGCCGAGAAACATGAAGAGCTTGCTGGCAATGCCTTTCACAAATATCTCAGAAAGATACTGATTTGCCATATAGTCGGCATTTCGCGGTCCCACATACATTCTCGGCTGGGGACCGCAGTCCGGGTTGAAGGAGGCCGCCTTGTATCGAGGCAGTTCGTGCATGGCAACCACTGCCCAGAATATGTTGTGCCGATCATACCGGATGTTCCTGACTCTCCTGACTATCTTGGGATCGAGGTGGTCCTCGCCTATAAGCCTGATAGACTGGAGCGCGGAGAGGTCGCTCACCACGAGGTTTCCGGCCTCTATCTCCGTTCCGTTTTTCAGACGAATCCCTCTTGCCTTGCCGTCTTCCAGGAGGAGCTTGACCACCTCGCTCCTGCAGAATATCTCTCCTCCCAATTCGGTAAACGCACTCTGGAGAGCATCCGTGACGGCCTGACTGCCGCCTTTCGCGATGGCTGCCGGCTCCCAGGAAAGAACGAGACTAATGGCGTGGATGAAACCGTGGAGTCCGATCACATCCTGCGGCGCGCCACCGAAGGAGGTCATGGCAGCCCGCATGAACAATGTGCGGAGCTCTTCGCTCTCAAAGACGTCGTAGGCCAACTGCTGGCTTGTCATAAATTGATATATGGGGTCGATGCCGTCGCTTGGATCATCGCACAGTTTTTCCAAAGCATTCTTCTGCCCCCACGGAGCGGGCGGATTGAAGCGGTACTCGCCGAAGGCGGCCTTCCACCGGTTCATATACCTCCCGAACAACTCCTCGGCCGTATCGGCGTCCCTCTGGGAAAACCGCCTGATTTCATTGAGGGTCTTCTGAAAGTTCTCATGGGACACCTCGGTCTTCCCCGTCAGCGGATCGATGACCTTCAGGGCCGAATAGCCCATAAGGCATGTATCGTTGTCAAAGACCATGGCCTCGCTGCCCTCGGGATAGATATACTCCAGGCCCTTCTCGCGCAGATTGAAGTCGGCATATGCAGGATGACCGTAGAAACGCGTCCAGTTCGCGCAGGGATTATAGGTGAAGCCGGGCATAGGACCGGTCTCGCTGGTTACCGCTCCCCCCGGCTTCTGCATCATCTCGAATACTGCCGTCTTCATCCCTGCCTTCTGCAGGTAACAGGCCACTATCAGTCCATGGTGACCGCCGCCAACGACTATCGCGTCATACCTTGAATTGCTCATGTCACTTCCTCACTTTTCGTGTAAAGGTTGGCTGAGTGTCTCCCGCGTCTTTCTCGCCCATAAGGCTGCGTCTCCCCGGCACACCGATTTGGTCTATTCATGGCGCCGCTCAGTGGGCCGTCCATCCGCCGTCGACTGCGATGGTCTGACCGGTGACAAAGGAAGAGGCATCCGAGGACAGGTAAAGCAACAGGTCTATACATTCCTGTACTCGGCCGCGGCGTTTCATGGGCGTGGCCTCGATGATCTTTTGCTCCCGCTCGTTAAAAATCGCTGCATCTTTGCCTGCAAGGCGTTCTTGGGCAATTGCAGTCCCCTCAAACCACCCGGGGGCAATGGCGTTTACCCTTATGCCGTCGCCTGCGTACTCCACGGCAGCTTGCTTGGTAAGCCCACTCATCGCATGCTTGGCCGCAATATAACTGACCCTGCCCATAAGTTCCGGCGCAAGACCTTGCAGGCCCAGAATGGAAGAAATATTTATAATCACGCCGCTTTTCTGACTTATCATTAGCTCTATCTCTTTTTGCATACAGACGAACACGCCGGTCAGGTTGATGGCAATAAGCCGGTTCCATTCTTCAATGGGTGTCTCGTGAAACCGATAGGGCTTGTGCACGATGCCGGCATTGTTAATTCCTATGTCGAGTCTTCCAAATTCCGAAAAGATATCATTTTTCATGCGCTCCACGTCGTCGGTGCTGGACACATCAACCACGAGAGGCAAAACCCTCTGTCCGGACTTTCTGACAAGCCCTGCTGTTTCATCCAGGGTTGCTTTAACTTTTTCGGCACAGACCACATGTGCCCCCGCTTCAGCCAGTGCCAAAGAAAAAGCCCTTCCAAAGCCCTGCCCTGCGCCGGTAACCAAGGCAACTTTTCCCTCCAGATTGAAAACAGTTTTTTTTAAAGCCATCACCTTCCTCCCTCCATTTGCCATTTGATTACTCTACTCAAACGGTTTCAGCGTGCGAAATCTTGAAAACTACCTATCAGGATGATTCTCCGTCCCACTCGTTTCGTTTTTCGCACACCTATCCCGTCTGAGTATAACGAACCAATCAGTTGCGCTTCCTCCTCATTTCAAAGAGTCCCCGCAGATCAATATTCCGGCTTCCGCAGTTTATGGTCCTCTGCTATTATCTGGTAACAATTATAGCTCGAGCCCCTTGCAATGCCGCCGCCGCCGAAAACAGCCGAAGAACACATATAAAGATCCTTGATATGCGTCCGGTAACCGCCGGGCAGTCCTCTGAATCGTCCGGCCTGAACGGCGCACATGTTGCCTTCGCCCCAGTTCCCGTCTCTCATATCCGGATGGGTATCCTGTAAGTCCACGGGAGTAATAACGCGATACCCTATGATATTGTCTTTCGTCATATTGGGGGCATATGTATTCCATTGCTCCATGAGAGAGTCAAAATATTGCTGTGCCATCTGGCGCCACTCCTTCCTTGAGAACCAGGACACAGGGCAGGTGTAGTCTTCAAATGTGACTAAGTGTTTTCCTTCCGGCGCCCGGCTTGGATCCCAGAGAGTGTCAGGGGCCGACAGATTAAAAGACTTGGAGGATATCCCCAGAAGGTAAAGTTCGTGCGTATATCTCTTTTCAAAGTACTCGAGGTCTTTAGGCGCGAAATAGGTGCGGGGCGTGGCATTGATATCCTGACCGTACTGCTTCGCCACTTTATAATCGGGTAGCTCATGGACAGCTATGGCCCCCCACCAGACATTACCCATGTCAAACGAAAGACTAGCAAGTCTTCGCTTCATTTCTTGGGTTTGATACTCCTGCCCGAGCATGCGCTCGAACAGTTGATATGTTCCAACATCGGCTACGACCATCTGCTTCGCCGTAACCAGGGTGCCGTCGGCGAGCTGTATCCCTGTGGCCCTACCGTTTTCAACAAGCACCTTAGCCACGTCGGCATTGACGAAGTATTCAACGCCGACCTTTTTGCCTGCTGAAACGAGGGCATCCGTGAGTGCCCCCGATGCGCCTTTAGCAACAGCCGCAGTCTCCCACCCCAGAGTCAAATGAATGGTAGGAATAATCGCCCCAAGACCGGGCACAGCGTCGGGAAAGATGCCGAAGGAGGTCATGAACCCTCGCAGGGTGAGAATCCGCATCGCATCACTTTCAAAGAAATAATGGGCAATCTGCTTGCATGTCATGAATTGCATGGTTGGGTCCAGCCCGCTTTTAGGATTGAGCATAAGCTCTTCCAAGGCATCAGGCGTCCCGTAGCGCGGAGGCGGTGAATATCTATACCTGGCAAATGCCGGCTTCCATAAGTCCCTGTATATCTGAGTCAGCTCAAGATATCTCTCTGCGTCGGCTTTAGAAAACTGAGCGATACTGTCATACGTCCTCTTTACGTTTTCTTCGCTGTACTTTGTTGCTCCTGTTTCTTTATTCACCACAGGAAAGGCTGCGTAGCTCACATACGCGGTTTCATCGTCAAATATGATGGCCTCATTCGTGTCGGGGAAGACGTACTGCAATCCCTCATCACGAAGATTAAATTCTTTATAAACAGGATGACCATAGAGTCGCGTAAATTGAGCGCAAAAATTCATTTTGAACCCAGGCGCCGGACCAAGTTCGGTTACGCAGCTTCCTCCAAGATGATCCAAAAGCTCAAAGACCGCCACTTTCAAGCCGGCCTTGGCGAGATATGGGGCTATGATCGTCCCGTGGTGTCCCCCTCCGATAACCACCGCATCATAAACTTTGTCACTCATCTCATCTACCTCCCTTTCTTTATAAAAGTTGACGCTTTTCAAAAATGTCAGCGAAGAGACTTAAAAATCGCTGCCAATTTTTCGGCCTTTTCAACGGGTGTGCTGCCTTCCAGGATCTCACAATCCCTTCTCATGTCCGGCGGCGATGAAAGCGCAACGATCTGCATTTTCCGCAACTTGTCACCGGCCGATACAAAATCACCACTTTTCCATACAGGGATGGAGGCAACTCCTCTCAGCATCGCCAGCATTTTGGTCTTTGAGATATACCTTAACTCGCCAACCTCATTGCTCACTGTTACCAGCGCAGGCATTTTAGCCTTTACCTCTTCATATCCTCCCAAAATGTTCTTCTTGACCAGCACGTTTCCGTCTTTCACCTTGATCTCGCGGGCAAGACTGACGCATGGAAGCCCTAATAGCTCACCTAAAATCAGGCCGACCTGACCGAAATCCCAGTCACCGGCCTGCCTGCCGGTCAAAACCAGATCATATTCCCCTATCTTCCTTATGGCGTCCGCCAGCACACTGGCCGTGGAATAGCTGTCAAGCTTCTCGAATGCATCATCCTGAAGAAAGATTAGCTTATCGGCGCCGGCTGCCAGGCTCTTTCTCATTACCGTGTCAGAAACCTTTTTGCCCATGCTCAGTACCGTGATCCTCGCACCCATATCTTCCTTTATCCGAAGAGCAGCCTCTAAGGCATTTTCGTCAAAAGGACTGATGACCTGCGGAGCATCAACGACAACCTCCATTTTTTCTGCATCCACGCTGACATCCGACGACGGCGCTTCAGGGTCGGGTATCTGTTTGGCACAGACTATTATTCCTAACTCTTTCATGACCGTTCCTCCAATTTTTGTATAAGAGCAGGTACGACCTTTTTGTAATCCTCAGCAATTCCATAATCGGACACCTTAAACATGGTACAGCCCCGATCGGTATTGATGGTGATTATCTTTTTGGAGTGAATCATACCGACAATATGCTGAATAGCTCCCGATATCCCCACTGAAACAAAGATGTCCGGGGAAACCATGGTGCCGGTAAGACCCACCTGATGGTCAGACGTTATCCAGCCTTTATCTACGGCAACCCTGGTAGCTCCAACCATAACGTTCCCGAACGATTTGCTCAGGGCCTTTGCCAGGTTTTGAAGCATATCAAATCCCTCTTCCTCCTCTAATCCTGCTCCACCGGCAACCACAACGTCCGCCTTATCCAGCGCAACGGTCTCCTCCCTGACGATACCCAAGGATTCCACCTTTATCATGGATTCATCGATTGCAGGCGCTATATCCACAATCTCGCCTTTCCCGTCAACCGCCGCGACAGGCTCAAACACCTTCCCCCTCACCGTCGCTAATTGCGGCTCGCCCTGGCACTTGAAAACTGAAACGGCATTGCCGCCCGAAACCGGCTTTGTGCGCAGCAAAAACCCGTCTTTAGGATCGATTGAAAGATCGACGCAATCGGTCGTAAGCCGGGTGTTCAAGCGACAGGCCAATCTCGGCCCCAACTCCATTCCTATTAATGAGTGGACCATGAGGAAAACTTTCGGCTTGATCTTGCTGCACGCCTGTTCCAAGGATGCAATCCACAAATCAGCCTGGAATCCCTTTAATAAGGGATGCTCCACTTTATAAACCCGATTCGGACCATATGGGACAGCCTGTTGAGCTGCCTCTGAAACCGCGTCCCCCATGAACACAACGGAAAGCTCCACACCGAGATCGCCGGCAAGTTTTTTTCCAACTCCTAATAATTCAAGGGTTCTTATATCCAAAGCTCCCTCTTTCACATCTCCCAATATCAGCACATCATTCATCCCGAACCTCCTTCAATGTGCGTATGAAATGGACACTGCTAATCTGCCTCTTTCAATGCCTGTAAAACCAGTTCATTGAGGTCCGTGATCCGAAGTGTCTCATTCAGCCCTGCAGCTTTGCGGGCATCCTCCAGCATAATGCGGCACAAAGGACATGCGGTGACTACTATCCGCGCTCCCGTTGCCTCTGCCTCCCTGATCCGGACTTCGCTCATCTTGCCCACGCCCTCTAGATCCTGCCACATCCTTCCGCCACCTCCGCCGCAGCAGAGGCTGTCAGCCCCGTGATGGCTCATCTCCACCAGCTTAAGCCCGGGGATCGAGCGAATGATCTCCCTTGGCTCATCAAATATCCGGTTGTACCGGCCCAGGTAGCAGGGGTCATGGTAGGTGACGGTCGCCCCATCACCCTCCTTGAGCCGAAGCTTCCCACCGGCCATCAGCTCCCGCAAAACCATGGTGTAATGACGCACATGGTAAGGCGCTTCAGGGTATTCATTTTTAAAGGTATGAAAACAATGGGGCGAAAAGGTTACCAGCTCGTTGATGCCGTATTCGTTAAAAATATTCAGACTATTCTCCCTCTGCTCCATGAAGAGGCCCAATTCACCGATCCGCCTTGCAATGTCGCCGCAGCAGGGCTCTTTTTTGCCAAGAATGCCGAAATTGACCCCGGCGGACTGAAGTATCCTTGAAAACGCCTGGGCCTCTCCTTGGGCCGTGGGTTCAAGGGAGGTAGTACACCCTACAAAGTAGCAGATATCCGTTTTTGTATCCGTTTTTGTCAGATCAACCAGGTCCATTCCCTCTGCCCATGCACCCCGCTTATTCCTGGATGACTCCCAGGGATTATCGTATTTGGACAGCTTTCCAAGGGTCTGATTTATGAGCTTGGGCAGATCTTTCCCCTCCTCGATAGCCAAAACCCTCTTTTTTACCACGGCCTCGAAGGCGGCGCCGTAAACAGGGCAGACCTCCAGGCATGCACGGCACGTGGTGCAGTACCAGAATTTTTCATCCCCTTCGGTTACTTCACCCCTGTCAAGAAACCTGATATCTCCCAGTGGGGAATGCTCCTGCCATATGGAATGCCGCATCGCCTGGACAAAGTCCCTGGGTGCAAATGGTTCACCCGCCCCCACAGAAGGGCAGGCCTCAACGCATCGTCCGCAACGCATGCAGGAGTCAAAGAAAATCAAGTCGCCCAGATCGAATTGTCCCGCCCCTTCCATTATTTCGACCGGCTTGTCGTGTTCCTGGAAATAAATCCCGGCTGGTGCCCCCAGTATATGAAAAAGCTTGGTAAAGGGAATCGCTGCAAAAAAACTCA
>Ga0326727_10027178_pt1 | contig 10531 bp, 8 predicted proteins | sample MB2enrmetagenome_FD_207643 | JGI IMG/M metagenome (GOLD analysis project Ga0326727, IMG submission 207643) | Lab enriched peat soil microbial communities from McLean, Ithaca, NY, United States - MB29MY | ecosystem: Environmental > Terrestrial > Soil > Wetlands > Peat | place: USA: New York...
GGCCGAAGATCGGGTTGGAAGTCGCGATGCGAGCCAAGCAGGCGCGCGCGTCGCCTTCTCCCGCGGGCGAGAAGCGAGTCAAGTCCGCTCGATCGTCTTCGCCGCCGCATCGAGCGCATCGACGATCGCCTGGATCTGCTCGGGGGTCGCCGGGCGGCTGCGCAGGCGCAGGCGGGTGGCGGCGCGCAGGTTCATCATCGCGCGGACGACTGAGCCGATCTCGCCCCGGGCGCCGGCGTCGCCGCGGTCGCCGAAGCGGGCAAAGATCGCATCGACCTGCGCCTTGTTGTCGGCGAGCGCCTTCTCGCCCTCGGGCGTCACCGTATAGACCTTGCGTCCCTGTTCGTCCTGGTTCGTTCCGGCGTAGCCCATCTCCTCGAGCATGGTCAGGGTCGGATAGACGACGCCGGGGCTCGGCGAATAGTCGCCGCCGACCCGCTCGCCGAGCTCCTTGATGATGTCGTAGCCGTGGCGCGGCTTTTCGGCAATGAGGGCGAGGATGACGAGCCGGAGCTCGCCGCCGTCGAACATGCGGCCCTCGCGCGCGCCGAAGCCGCCGCCGCGCCCGCGCCAGCCAAACGGTCCGTGGCCGAAACCACCGTGGCGGCCATGCCGGACATATTCCTCAAAATGGCGGTGAAACATTGATCTTCTCCTGATCCTGCGACGACATATCTACGATATGTCTCATGATAAGATATATCTTTGAGCGCGTAGCGCAAGGGGCTGCGTCATATTTCAATTGGCGGCGTGGGCGGTCGCCTCCGCTGGCTGATCCGCCTTCGCCCGCAGTCCTCTCGGACAGTCGCCGTGTTCGGCGTCCGCGCAAGCGTCAATGGATCCCGCTTCCAGAGGACGGTCATCGACGGCCGCCTCGTCCGCCAACTCCGGCGCCGCCGACGGGGCCGCGAATGCGGCGATCAGAAAGGCGCCGATCCGCCGGGCCCCCTTCATGGGAACCGTGCAGCGCGGCGTGAGAGCGCTCGATACATAGCGTACGCGGAAGGCGCCCAGTCAGGCGGTCCGAAGCGCCGGTTTCGGCTCGGGAATGTCGCGGCCGATCGCCCTTGCTTCTCCCAGGCAACAGGCGATGGCGTCCTCGATGTTCCTCGCTGCGGCCTCTCGCGTGTCTCCGTCGGACATGCAGCCGGGAAGATCGAGGACGGTCGCGAGGAACCCACCGCCGTCTTCATCCGACAGCGGCTCGATCAGGACGGCATAATCAAGCTTTCGCATTCGCGCCTCTTACGGCGTCGATGAACCGCACGAGCCTGCGGAAATATACGGGCTTGATGGGGCGGCGAAAAGGCACGGTCAGAATCTCTCGATGGGACGGGTGCGACACTTTGTAATGCGAACCACCGCTGGACGGCGGGACGCGGCGAACGCCAAATGCTCGGCACGCCTTCTCGACATCCGCGAAGACGGATTCGAGCGCATTCTCTCAAGGATATCGCTCACCCGGCCTTTTCCATGTCACTCGGCCAGGCACCCGACAGAACCGAGAATCGTCGGAGTCAGACTTCTTGGGGGAGATGTGACGCGCCGGGCGGCTGTAGCTGGGATCACCCCTCCGGAAAATCCTCGATGCGGAACTCGCGCGCCGGCCGCTCGCCGGCTTCCGCCAGCGCGCTCTCGCGGCCGCGCAACTCGACCCGGCGGATCTTGCCCGACGCGGTCTTGGGCAGTTCGGCGAACTCGATGCGGCGCACGCGCTTGTGGGGCGAGAGCCGCCCGCGCACGTGATCGAAGATCGAGGCCGCCGTCGCCGCATTCGGCTCGAAGCCGCCCGCCAGAACGACATAGGCTTTCGGAATCGTATGGCGCAGCGGATCGGACGCTGGTACGACGGCGGCCTCGGCCACGGCGTCGTGCTCGATCAGCGCGCTTTCGAGCTCGAACGGGCTCAGGCGGTAGTCGCTCGATTTGAACACGTCGTCGGCGCGCCCGACATAGGTGATGTAGCCTTCCGCGTCGCGCGTGGCGACGTCGCCGGTGCGGTAATAGGCCCCGTCCATCGGCTCGGGCTCGCCCGCCTCGTTCTCATAGCCGCGCATGAGGCCGGCGGGGCGCGGGCGCAGGGGCAGCGCGATCTCGCCATTGTCGCTCTCGAGCCCGTCCGCATCGAGGAGCGCGATGCGGTAGCCCGGCAGGGCCCGGCCCATCGAGCCCGCGATCACCTTCTGCCCCGGCGAATTCCCGACCATCATTGTGGTCTCGGTCTGGCCGTAAGAGTCGCGCAAGCACAGACCCCAGGCCCGCCTCACCTGGTCGATGACCTCCGGATTCAAGGACTCGCCGGCCGAATTGATTTCGCGCAGCTTCACCCCCCACTTGCCGAGATCTTGCTGGATCAGCATCCGCCAGACGGTCGGAGGCGCGCAGAACACGGTCACCTCATGCTCGACCAGGATGTCGAGCGCGGCGCGCGGCTCGAACCGGCCTGCGAGCGCGACGACCGTCGCCCCCGCGTTCCATGGCGCGAAGACGCTCGACCAGGCGTGCTTCGCCCAGCCGGGCGAGGAGATGTTGAGATGGACGTCGGTGGGCTTGAGGCCGAGCCCGTACATGGTCGAGAGGTGCCCGATCGGATAGCTCGCGTGGCTATGCACGACGAGCTTCGGCCGCGCCGTCGTGCCGGACGTAAAGTAGAGCAGCATCGGATCGTCGGCCCGAGTCGGCCCGTCCGGCCGGAAACGCGCATTTGGGCTCAAGAGCGAAGCGAACGGGCGCCAGCCATCCGGCGCCTCGCCGACCGCGACGCGCTCGACCTCGGCCTTCACGTCGGCGAATTTGTCCGCGTCCGCGCCGTGCGCGACGAGAAAATTCGCTTTGCCGCGCTCGAACCGGTCGGCGATGTCGGTCGGCCCGAGCTGAGGCATCGCCGGAATGAGCACCAAGCCGAGCTTCATCGCGGCGAGCATCGTGACCCACAACTCAGGCGCATTGCCGAGCATCATCAGGAGCCGGTCGCCGCGCTTCGCGCCGATCGAGCGCAGGCCGTTGGCGAGCCGCGCCGACTGTTGCGACAGCTCGGCGAAGGTCCGGGTCTCGACCGTCTCGCCGATCATTTTTAGCGCAACCTTCCGCCCGGAGTCGCCCGCCGCGAGCTCGGCGTCGAACCAGTCGAGCGCCCAGTTGAACTTTTCCGGGCGCGGCCAAACGAACTGCGTCTTGGCGGCCGTATAGCGGTCGTCGAGCTCGAGCAGGAGGTCGCGGGCCTCCCGGAACGTCGGCGGCTCGGGCCCGCCGGGCTCCTGGGAGAGGATGGAGGACATCGGGTGGAAGACGTCGGACATGGCGGGCGACTCAAAAAAACAACCGCAGAAGCGTTAGCACAAGTTTATGGCGCGGACGATGCGGAAGCGAGGAAGAAGGTTGTGACCTGAGGCGCGGGGCGCGAGGCGCGAGGCGTGAAGTGGCGTTCACCCCCGCCGTTTCTTCGCCGCGTAAGGATTGTCGCCGCCCGAGCGCATCGACAGCCGTATCGGCACGCCGATCAGGCCGAACGTCTCGCGCAGGCCGTTGACGAGATAGCGTTTGTAGCTCTCCGGGATGTTCTCGACCGAATTGCCGAACAGCACGAAGAACGGCGGCCTCGCCTTCGGCTGGGTGATGTAGCGGATCTTGATGCGCCGCCCCGACACGGCCGGAGGCGGCGTCGCGTCGACTGCCGGCGCGAGCCACCGGTTGAGCCGGCCGGTCGAGATTCGCTTGTTCCACACTTCGTGCGTCGCGATAACTGCTTCGAGAAGCTTGTCGACATGTACGCCAGTCAGTCCCGACACCGGGATCACCCGCGCGCCCCTGAGCTGCGGCAGGAGACGGTCGGCCTCGGCACGGAGTTCGCGCGCCTTGTCTGACTTGTTGTCGATAAGGTCCCATTTGTTGAGCCCGATGACCAGCGCCCTGCCCTCCTGCTCGACGAGGTCGGCGAGCGTCAGGTCCTGCTTCTCGAACGGGATCGTCGCGTCGATGAGCAGCACGACGACCTCGGCGAAGCGCACCGCGCGCAAGGCGTCGGCGACGGCGAGCTTCTCCAGCTTCTCGGTGACGCGGGCGCGCCGCCTCAAGCCCGCCGTGTCGAACAGTTTCAGGCTCCGCCCCCGCCATTCGGTCTCGAGCCCGATGCTGTCGCGGGTGATGCCGGGCTCGGGGCCGGTGAGCAGCCGGTCCTCGCCGAGGATGCGGTTCAGAAGCGTCGACTTTCCCGCGTTCGGACGGCCGAGCACCGCGATGCGCAACGGCTTCGACAGGTCGAGCTCGCTGCCGTCCTCTTCCTCGCCGAGGACAAGCGGCTCCAACTCATCTTCCTCGTCGGCATCGAGGCGGGCGGCGGCGGGCAAAACCTCGACCAGCGCATCGTAGAGTTCGCCGAGGCCCTCGCCGTGCTCGGCGGAAAAAGCGATCGGGTCGCCGAGGCCGAGGCTGAAGGCTTCATAGGCGCCGTCGCGCCCCGCTAGGCCCTCCGCCTTGTTGGCGACGACGATGATCGGCTTGCCGGCCCGCCGGACGGCGGCGGCGAAATGGCGGTCGGCGGCGGTGATCCCGGCCCGCGCGTCGACGAGGAACAGGATCGCGTCGCAGTCGAGAAGCGCCGTCTCCGTCTGCGCGCGCATGCGGCCGGCGAGCGTCTCCGGATCGCCCTCTTCGAGCCCGGCCGTGTCGATGACGGTGAAGGCAAGATCGGAGAGCCTGGCGTCGCCCTCGCGCCGGTCGCGGGTGACGCCGGGCTGGTCGTCGACGAGCGCGAGCTTCTTTCCGACCAGCCGGTTGAACAGGGTCGACTTGCCGACGTTCGGCCGGCCGATGATCGCGACCTTGCTCATGGCCCCCGCGGCGCCGTCACTTCAGCAATGTGCGGTTGGAGGCGACGAGGCCGAGCCAGCGCTCGGCCAAAGCGCGTTCGTTCGGCGACGCTTCCGGATCGCTGAGCACGAGGTCGAGCTGCTTCGCCGCCTCGTCGTATTCGCCGCGCGACAGCGCCTGCGCCCCGAGGGTCAGGCGCGCGATCCGCCGGAACGGCCCTTCGCCGCCGGCTATGGAAGTCAGCGCCGCGGCGCCTGCCTGCTCTTCGCCCGGCTGATCGAGCCTGATGAGCGCCGCGCGCAGGCGCGCCGCGTCGCGGAAGAGCGGATCGACAGAGGCGTCGCCGGCGATCGCGTCGAAGGCGGCGATCGAGGCCGGCGCGTTGGACGCCGCCTTGTCGCCGGCTTCCGTCATCTGGGCGAGAACGTGGTATCCGCCCGGCGCCTCGGCCGCGAGCTTGGCGAGGACGCCGTTCGCCTCGTCGAGCTTGCCGGCCTCGACGGCCGTGATCGCCGCCTGGAACCGGTCGCCCGCCGCCTGCTCGGCCTTTTCCTTCTCGTACTGCCAGTAGCGGAAGCCGGCCGCGGCGAGCACGATGAGCACCGCCAGGCCCAGGATCAGGTTCTGATATTTTTTCCAGAACTCGGCCGCCTTGTCGCGCCGGACTTCCTCGTCAACTTCCTGAAAGATGTCTGCCATGTTCGGCTCGTTCGGGGGTTCGCTCCACCGCGTTTCGCGGGAGCTTGGGGCGTTTGCCGGTCGCCCTACCATAAGGGGGCCGGGAAAGCGAGAACATAAGGGTCCTGAAAAGCAAGCGGCGCGCGTTCGCGGGCCTCGGTCGACACAGGCTATTGCGCCTTCGATTTTCAGCGCGTGACGATCGATGTCTGAGCGCGGCCGTAGGTTCGACTTTCAACGACTTCGGACGGAACTGTTGTTCGGTAGCGTCGTGGCGTGAACACGTGTCGATGGGGACGTGTTCGGCTCGAAGTTCAAGCTCACGCTGATGGCGGAATTAGAACGTTTCTAAATTGAATCGCTTCTAATCTGCTTGCCCGGTTCTTGTATGGCCGGGGCGCGCTTGTTATCGAAAAAACCTCGACCAAAAGCCTTGATCTTGCTGGCCGAACACAGGAACTCCAATGACCAGTTTCCGCATACTCCGTCTCGTCATACCGGCCGTTATATGCCTCGGGATGGTCTCGCCGGGGGCGCTTGCCGCGTCTCTGACGCTCTATTCGGCGCAGCATGAGCAGACGGTCGACTTGCTGACCAAAGCTTTCACCAAGGAGACGGGGATTGAAGTCAAAGTTCGCTCGGGCGAGGCCCCGGAGCTTGCCAGCCAGATTGTGAAAGAAGGAGCGTCGTCGCCGGCCGACGTTTTCATCACCGAGAACTCGCCAGAGCTGGAATTGCTGTCGGAGAAGGCGTTGCTGGCGAAAGTCGCTCCAGCGACGCTGGCGAGCGTGCCCGCGCAGGACAGCAGCCCAGCCGGCGACTGGGTCGGGGTTCTGGCGCGTGAAAACGTGCTGGCCTTCAATAAAGGCATGATTCAAGAGAATTCGCTGCCCGCGTCCTTGCTCGATCTGGCGAAGCCGGAGTGGAAGGGAAAGATTGCGATTGCGCCGACCGACGCCGATTTCCTGCCGCTCGTCGGCGCGGTCATCGCTTTGAAGGGGCACCCCGCCGCCCTCGAATGGCTGAAAGGTCTGCACGACAACGCCACGCTCTTCGACGACGATGAGGGCGTCGTCGCTGCGGTCGATCGGGGCGCAGTCGCAACGGGGATCATCAACAGTTACTATTGGGCCCGGCTGCGCATGGAAAAAGGCGCCGACAAGATGCAAAGCGCCATTCACCATTTTGCGGGCGGCGACGTCGGCGGATTGATGAATGTCTCCGGAGCCGCCGTGCTGAAGAGTTCGCGCAACCAGGCGGCTGCACAGAAGTTCCTGGCCTTCCTGGTCAGCAAGCCAGCCCAGGATATGATTTCGAAGTTGGATATCACCTTCGAATACCCGCTGGCTGCAGGCGTTGCGGCAAACCCGATTTTGAAGCCGATGGGCGAGCTGCAGCCCCCATCTTTGACGATCAAGCAGATCGGCGACGACCGCGAGGCCGCCCAGCTCTTGCGGGAGGCGGGCCTCATCTGATGTCGCAAGTCGCCGGTCTCAATGGCGCCCAGGGCGCTTTGGGTCTTGGCCCGCGCGCGCAGGCCAGTCGAAGCGGGCGCGCGCCGGCGCCCTTGATCGGCGCGGCTGTGCTCGCGGCCGCGCTTGTTCTGCTGCCGATCCTCGTCACAATCGTTCAGGCGACCGGTTTGAGCGCGCAGGGCGCGGTTGACTTGCTTGTGCGCCCGCTCGTTGGCCGACTGCTCGTCAACACGGTCGGTCTGGTGGTCGTCGCCTCGTTCACTTGCGCCATCATCGGGACGGCAACGGCGTGGCTGGTCGAGCGGACGGATTTTCCAGGCCGGAAAGTCTGGGCTGTCCTCGCCGCCGCGCCTTTGGCGGTTCCACCGTTCATCTCGAGCTATGCTTGGGTTTCACTCAGCAATGGGCTGCAGGACTTCGCCGGGGCGCTGCTGGTGGTCACCTGCGCCTATTATCCGCTTGTCTATCTTCCGGTGGCCGCCGCGTTGCGCGGCCTCGATCCGGCGTTGGAGGAGACGGCCCGTTCGCTGGGTCACGGCGCATGGGGATGCTTTTTTCGCGTCGTGGCGCCGCAACTGCGGCCTGCTCTTTACGGCGGTATGCTGCTGGTCGCCCTCGACACGTTGATCGAGTTCGGCGCCTTCGCGCTGTTGCGCTTTCGCACCTTCACGACAGAGCTCTACGCTCAGTACAGGACCGGCCTGGACGGGCCGGAATCATCTTTATTGGCGCTGGTGCTCATCGCCCTGTGCCTAGTCTGCGTGGTCGCAGAACTGAACGTGCGCGGTCGCGCGCGCTATGCGCGCGTAGGCTCGGGCGCCCGCCGCATCGCCGCGCCCGTGCGCCTCGGGGTGACCCGGTGGCCGGCGCTGCTGGCCTTCGCTGCGCTGACAAGCGCGACGCTTGGCGTGCCGCTGGGCATGATCGGCTATTGGCTGCTGCAACACGCCCAGGCCGCGACGTCGCCGGTCGCGCCATCTTTGCCGCTTCTCTTCAGCGCGACATTCGCTTCTGTCAGCTATGGGCTGGCCGGAGCGGTTGGGGCTCTCGTCCTGGCGGCTCCGCTCGGTTATCTCACAACGCGTTACCCAAGCCGCCTGTCCGCAATTATCGAGCGGATCGCGTATCTCGCACAGGGCGTGCCGGGCATCGTCGTCGCGCTGGCGTTCATTTCGCTCACGGTGCAGACCATCCGCCCCCTCTATCAAAGCGCCGCGCTGCTGGTCGTCGCCTACGCGATCCTGTTCCTGCCGTTCGCTCTGGTCGGCGTCCGCTCGGCGTTGGCGCAGGTCCAACTCGGACTCGAGGAGGCGGCTCGCTCGCTCGGGCTTGGTTGGTTCGCGGTTACGGTCCGAGTGCTCGCGCCGTTGGCGGGACCCGGCGTCGGGGCGGGCGCCGCCATGGTGTTCATCTTCGTCGTCACAGAATTGACCGCGACGTTATTGCTCGCGCCGATCGGGACGCGGACCCTCGCCACCGAGGTGTGGGCCAATACGTCGACGTTGGCTTTCGCCGCCGCGGCGCCCTTCGCAGGGATGATGCTGCTGATCTCGCTGCTATCTACTTGGCTTCTCGCGCACCGTTTCGGCGCTGCGGTAATTCCGGGCACTGCCGGTCATGTCTGACGTTCGAATCGCGGGACTGACCAAGTCGTTCGGCGGAACGCCGGTCCTGCGGGGGCTCGATCTTTTCGTGCCCTCAGGCGCGCTCTTCGCGATCCTCGGCGCATCGGGCAGCGGCAAGACCACGTTGCTGCGGTTGCTGAGCGGCTTCGAGCGCGCAGATTCGGGCGCCATCGAGATCGACGGGCGACAGGTGTCCGGCCCGGGCGTGCACGTGCCGCCCGAGAGGCGGCAGGTCGGCTATGTCTCCCAGGAGGGGTCGCTGTTTCCCCACTTGTCGGTGGCAGCCAACGTCGTCTTCGGACTTGCCCGCTCGCAGCGTCGCGACCGCCTCAAACCCGAGGCGCTGCTCGAAAGCGTCGGCCTGCCCCCATCCTACGCGCGCCGCGGGCCGCACGAACTCTCGGGCGGCGAGCAACAGCGGGTGGCCCTCGCCCGCGCGCTCGCGCCTGCCCCGAAACTGGTGCTTCTCGACGAACCTTTCTCAGCTTTGGACGCGGCCCTGCGGATCGAGACGCGTCAAGCCGTCGCGGCAATCCTGGAGGCCGCCGGGGCAACCGCGCTGCTGGTGACGCATGATCAGTCGGAGGCCCTGTCAATGGGTCGGCAGGTCGCCGTATTGCGCGACGGCGCCCTGGCTCAGGTCGCGGCACCCGAAAAATTGTATCGCCAGCCCGCGGACGCGGCTCTGGCGCAATTCGTGGGCGAGGCTGTGCTCCTGCCCGGCCTCGTCGCGGGAGGAAAGGCGACCTGCGCGTTGGGGCGACTGCAGCTGGCTTTGCCGGCGCCGGACGGGCCTGTCGAAGTTATGGTGCGGCCTGAGCAGATACGGTTTGAGCCACGACCCAATTCCGGCGCGGCAAAGGCGCAGGTTCGAGCCGTTACCTATTACGGCCACGACGCCAGCATCGCCGTGTCGCTGGACGTGGGCGGCGCGCTGGTCACGACACGCGTTGCCGGCCACATGACGCCGCAACAGGGCGCCCATGTGTGGCTCAGCGTCGAAGGGGGCGTGATGGCCTACCCGCGCAGTCCGCCGTCGATTCGAATCGAGAGCTCCGCCACGCTCGAGAGCGCCGAACCCCAAACGTCCCGGCAGGGCGCATTCGTCCGAACCATCGAGGAGAAACAGGAATGACGCGACATCGCGACATCCTCAGCCGCGCTGGTCGCCGCGCGACTCTGCTAGGCGCGTTGGCCGCATTCACCGCCCTGCTGCCGCAGGCGGCGACGTCGGCCCAACAGCCGGCCAGTTTCCTGGATAAAATTCATCGACAGACGACTTTGACCTCGACGGTGCCCGACAACGGCGACCAGAACCCCTACGCGATCGTCGTGGCGCCGGTTTCGGCAGGCTCCATCCAGAAGGACGACGTGCTCGTCACCAATTTCAACAATGCGGGAAACCTGCAAGGGCTCGGCGTGACAATCGTCGATTACAATCCGACGACGAAGAAATTGTCGACCTTCTCGACGCTGCCGCGCGATCTGCCTCAATGTCCCGGCGGCGTCGGCCTGACGACGGCGATGACCATGCTCAAAACGGGATGGGTGATCGTCGGGAGCGCCCCAAGCGCGGACGGCACAACCGCGACCAAGGGCGCAGGCTGCCTCATCGTGCTCGATCCAAACGGCAAGGTCGCCGGAACGATCGCCGGCGACAAGATCAACATGCCTTGGGGAAACATGGCGACGATCGACGACGGGCAAACCGCGACCTTGTTTGTCAGCAATGCGGGGTTCGGCGTCGGATCGCCCGAGGGCGATCCGCGCGTCGTCAATGAAGAAACCGTGTTGCGCATCAAGCTGTCCATACCGGACGGCAAGCCGCCGACGGTCGTCGATGAGACCGTCGTCGGCAGCGGCTTCGGCGCCCAGCCGAACAAGGATGTGTTCGTCATCGGACCGACCGGGCTCGCGCTGGGCCCCAACGATACGCTTTACGTT
>Ga0326727_10027180_pt1 | contig 10529 bp, 6 predicted proteins | sample MB2enrmetagenome_FD_207643 | JGI IMG/M metagenome (GOLD analysis project Ga0326727, IMG submission 207643) | Lab enriched peat soil microbial communities from McLean, Ithaca, NY, United States - MB29MY | ecosystem: Environmental > Terrestrial > Soil > Wetlands > Peat | place: USA: New York...
CTGACACCCGGCGCGACCGAAGGTCTCCTGTTCGTTCGGGAGACCTGCGGTCGCGCCGGTGAGCTGGTCAGGAGACCAGCCCACAATGCAGCTCACACGGGCACCTATCGACTCAGGATGTACGTCTAGGCGCCCGCGATTCCACATTTCAGCGCTCGATCGTCGTTCGAGGCAACGCGGTCTGCAGTTCACTCGCCCCTGCATCCGTCACCAAGGTGTGAGAAAGACCCAACCATTTAAGGCGCTTGATCTCTGCAAGGTACTTTAGTCCGGTATCGGTAACACGTGTTCTGACGAGATCAAGCCGCTCCAAATTCGGAAGTCGCGCGAGAGCCTTGAGACCTTCATCGTCGACGAGCGTCTCCGACAGATACAATGCCCGAATCTGAGGCATCGCGCTAAGAGTTTTTACTCCATCACGTGTAATGTGGACGTTCGAGATATACAGGGTATCCATTTTCTTTAGATTCACCAACTCCTTGAGACCGCCATCAGTTATACGTGTTGAACTCACATCCAATGCTTGTAATTCGTTCATCCCGCGCAATTCTCTTATCCCGGCGTCCGTAATTTGAGTGTTTACTAGACTCAGGGAATGCAGTTTTCTCAACGCAGACAACTCTCCTAATCCTACATCCGTTATTCCGGTACTACACAGATCCAGGGATTCGAGCTGTGTTAACCTCTTGATCATCTTCATTCCAGGATCAGATACCTTGGTTTCAGCGAGATCTAGTTTTTTCAAGTGTTCGATTGCCGCCACACTTGCCATAGACTTGTCCGTGACTTTTGTGAGGCTGAGATCCAGACGCTGCAAACACCTGAGATCGCGGAGTTGAATCACACCTTCATCTGTAATTCCCGTATTGCACAAAGACAGTCTGCGAAGCTTCCTCAGTCTTGACAGTCCTTGCATTCCAGCATTGCCGATCCGCGTCGATCTCATCTGTAAGGCCTCCAGTCCATCGAGTGCGGATAGCTTAGTGATACCTTCGTCGGAAATTCTAGTAGCCGAGACATTCAGCACCCGAAGAAACTTAAATCCCGTCAATTCGCCGACATCAGCATCCGTAAGGGATGAATGAGTTAGATCGAGTCCAAATTCACAGTCCGGCTTCGGCAAGGCGTGAAATCCTCCCACTGGCCATTCCGTGAATTGAAATGCCGGTATGTCATCTTCCTGTTTCGCGGCTCCGTTGGCAGGCGATTTAAAGCCTTGCCGATTCACGGCTAGCCACCCGAACTCACCACCTGCCCTGGCCCAACAACTGACGACTTCGGGGGGTATGGACCCGGTCTCCGCCTTCGCTGGCGAATAGGGCAGGAGAGTATCAAAGAAAGCGATTACTATCGTTGCAACGGTTAGGCGAGAATGTGACAACATGGGCGTTGAGCTCCCCTCCACCGTAGGTCTCCTCTTCAAACGGGGGACCCGCGGTCGGACCGGTGAGCTGGTCAGGAGACCAGCCCACAACGCGCTGGTCAGGAGACCAGCCCACAACCTGGCAGACCAGCGCGGGCGCCGTGCAGTTGATTTACTCGTGTCGCAATGCTTCGATCGGTTGCAGGCCTGCTGCGCGATAGGCGGGATAAATTCCGAATACCAGGCCGGTCACCAGCGAGACTGCAAACGCCAACCCGATGGACCACGGCCGTAGAATCGTCGGGAAGCCGAAGCGCATGGTGACCGTGAGTGCCAGGGCGATGCCGACGCCGACGCCCAGGAGGCCGCCGACACTGGTCAGAGTCAGTGTTTCGACCAGGAATTGCCAGGCGATGTCGCGGCGCTTGGCGCCTAGCGCCCGGCGGATGCCGATTTCGCGAGTTCGCTCGGTGACGGTTGCAAGCATAATGTTCATAATGCCGATGCCGCCGACGATCAGTGAGATGCCCGCGATCGCCGCCAACACCAATGTGAACACCTGTTGCGCTTTCTCGGCCCGTTCGATCAGGTCGAGCGGCACGGTCATTTCCGTGTCTTTGTCCGGATGGAATTGGTCGAGCGTGCTTTGAATGATGTTCGCCGTTTTTTTCACATGACCCATGTCGTCGATAACCACCGTGAGCTGGCTGATTTCGATCTTCTCGAACTTGATGCTTCCCGATTTGAACTGAGTCAGCTCCGAGCCGAAGCGAACTCGATCGGTCTCGAACGGGATGTACACGTCGCGGTTATAATCCTGTCCGCCCGGGCCGGTGATGACTGCTTTGTGATCGCTAATGCCCACCACACGGTAATAGTGATTCTCGGCGATGGAGATGGATTTTCCGATCGGATCCTCGACAGGAAAGAGGCGCGCTGCGATCTCCTCGCCGAGCACGACGACGTTTTCGAATGCCTCGTTATCGCGATCGGTAATGAACCTGCCTCTCATGACACGAAGGCGATTCAGTGCGAGGTAGGGTGGAGTAACCGAGACCACCCGCGCCTCGATCTTGCGATCCTGGAAACGCACATCCATCGGAAATTCACGCACGGGCGTGACGGAGACGACGGTCGGTATCGTGTGCGAAATTCGTTCCCTGTCGGCTGCCGTCAGTCCGTAGGTGAGGAGTAGCGTGTCTTCGTCGTCGGTCTTCTTCTTTTCGAGCGGTTTGATGCTGCGCACGATGATATTGGAGGCGCCGAGTTCTTGAATCTGGCGCACGGCTTCGTAGCGCGCCGCCTCGCCGACGGCCAGCATGACGATGACCGATCCGACGCCAAGCACAATGCCAAGGGTCGTCAGCGTCGAACGGAGCCGGTGCAGCAGCACGCTCTGCAAGCTGAGTCGGACCAGGTGAAGGAAACGACGAAAGGACACGTATTAGACTCGATTATGGATGACCACGATAGGATGGAGCAGTGTCTTTGATTCAACTGTCGGCGACTACTACAACTGAGCGGTGACCGGGCTTGAACTGTCTCGAAACCCGCTGACTGCTCATTCGTTCTTACTCACCGCTCACTCGGAACCGTTATTTGGCAGGCGCGGCCGGCGGCGCCTCTGTTTTGGCTTCCGCGGCCGGGATGTTTTTCGTCTCGGCAGCGCCGCGTGCGCGTGCATCGAGGCAGAGTGCTTCGCCGCCGTCCAAGCCGGAAGTGATCTGCACGTACTTATCGTTGCTTTCGCCGACGTTGACCTCGCTCCGGGCCACGCCGCCGGGACCGGGGCGATAGACGTAATGCTGACCCGCTAGTTCGGTGACGGCTTGCACCGGAACGATCAAAACGTCGGTAAGTTGATTGACCTTGATGGAAACTTCGGCCGTCATACCGGGCTTGAGAGCTGCATTACTGGGGAGATCTTCGATGGTGACGACTGTTTCATATTCCTTGACGCCGCCGCGCCGCCAGGAGTTGGCGGAATCCGATAACGTGGCCACGCTCTGAACGGTTCCGTGCAGGACTTTATTGGGGTAGGCCTCGACCCGAATCTCGGCCTTTTGTCCTTTGGAAAGCCGCTTCACTTTTGACTCGTGAACGCGCACCTTCACCTGCATGTGATCCAGTTCTGGCAATTGAAAGAGTGGTTGTTGAAACATGACCATGCCGCCGACTTGCACGCGCGATTGCGGGTCCCACGACCAGCGCTGGGAGTACACGAGGATGCCGTCCGCCGGTGCCTTGACGACTGCAAATTCGAGCTGTTTCTTGAAACGGTCGAGCTGTTCTTTTTCTAAATTGGCAACGACGCGCGTGGCTTCCAGGTCGGCTTTGGCCTTCGCAATATTTGCCTCGCCGCTATTCTTGGTGCGGACTAATTCCCGCTTGGCATCTTCAGCCTTGAAGTTTAGTTCGGCTTCCTGGCGCTTCTTGGTATATTTCTCGAGCACCACCAGCTTTGCTTTATCCCGTTCCAGATAATTCCTTGCCTTCTCGACTTCCAGTTCCTTTAATCGCAACTGTTCGGGAGTACCGAACCCTTTTTTCACAAATGTTTGATAATACTTCAGCTTCTCTTCAGCGTCCTGCAGCTCTTTTTCTGCTAATTTGATTAGACCTTTCTTCTCATCCAAATCGGCTTGATATTCGCCCTTGATATACTTCTCCAGATCCAGCTCTGCGAGAGTCAGGGCCAGTTGCGCCTTGGCGGTTTCTGTCTCGGCTTTGTTTTTCTGGACCTCCAATTCCTGGCGCGCGGATTCGAACTTGCCAGCCGCCGTGTTGTATTTCACCTCCTGCTCGGCGACCGTGCGCTTCAGCTTATCGGTGTCGAGCCGTACGACTTCGTCGCCTTTCTTGACGCGTGTTCCTTCCGGAGTGATCGAGACGATCTTGATCTGATCGACCTCGACCTCGCATTTGGCGGTGATCGTCTCCGAACTTTCCAGCTCGCCGCGCTCGGTTACAACGATGGGCAGGTCGCCACGCGTAGCCGTCGTGGTTATCTCGCCTGTGGTCGTTTCGGCTGGCACGAGCCACCAGCGCAAGAGCCATATGGCACTTCCCACGACCAGCAAGGCCACAACCGCAAGGACGATCCTGCGCCCTCGCCGTCGCTTCTTGATGGGCAGAGCCCTACTTTTGGGCAACTCCGGGGCCGACAGCGGCGGGGGTCCGGCGGGGAGTTGGGAGGGTTTCGGGAGAGTCGTGGGGCTCATCAACGGGAACTCCTCGCGGGGTAAGCTGCATTGCTTCCATGTCGAGCAGCAGCTGATTGCGATTACTTTGGTAGTTTGTCCAACTGCCGATCAACTGGGATTTCGCCGTCAACAAGGAACTCAACGCGTTCAGGATATCCACGGTCGACGTCGTATCGGCCGCTCGCTCGACCAAAAGTAATCGATCGCGTGACGCCTCTACCTGTCGGGCAGCCGTGATGAGGGCGAGTCTACCGATGTCGAAGCTGATCTTGGCCTGCTTCAGCAAGCGGATGTCCTGGCGGACGGCCGCTTCAATCTGATCGTCGAGCGCCATGAAAATGCGGCGCTCTTGTTCGTAAGCCACCTGACTTGCGCGATACGTATTGCGCTGCGCCAGACGATTCAGCGGTCCGGAGAACTGCACACCGACGGTGTACACGCTATTGGACGAGCGAAAATCGACCGGCGCGTTGGCGTTTACGTTCGTGGTCAGATTGGCCGTGCCCGTCAGAGTCAGGCCCGGCCGCAAGGCATTGGCCGTCACCGCAATCTGCCGCCAGGCGTCGACAACCCGGCCGCGCTCGTTCATCAAGTCGAGCCGGTTTTGCCTAGCATAGGCGCACGCATCGTCAACTTCGTACGGTATCGGGTCGAGCCGAATCAAGTATACCCGAATCTGCGTCTCGACAACAAACAACTGTGCTAGCAAAGCGATCAGTTGTCGCGAATGCGTCTGAAGTGAGTCCCAGCCTTGCTTCGGAGTCGCGGCTGCCAGCCGTTCGGTGTCCTTGGCCATGGCGCGATTGAGGTCGAGGAAGTCCTTGCGCAGCTCCGGCAATTGCCGCTCGATGGCGAGGAAATTGTCCTTTTCTCGCCCGACCCGCGTCGAATCGTCGTCGCCGGTTCCCAACACGCCGCGCCACTGCTGCAACTCTTTGCCCAGAAGATCGATGAAGCGCTCGCCGCGCTGTCGCAGTGCAGCGAGGTTTACGAACGCCGTGCGTAGCTCGTCGAGTGCGGGCGCTTGATCGCGTTCGCGATAACCGGCGAAGAACTTGTCCGTCTCATCCTGCAGCTTCAGCAGGTCCGGCGACGCCAACTGGAACGGTCGCAGGAGAGAGTCGTCGAGAGTGATTGCCTGGTGCGGCGGCAGACCGAGGGTGAGTTTGTAATTGTCGAGCGCTGTTTCGAGAGATGTCTGCGCCGAAATCAGGGACAGCTTGCTTTGCAAGTAGCTCTGCAGCGCCTGGTCGACTTGTACAGTCGAGACGCTTTGCGCCTGGAACAGCGCCTCGTGCATCCGCAGGTTCTGTTCTTGACTCTTGAGATCGTTTTCCTGGTCGCGGACGCCTTGAACGAGCTGGAGCAACGAGAGGTAATTGGGCTGATTCTGACCCGCGATCAGAGTCACGTAAAACTGCTTGCGAAAGTGGGCGAAGACGCGAACGACGTACAGCAAGTTTCGCTCGGACTCGGTTAGCCCTTCCATTCGGAATCGCCGGCCAGCGCCCTGCAGGATCGGTTGCGTGAGCGAAGCGATCAGGTTCGTTGTCGCCACCGTTTTGTTGACGCCGGAGAAGGTAATCAGGAAGCTGTTGGCGATTTCGGCCATGAACTGGCCGCCGGCATAAAGGTTGCGCGTGAACCCGAAGGTCGACGCCGAGTTGATCGTGTCGTTTTCCGTGGCGCTTGAACCGAATTCAGTCCAGTTCGTGCCGTTGGTCAAGAACCACTGGCAATCAAAGTCGAATCGACTGAGCGTGAGCGAAAGCGCCGTCAGATAGACGGTCTCCAGAGCGGTCTGATATTCCCGGCTGTTCAGAATGCCGAGTTGGACAGCGCGATCTTCATTCAATTCAAGTGTCCCATCCGCGGTCAGCTCCAGGTGATTGAGCCACTCCGGCGATTCGATGAACGGAGCGTCGCCGTCGTCGTGAAAGTGCTTCGATCCCTTGATGCCGTTGGGACGAACCATGAAGGCATCGGCGGCCGGTCGGGATTGAAGGGATCGAATAAACGCGATTCCGGAGGCGGAATGATGCCGGGAGAGGCGATCGGCCAGCGGTTTTCATCGGAATGTTGGCCGATGGTTGCGTAGGTTTCCTTGTCTGCCGAGCGGCGGTAGAAGGCGCGCGTACAGCCAGCCAGCAATAGGATCGCCAGCATGCAGACTAAGCGGCGCGTGCAGACGCCTGCGCGCAAACTCTCCTTGCTGCGAGCGATCACCGGTGGTATCGCGGATCCGTCCGCTGCAACCGGCATCGGGCTGCCTCTATGGCGATAATGTTGGATTTAGCGAGCGGGCCGATAGTCAATCCGTAAGAACCTGTCAATAACAATGCGCACGCAGCTTCCTGTCGTTCGCCTAAACCGCCTTGCCCACCGTGCAAGCTCCGGCTACCATCCGACGCCCATGGGATACCCTTCGCCGCCACGGAAGGCGCTGCCGCAATCCGGTTTTAACCACCCGCTGTGGTTACCGGTGATGCTCGGCCTGGTAATCGGCCAGGGCTGGCTGACGCTCGGCTTGTTCGACCCCGGACACTCGTTCGCCGCGGTGTTCGACGATCGACCAATTCTCTCCGGGCGCCATCCTCTGCATCTGTACCACGGCTATCTTGGCGCTCGCTCTCTGCTCAGCCGGGGCAGCCTATCTTGCTACGATCCGACGTTTTTCGCTGGCTACCCCAAAACTCCCGTATTCGACGCCGGCAGCCGGCCGGCCGAGATCGCGCTGGCGCTCGCGGGCGGCGCTTACCGGCCGGCCGTCTACAAAATCGGCCTGGGGCTTCTGTGTACGCTGGCGCCCTGGCTGATCATGGTCGGCGCCCGCGGCGCCGGCTTGAGCCGAGCGGCCACCTGCCTCGCCGGTGGACTGTCGATCCTGATCTGGTGGGGAAAGCCGTGCCGCGATGCACTGGAGGCCGGCGACCTCGACATCCTGTTGGCGGGCGCAGTGGCGGTGGCGCACGCCGGCCAATTGCTGCGCTACCACCGCGACCCGGGTCTACGCGGCTTATTCGGCGCCGCCACAACCGGGTTTCTCGCCTGGCTGGCCCATCCGCTGATACCGGCGCTATTATTAGTCCCTTTCCTGATCTACTATGTCAGCGTCGGTGCCCGGCATCCGCTCGGCTGGCATCTGGCGTTGTTGCTATCGCTTTCTACGGCGATTGCCGCCAACACCTTTTGGCTGCTCGACTGGATCGAGTATTGGTGGATTCGCGTGCCGCTCCATTCCGAAGGGCCGTTGCTGGCCCATCGCACATTTCAGACGATCTGGGATGCGCCACTGTGGGGCGCACCCGTGGACCGTGCCCTTGCTTGCTTTCTGGCGGGCGCAGCCTTGATGGGAATCATCCGCGCCAATCAAACCTGTTGCCGGGCAACGGCCCGATTATTCGGCCTGGCGAGTTTCGGCTTTCTGTTACTGGCTATTTGCGGCATCTCTGAGGAGGGAATCGGGCGGTTCGGCGCCGCACTGCTGGTCGTGCCCGGATTGCTGTTCGCGACGGTGCCAGCCGCGTTCGGAGTGGCGGGCGTCTTTGCTCTGATTCGCCGCTGGACCGGCATCGGCGGAGCAACGGTGGCGCTGGCCGGTTGCGTGACGGCTATCGTTCTGTTGCTGCCCGGGTACGTCGATGTCTGGCGGGGTCGCTTTCGCACGCAGGAGCCACTGCCGGTGGGACTCGACGCCGATCAGCAAGGTATCTGCCGCAGCTTGCGCGAGAATACAACGACAAACGCCCGCATCCTGTGGGAAGATCGCAGCGGCTCGCGACAGGGCTCGCGCTGGACGGCGCTGCTGCCGCTCCTTGCCGAACGATTCTTTATCGGCGGCCTGGATCCCGACGCCGGCATCGAGCATACTTCGCCAGCCCTTACGGACAAGGGGCTAGCCGGCCGACCGCTCGAGAGCTGGAGTGATGTCGAATTACGCGACTATTGCGATCGCTATAACGTCGGCTGGATCGTCTGCTGGTCGGAGGAAGCGCGTCGTCGTTTTGGCTCGTGGAAAGAGACGTCCGCAGTAGCCGAGTTCCGCGATGGCGGCGCCGGCATGCTCCTGCAAGTGCGGCGGCCTGCGAACTATGCGTTGACCGGTTCTGCTGCATTGCTGAGCGCGGAGACAGGCGGAATCGTGCTTGCCGATGTGACGCCGCGCGACGGCAAGGTCGTTCTCAGTTTGCACTATCAGACGGGCCTGACGGCCGCTCCCGCACGCGTGATCGTGGAACCGGAGATCGATCCGCTCGATCCGATACCTTTCGTTCGCTTGCGACTCGACGAGCCGGCGGCGCGGGTGACGCTGACGTGGGAGCGACACTGAACGTGGTGGTAGAGCGTCACTGCGATTACGGTTATTTCCCTGGAAACCACTGCCGCCACATGAGTCGGATGCGCCAGAAGGGATCGTCATCCGACCGTTTATTCGGCAGGATGAAGAACTTTCTGGGATCGATCGAGTCGCCTAGGTAAGCTTCGGCGACTCTTTCTCTATCGTCTGGCCGCAACCCTTGAGTACAGACGACTATATCGCCTCCCGGGCGTTTCCAGACGTACGTTGCCGGCAACCAGTCGTATCGAGTTTCAGGGCCGAGGATGCTTCTCACCTCAGTGATCTCCATCCCGATCTTGATTCGATGAAACGTGACCGGGTCCCACCCTTTCTGCATAGGCAGGAACAAGTACCACCACTGCACGTATAAAGCACCGAAAGCAATGGTGAATGCCAGAGCGATCTTGGCGCGCCGCCAGATTGTCGTGGCCCGCGACGGAGCAGCGTTGTCGGGAAGCGACTCGTCCGGCTTCGAATTCATTGCTTGTTCGGCTGCCAGCATGACGAGTCCCTTTTTTTCGCGGAATTCTCGCCCGGCAACGCTCACCATCTTCCCATCATTAAGCTGACGGCTAACGGCTGATAGCTATTAGCTAGCTATTAGCTCAAATATTAAAGAGTAGACCGGTCGCAACAGTGATACAAGCCTCGCCGACATAGGACATCAGTCCCGAGCTCGCCCGTACTGCACCGGCCAGCTTATCTCCTGCCCGAGCACCTTGGCAGCTTGCAAAGGCCAGTGGGGATTACGCAACATCGCGCGCGCCAGCAACGCGACGTCGGCCTTGCTTGAACGTATGATCTTATCGGCTTGATTTGGATCGGTGATCAGGCCGACGGCCGCCGTCGGTATGCCGGCTTCTCGGCGAATTCGTTCCGCGAACGGCACCTGGTAGCCGGGAGCGGCCGGGATGCGAGCGTAAGGCACGAGTGCGCCGGACGAGCAATCGATCAGATCGACACCTTGCGGTGCGAGTGCGCGAGCCAATTGCACCGATTGCTCAATGTCCCAACCTCCGTCAACCCAGTCGGTCGCGGAGATGCGCACGAAGAGCGGCATCGAGTCGGGAATTGCGTCCCGGATGGCGGCTGCTACTTCAACGACGATCCGTATCCGGTTTTCCAGACTACCGCCATAACGGTCCGTCCGCTGATTGCTCAGGGGCGACAGGAACGAGTGAAGTAGATAGCCATGCGCGGCGTGGACCTCGATGAGGTCGAAACCGATGTCGACCGCTCGCCGGGCCGCGTCGCGAAAACCCGTGACAATCGCTGCGATGCCGGCCGCGTCGAGCGCGAGCGGCACCGGATAGTTTTCTGAGAAAGGAAGAGGGCTCGGGCCGACGACGGGCCAGCCGCCGTCGGCAATCGGAATCGGCGCGCCGCCTTCCCAAGGAGGCCGCGTACTCGCCTTCCGCCCGGCGTGAGCGAGTTGGATGCCTGCCGCGGCACCACGGGCGCGGATGAAGCGAACGATAGGTGCCAAAGCATCGGCCTGCTGCGTATTCCAGAAGCCGAGATCGACTGGCGAGATGCGGCCCTCCGGGCTGATGGCTGACGCTTCCGTCATCACCAAGCCTGCACCGCCGGTCGCGCGGCTGCCGAGATGGACCAGGTGCCAGTC
>Ga0326727_10027181_pt1 | contig 10528 bp, 10 predicted proteins | sample MB2enrmetagenome_FD_207643 | JGI IMG/M metagenome (GOLD analysis project Ga0326727, IMG submission 207643) | Lab enriched peat soil microbial communities from McLean, Ithaca, NY, United States - MB29MY | ecosystem: Environmental > Terrestrial > Soil > Wetlands > Peat | place: USA: New York...
TTATTCTGCTCACTGAAGCAACCAATTTGACCGCCGGTCCGCATATCATTCGCTATCTGTTTGTACGCGGTCGCGAGTGGGCCACCGAATTTTGCAAGTACCTCTGAAGTCTGTGGTACGAGCGCCTGCCGGATTTTCAGCCCGCGCTCGTGAGCCGCGTGCCATTGGCCCGCGGCTCATAGCTTGCGGACCACAAAAACGATGGTCTGCCCCACGGCCGGCGGGCTTGAGCCTCAGCAGGGTGCAGTACGTTCTTTTCTATCGATCCTGCAAATCCAGTTCGCCAAGCCAGATGAGCCGGCTCACGGCACCGACCTCCGTTTCCATGGCGCGATCCCGGTCCATGAACGCGGCGGTCTCGCGCACCCGTCGGTGGACGTGCTGCGCGCCCACGCCGAGACCGGGCGCGCATCCCCGCAGATCCACGGCTTGCGCGGCTGCGATCAGCAGCATGGCAACTTCATTGCGCAGGCATTCCAGCGCGTCGAGTGCGGTGACCGCGGAGTGCATCCCGAGGCTCACCACATCCTGGTTGTATTGCTCGGTCGGCAGCGAGTGGATGGAACTCGGTCCGGCCAGTTGACGGATGGCGCAGGTGAGGCTGGTGACGCTCAGTTGCATGCCTTTCAGCCCTGAGTTGACACCGGGTGCAGGCGTGAGATTGGGAGGCAGGCCGTTGCTGAATCGATCATCCACCAGCAACGCCATCAGCGAATTCCCCCAATTGCCGGCGATGGCCAGGTCGATTTTCAAGCCATCCAGCAGACGCGCGATGTGTCCCCCGTAAAAATTTCCCGCGCGATAGACGCGCATGCCGGCGGGATCGATCAGCGGATTGTCATTGGCCGAATTCATCTCGCGCTCGATCACCGCCCGGCCGGCATCCAGCGCCTCCCAGAACGGCCCCAGCCCTTGCGGGGGACAGCGCAGCGAATAGCAGCTTTGCGCCGCGGGATCGTTCCGGCTCTTCGATCCATCGAGCAGGCGGCGCATGTAAGCCGCTACCGCGATCTGCCCCGGATGGCCCTTGGCCTGGTGCACCCAATCCTCGTACGGTTCCGCGGGCGCCAGAACGGCTTCGATGGAGAGCGCAATCGCGGCCAGCAGCGCGCGCAGCACACGTCCGGCATCCTGCCACAAGAGCGCGGCCACGGCCGTCATCATGGTGGTGCCGTTGATGAGCGCCAGACCCTCCTTGGGCGCAAACGCGATGGGCGCGAGACCGGCACGGGAGAGCGCCTCGGCAGCCGGCAGCCGGGCGCCCTGATACTCCGCTTCGCCCATACCGATAAGCACGCGGGCAATGTACGCCGAAGGCATCAGATCGCCGCTCGCGCCCACCGATCCGTAGCGCGGGACAACCGGCGTTACGCCGCGCGAAAGCAGGGCGGCCAGCGCGTCAGCCAGTTCCATCCGCACGCCGGAAAAGCCAGTCGCGAAAGTCTGCAGGCGCAGGAGCATGGCAGCTCGCACTACATCGGAGGGCAGAGGCGTCCCGGTGGCGCAGGAAAGATGCCGCATGATGTTCTGCTGCAGCAGTTCCGCCTGGGAAGCTTCGAGCGCAAACTTGATGTTGCCGCCCACGCCGGTGTTGACGCCGTAGATCCTTTCGCCGCGCGCCAGCAACTGCTGCAGGGCGGAATGTCCCCGGGCGATGCGGCTGCGGGCTTCAGCCGAAAGTTCGAAGGGCGCGTGGCGGCGGCTGACCGCCTCGGCTTGATCAATGGTCAGGGTCAAACTTCATTCTACGTGGAAGGGTTTGCGGACCTCGGCGGTCTGGTTGCCGACCTTATCCCGCGCCGTGATGACCATGGTGTAGTCGCCCGCCTTGGTGCCTGGCTGGAGCGACAAACTCATGTTGGAATCGATATACGGCCGGGGATAGAACGCTGCCGACTTCTCCTCCACCGCCGGGTCCTGCGTATAGACGACCTTTCCCGTGGGATCGACAATGGAGATGCCGTAGGTTACCTCGATTGCATTCTTGGGACCGTATTTGTAGCCGATAATCTGGAAACGCGAAAACATGGTATTGCCCGGGCTGAAGGTCGCGGCAATGAGCGGTTGAGGCTCGTCTTCGGTGCGATAGAAGCCGAACGCACGTATCTCCAGAGCCTTGGCCGGCCGTAACTCAGGGCCGGAAACCATGAATTTTGTGTCGGCTTCGGCGGTCTGCTTGGAGTTGTCGTCGGTGATTTGAATGTGGACGGAATAAGTCCCGCCGGGCGCGGGGCTCGGCACCGTGATGGACTGCCGGATGCGAGGCATCCATTGCTTGTCCTCAGGCGCCAGGTTGGCTTCTTTCTTTCCATGCGCCGGTTCAATAATAGGGACGCCTTTGGGATCGGCCGCGTCGACCACCCACGACACGGATACCGACTGTTGGTTGGTTTCAAAGAAGTTCTGTACGTCGAAACTTAAATAAACCGTTTCCCCCGGCACAAACTTAACCTGATCGCCGACGGCTGGGCCGTCCTCAATCTGGTGGATGCCGACGTGAATGATGGTGAGAGGTCCGGCTGCCCCCCAGCAGGTTAGCGCAGCGGCGGCGCAGACTGCCGGCAAACGGCCCAGTACGGCGCTATTTGGACGGTATCGGTACGCTGTCCAGGGCCTTCTTTCCAACCGGCTCTTCGGTGGTGAGGTTGAAAGGAATGTCGATATACATGAAATTGTCGTTTTCATCGGCTACCCGCAGACGATAATGCTTCGGGGGGACATCGAATATGATGGTGCCTTGTTCGCTTTGGCCCGGCGAGACTTTGCGGGAAAGGCCTATCCAACCATCCACTCCCGTCCCATCCGGCGACTCCGGATAGGAATTGCCGTCATCATCCACCAGCTCCAGGCTGGGAACGACGGCATCCGCGCCGCCTGAGTTCAATGCACTGACGCGGACCGTAAAGAAACGATCCCTCGGCAACCGATCCCCAATTTCCATCGGCCAATGGGTGTCGAACGCCTGATAAATGAAAGGTCCGATTTCCGCTTTAGCGCCCAACTCGACCACGCGCACTTCCTTTTTGTGCGACATGCAACTGGTCACCCATAGCATGGTCAGCGCGAAACCCACAAATAAGGAAAGCCTCATATGTGCCACCATACCACGGCGGTATGAGTTAGGGAACAGAATTAGCATGCGCGACTTGAAAGTGGCATCGATGGCGCTTTCTTTTTTTTGTGCCCCGGCTTGTTTTCCATGCCCGATTCCGTTTTGGATTTAGAGAAGCGTCGTTGCGAAGTGTTGGCGGAGATTTCGCTTGGGCGTTAATCGTGGGTGATGTGGGCCAGTTTCCCGGATGCGACATCCTGGGAGTTGACGATTCACTGCTACGCGGTGGACGGTTGCTGTCGACGTGGCCGCGTAAGACCACCGAGAGCGGCCCCGCGGGAACGGACCCCGTTTCTGAGCCTCGGGCCCCAGGCTCGGCACCTCAATTGTCTGGAGGCGCGGACAAGAAGACCCGTCTGACGCGGACGACAGCGGTGAGGCTTTCATACGGCACTGATTTGGCACGACCCCACGTTAGGGTACGATCAAGAACGGCGCCCGGGACCGCTTAGGGTCGGGCGCTTCAGAAACAAGGAGAAATCTCGATGAAATTGGCGAAAGCGGCGGCGCTTTTCACACTGGCGGCGGTGGCCTCGGCCCAGATCAACGTGGGCGAACAGAAGCCCGAAGCCGGCCTGCCCTTCGCCATGACCACGGTGGCCACCTTTAGACTGCCCTGGCGGCTGGCTTTCCTGCCTGATGGCCGCATGCTGATCACCGAAAAGGTCGGGCCCGTTTGGCTGGTATCCCAGCAGGGAGAGAAGATTCAGGTGGGCAATACACCGCCCGTCTATTGGCGGGGCCAGAGCGGCATGTTTGGCGTCTTCCTCTCGCCACATTACGCCACCGACCAGAGTATCTATCTCACCTACTCCGAGCCGGGTGACTATGGCGGCGGTCTGGCGCTCGCTCGCGCCAAGCTGAATGCCACTGCCACCGCGGCTAAACTCGAGAACTTCGAGGTGCTGTGGCATCAGATGCCCAAAGGCAAGGGAGGCCAGGAAGGCGCGCAGATCGCCTTCTCGCCCGACGGCAAGTATCTGTTCCTCTCGGTTGGCGACCGTCAACGCATGACCCCCGCCCAGGATCCAGACCAGCCCGAAGGCAAGATCCTGCGCCTGACGCTGGACGGCAACCCAGCCCCCGGTAATCCCAACTTCGGCAAAATCGGCGCAGCCACCATTCCCCTGATCGATCCGCCCCATGATACGGAAGCCGCCAAGACCGCAAAGGTGGTGAGCACTTATACGTTTCCCGGCCCGAATTTGACGCCGGCTGAAACCTGGGCCAGCGGCGTCCGCACGCCTTACGGCCTGGCGTTTTCGCCCACCGGCGAATTGTGGGAGGTCGAGCATGGTCCGCGCGGCGGCGACGAACTGAACCTGATCGAGCCGGGCAAAAATTATGGCTGGCCGCTCGTCTCCTATGGCAATAACTATAACGGCGTGCCCATTCCCAAGCCCGAGACGCGGCCTGACCTGGCGAAGCCGGTGCTCTATTGGGTGCCGGTGATCGCGCCGGGCAATCTGATGTTTTACCGCGGCACCCGAACGTTCCCGCAATGGAACGGCAATGGCTTCATCAGCGGCCTGGTAACCATGACGCTCAACCGCATCGTCTTTGACGGCCATGGCGGCGCCAAAGCCGCCGAGCGATGGGTCGTGGGCCACCGCATCCGCGATGTAGAAGAAGGCCCCGATGGCTCGCTGTGGATGCTGGAAGACGCGGATCCCGGTGCCCTGATCCATGTGACACCCAAGTGATTGTTTCGCATTAAGTGAGCAAGAAGCGAAGGGACGGACAGCGCCTCCAGGCTGAAGCCTGGCGGCTGACGGCGAGGCAAATCGGCGTAGACATCGGCCACAAGGGACTGACAGACGAGGGTACTCCCCTCTTGCTGCGCCGGCAGCGCAATCGCGCGTTTTTCGGTGGTGGGTCCATTTGACCCACTACCGAATATTCACCCCACCGGCACGCGAGCCAACGCCGCCACTTCCTCCGCAAAATCCACTGCCTTGACGATCTCTTCCGACGTCAGAGGATCGCCCGAAACCTGATATCCGCCCGCCGCCAGCACCGCCAGGAAGGCATCATCATCGCGGGGATGAGCCATGAACACAAACGGAACTCCCTCCCGGGAAAGCAACGAGCAATAGCATCTCCACCCCGTATCCCCCACTACCGGATCGTAAAAGACCGCCTTCGCCCGGCACGACTGCGCAGCCTCCGCAGCCTCCCGGATGGACTTCCGGAAAATGACTTTCCATCCCCCCTGGAACGCGGCTGCGTAAAGCGCCAAGCGGGTCGGGTAGCAGTGCGTCACGGCAAATACCAGCGGCTCTTCAGCGGAGCCGCGGTCCATCGAGTCCCGCCGCAACCGTCGAATCCACCTGCGTAAGGTCGTTCCGAAATCCATAATCTATTGCTCGATTGCGAGTTTAGGTCCATTCGACTACACTGTCCATACCGTACCGACGGGGTTTCTGCGTCTAATCTCATTGACCCCGAAGTGGTAGAGTCAGTTTCAGCAAAAAACCCAGTGCCGGGAGTATGTTGGCAGCCTGACAGCCGTCCTACACTACAAAATGAACTTATGAACGAGACACATCAGCGATTTGCCCAGGTCAGCGCGAAAGTCTTGAATCTGCTACGGCGCACCGACACTTGTACCGTGTCCAACGCCATCGAAACCTTTAACGTCCGCATGCGCAACGAGGGCTTCATGCAGGACGAGGCCCGCTGCCAGTTCCCTGCCCTATCCCCGGTGGCAGGCTATGCGGTGACCGGGCGGATTCGCACCAGCGCCCCGCCCATCGCCAAACTCTGCTACTACCACCGTCCGGATTTTTGGGAATATGTGGGCCGTTTCCCCTCACCCAAGATCATCGTGCTGCATGATGTCGATCACATCGTCGGCACGGGGGCCTTTTTCGGCGAGATCCACTGCCGCATCTCGCGCGCTCTGGGCTGCATCTCTTACATCACCAATGGGACCATCCGCGACGCGCCGGCTCTCGCCGCGGCGCAGTTTCAATGTTTCGCCTCCGGCCTCAGCGTCTCGCATTCGTACGCTCATATCATCGATTTCGGCGACCCGGTGGAAATCGGCAGCCTCAAAGTGTCTTCCGGCGACCTGCTGCACGGCGACGCGCACGGCGTGCAAACTATTCCGACATCCATCGCCGAACTCCTGCCGGACGCCGTTAAGTGTATCCTGGATCGGGAAGCCGAATTGATCAGTTTCTGCGAATCACCCGACTTTACGCTGGAGAAATTGACCGCGATTCTCACTCGGGAGATCCCAGTGTGCCAGCCACCAGATCGGCGCTCAATTTAATCTCGAACCTTCCCAGCCGCCAGGCCCGCTACCTGCTCTGGATCGGATTTGGCGGCCTGCTGCTCCTGATGGGGGTCCTGGGCCTCAGCGCCATCTCGTTCCTCTACCAGATCGAAATCCGCCAGGAACGCCTCCGCCGGGATTTCGTGGAAAGAGACCGCACCCTGGAACGGCTGCGCGCCAGTATCTTTCTCTCCGGTACTTATATCCGCGATTTCCTGCTCGATCGGGACGAGGCGCCGGCCGCCCAGCACCGGCTTCAATTCCTCAAAACCCGCCGGGAGATCGAAAACGGCGTGGAAGATTATCGGCGCTTGCTAACGCCTGAAGAACAGAAGCCCTTTCAGCAACTCGGCGAAGAGTTGACGGTTTATTTCGACACCTTGACGCCGGCCCTCCAATGGACAGCCGAGGAGCGGCGGCAAAAGGGCCAGGAGTTGATTCAGGAGGAGGTGCTGCCCAGACGCATGAACGCCGTCACGCTGGCCGATCAGATCCAGCAGGTGAGCGAACGGCAATTGGAGGCCAGCAGCCAGCAGTTGGGCGACTTGTTCGCGGTGTTCCGGCGCTACCTGATCGGCCTGTTGTTGCTCACCCTGGTCATCGGCGTCACGCTGGCGAGCATCACCATGTGGCGCTTGTTTCGCCTGGAAGATGAATCCCGGGTTCGTTTTGAGGAGGTCACGCGGGCCCGGGAAGAGATGCAGAGACTATCGGCCGAACTGGTTTCGGCGCAGGAGAACGAAAGGAGGCGCCTATCCCGCGAACTGCACGACCAGATCGGCCAGGTACTGTCGGCCCTGATGCTCTCCCTCGGCAACGTGGGTTCGTCCATCAAGTCCGGCAACCTGGAGGAAGCGCTGCGGCAGTTGCAGCTTGCCCAGGATATGACCGAGCAGAATGCGCGCGTGGTACGCAATCTCTCTCTGCTGCTGCGGCCCACCATGCTCGATGACCTGGGTTTGATGGCTGCCTTGAAGTGGCTGGCGCGGGAGACCTCGCGTACCAGTCCTCTTCAGGTAGATGTGGCCGCCGAAGATCTCGAGGAGGATCTTCCCGAAGAGCATCGCACTTGCGTCTACCGCGTGGTCCAGGAAGCCGTGCGCAACGCGTCGCGCCATGCCTCTGCGCGGCACGTCAGGATCTACCTCCAACGCGAGGGCCGGAAGCTCAGCGTTCAAGTGCAGGACGACGGCAAAGGCTTCGATACGGAGCATGAAACCGGCTTGGGAATTCTCGGCATGGAGGAGCGCGTGATGCGGCTGGGCGGAAGCCTGAAAGTGGAATCGGCGCGTGGACGCGGAACCATCGTCTCCTTCCAGTTGCCGCTGCCCGAACCAGTCGCGGAATCCAACCTTCAAGACAAGGTTCAGGAAATCAAGCCCTTGCGCACGGCGTAGAGAATCAGTTCGGGAAGGCTATGGAGGTGCAGTTTTTTTAGAATACTGTTGCGGTGCGTTTCCACCGTGGCGACACTGACGTGGATCAGGTCCCCGATTTCCCGGTTGTTTTTTCCGGAGACCAGTAGTTGCAGGATCTCTTTTTCCCGCAGACTCAGCAGTCCGTAGCTGTCGTCCACGCCGCGCCGGCGGATTTCGGCGACGTAATCGTCCACCAGCATCTTGCTGATGGCGGGGCTGAAGTACGCATGCCCCGATGCTACGGCGCGGGCCGCGGCCAGTACATCGGCTTCGGGAGAAGCCTTGAGGAGGTACCCTTTGGCGCCCGCTTTCAGCGCCCGCAGGACATAGGCCTCGTCCGAGTGCATGCTGATGATAATGATGTTCGTCTTGGGCAGTTTTTGCGAGAGATGCTCGGCCGCGTCAGTGCCGTTGACCCTCGGCATTCCGACGTCCAGCAGGACCAGGTCGGGTTTGTGCAGCAAGGCCAGTTGGATGGCCTCGTAACCATCCGGTGCCTCAGCGACCACCTTAAATTCGCCGTCGCGCTCGAGCAGCGCCCGGAGGCCGCTGCGAACCAGCGGATGGTCGTCGGCAATAACCACCCGTATAGGCGATTGAGACATACTATGAGCTTAAAACCAAGAGTAGTGAGAAGTTGCAAATACGGCAAATCCACTAAGGATTTCCAGTCGCGACTGTATTCCGGCTGCCCTGCCGGACGCCTAAGCTTTCTAGTAGTGGTGTTGAAACTACGCAAAAGTGAATCTCGTCCGGAGGCAGTCATGCGACCTCTATTTAGCAGGACCAAAGATCGCGACCGCCGGCCGGACGGTCACGGCGCCGGCGTTCGCATTCTCCTGATTTCCCGCGATGAAGCTTTTCGCGACAAGTGGCAGCGCATCTTCGGCAACCGCGGATGGGGATTCGAATCCGCCGCCACGCTGGAGAACGCTCTCGTGGCGCTGCGTGCGCGCCGCGCCCCTGTCGTAGTTTATGATTCGCAGGCGGCCGAAGAGGAAGATTGGCGTGACGCCTTAAGCGCACTTGGCGGCCTGCCTCAACGGCCTTGCGTTCTGCTGGCGTCTAGTGTAATAGATGAGGGGTTTAGAGACGAAGTGGTCCGGCTTCACGGCTATGACGTACTTCGTCGTCAAGCTGATGAAGACGAAATTGCAAGGACCATCAACTCCGCCTGGTTCTGGAAACACCGCGATGCGTGATCCGGGTCCGGCGAGGTATCCTTCCCACATGAGGTCCAGTTCAGCGATTGCCGCGGCCGTGTGCGCATGCCTCGTTGCAGGCTCCTGCACCCGGCAAAAGGTCGACGCCGCTTCGGTGGGGACCGCGCCCACCGAGGTAAGCGGCGCCGAAGTGACCGTGGGTACAGTTCCGGTCATTACCCGACCCATGGCTCAGCACTTGACCGTGAGCTCCGAGTTGGTGCCTTTTCAGGAAATCGACGTCTACGCCAAGGAAGCCGGCTATGTGAAAGAGCTCAACGTCGATTATGGAAGCAAAGTGAACGCGGGCCAGGTAATGGCGGTGCTGGAGATTCCGGAACTGGAAGCGCAACTGCAGCAGGACAAAGCCGCGATTACCGCACAGCAGGACGAGATCACGCGCGAAGAGCACGAAGTGAACCGCGTCCAGGCGCAGCGTAATGTGACCAAACTTCAGTACGATCGCCTGGCCGGAGTCGCAAAGACCAAACCGGGGCTGGTGGCGCAACAGGAAGTCGATGACGCCCAAGGTAAGGACTTGGCGACGCAGGCGCAAGTGGAAGCTACTCAAGGCGCGCTGGCCGCCGCGAAAAGCCAACTGGCGGTCGTTGAGGCCAAGCTAATTCACGATCAGGCTCTCTATGCGTACTCCAAGATTACCGCGCCGTTCGCGGGAGTGGTAACGCAACGCTACGCCAACCTGGGAGCGTTGATGCAGGCCGGGAACAGTTCAACTCAGGCCACTCCCCTGGTGCGGCTTTCCCAGGAGAACCTTTACCGGCTGGTGATTCCTGTTCCGGAAACCTATGTCAGATACATCCGCATAGGCGATCCCGTGACTGTGACGGTTCCAGCCCTGGACCGGAAATTCCTCGGGAAAGTCGCCCGCTTTTCCGTGGAGGTGGCGGCGGCCACGCGAACCATGCATACCGAGGTGGACGTTCCGAATACGGGAGACGTGCTGGTGCCGGGCCTTTATGCTGAAGCCTTGCTGACATTGGGCCAGAAGAACGACGCTATCGCCGTGCCCTTGCAGGCCATTAACCGTGAAGGCGACCAGGCGTCGGCATATGTGGTCGGTCCCGATGGAAAAGTTGAGGACCGCAAGGTGACCCTGGGGATGCAGGGAACCGATTATCAGGAAGTGGTCAGCGGGCTGCGCCAGGGCGAACAGGTGATCATCAGCGACCGGAGCGGGCTGAAGCCCGGGCAGATGGTGAAGGCTCATCAGATACAAGCCATGAGTTACCAGGGCGGCGCTCAGGATCGATAGGTAGGCATGTCTAAATTCTCGATCCGGAATCCCTATTTCGTCATCGTTCTCTGCCTCATAGTGTGCATTCTCGGGATTACGGCTTATGAGGGCATGCCGGTCGACCTTTTCCCCAACATCAATCTGCCGCAAGTCGTGGTGGCGACCTTTTATTCGGGCATGCCGCCGCAGGATATTGAGACCAACATCACCTCGCCGCTCGAGAGGTTCTTTACCATGGCCGGCGGGGTCGACCATTCCGAG
>Ga0326727_10027185_pt1 | contig 10527 bp, 6 predicted proteins | sample MB2enrmetagenome_FD_207643 | JGI IMG/M metagenome (GOLD analysis project Ga0326727, IMG submission 207643) | Lab enriched peat soil microbial communities from McLean, Ithaca, NY, United States - MB29MY | ecosystem: Environmental > Terrestrial > Soil > Wetlands > Peat | place: USA: New York...
TCTGGAACGTCCCGCCGCTCAGGCACACCCGCTGGAGGCCGGAATCGTTGCGGATGCGGCGCGAGACTTCCACAATGGCCTCTCCGAGGGTGTTGTGGAATTTCGCCGAGATGGTCTCCCGCGGATAGTCCTCCTCGGCTTCGCGCGCGATCTGCTCGATGGCCGGGCGGAAATCGAGCTCCAGGCAATCGCCCCCCGAGATCTCGAAGGGATAGCGCTCCGTGACGCCCTCCTCCGCGATGGATTCCAGCTCGATGGCCGCCTGTGCCTCGAAATTCACTTCGTTCCGCAGCCCGATAATGGCGGCCACGGCGTCGAACAGGCGCCCGCACGACGAAGTGGGAACCGTGTTGAAGCCCTGGGCGATCATGCGGCGCACCACGCGCTTGCGGCCCTCGGGAACGCCCTCGATGAGCGCCTCCGGGCCGAGCGCATCCATGAGGTAGGCCAGGCCACAGCGCCACGGCTCGCGCACGGCGGCATCCCCTCCGGCCAGCGGGATGTAGCGCAGGTGCGCGCGCCGTTCGAATCCGCCATAATCGGCCACCAGGAATTCGCCGCCCCAGATGGCGCCATCGGCGCCATAGCCGGTGCCGTCGAACGCCACGCCGATGGTCTGGCCCTCGAGGCCGTTCTCGGCCATGCAAGAGGCAATGTGCGCGTGGTGGTGCTGCACGCCCACCGCCGGAAGTCCCAAGCCGAGACCGTATTTCGTGCTCAGGTAGAGAGGGTGCAGATCGTAGGCCACCATCCTCGGGGTCACGCGGAACAGTTTCTTCAGGTTGGCCAGCGTCTCCTCGAAGAAGAGCAGGGTCTCGTAATTCTCCATGTCGCCGATGTGCTGGCTGAGGATGGCGTGGCGGCCCTTGGTGAGACAGAAGGTGTTTTTCAGCTCCGCCCCGCAGGCGAGCATCTCGGGGACGGCGCGGCTCAAGTCGAGGACACGGGGCACATAGCCGCGCGAACGGCGCAGCACCCGCGGGCGGCCTTCGAAGGTGCGCACCACCGAATCGTCGGCGCGCATGTAGATATCGCGATTGTGCAACAGGAACCGGTCGGCCACCGCGGCCAGACGGCTGCCGGCTTCGGCATTCTCCACCACGATGGGTTCTTCGCTCAGGTTGCCGCTGGTCATCACCAGCGCGGAATAGGGCGCTCCTTCGAAGAGCAGATGGTGAAGCGGAGTATAGGGCAGCATGACGCCCAGCGTGCGATTCCCCGGCGCCACGGCTTCGGGAATGTCCGAATCCGGGAGGCGGGGGAGGATCACGATGGGCCGGCACGATCCCGAGAGCGCTTCGCGATCGGCTCCGGAAACCTCGCAGATGGCCTCCGCGGCCGCCAGGTCGCGCGCCATCAGGGCAAAAGGCTTGTCGCTGCGGCGTTTGCGGCGGCGCAGCAGGCTCACGGCGGCTTCGTTGCGAGCATCGCAGGCCAGGTGGAAACCGCCCAAGCCCTTGATCGCCAGGATCTCCCCGGCTGTCAGGCGCCGCTGCGCCTCGCCGATCTCCGCCGAAAGTGCCGGTCCGCAGCGCGGGCAAGCGTTGGGCTGGGCATGAAAACGCCGGTCGCGTGGATCGTCGTACTCCGATTGGCAGGCGGCGCACATGCGGAACGGGCGCATGGTGGTGTTGGGCCGGTCGTAGGGAATGTCCCGGATGATGGTATAGCGCGGCCCGCAGTTGGTGCAGTTGGTGAAGGCATAGCCGAAGCGCCGGTTGGCGGGGTCGCTGAAATCGCGGCGGCAGGCGTCGCACGTCGCCACATCCGGCGAGATCAGCGCGAACTCGCCGGTCTCGGCCACGCTGGGCCGAATCTCGAAGGCCGTCTCGCCCTGAACCGGCAGTTCGCAGATCTCGCTCTCCTGGATCCAGGCGAGCGGCGGCGCCTCCTCGACGACGAGCCGGAGAAAGTCCTCGACGGCCTCCGGCGCGCCTTCCACTTCGGCCACCAGGCCCGCCGAGGAATTCAACACCCAGCCGCCCAGGGTGAGGCGATGCGCCAGATTGTGCACGAAGGGACGAAATCCCACGCCCTGGACGATACCACGCAAACGAATTCGGCCGCGCCGCCGCGCGGCATCCGAGGGCATATCTCTAGAATCCCAGAATGAGTATAGCCGCGCCAAGAAAGATGCGGCTTCAAGCTAATATAGAAGTAGATCCATGCCTGCCAGACTCGACGAAATTTTCGGCGCGGCGTCCGCGATCGCCAAAGGGATGGGCGTCACCTTTAGGGAGATGATGTCCCCCACGGTGACGGAGAACTATCCCGACGAACCGCCCAAGTTCGAGGAACGGTACCGCGGCGTACACGTGTTGGAGCGCGACGAGAACGGCATGGAAAAGTGCGTGGCCTGCTTCCTGTGCGCGGCGGCCTGCCCCGCCGATTGCATCTACATCGAGGCGGCGGAGAACACCGCGACGGTTCGCATCTCGGGTGGCGAACGCTATGCCAAGGTCTATAACATCGATTACAATCGTTGCATTTTTTGCGGCTATTGCGTAGAGGCCTGCCCCACCGACGCCATCACGCACGGGCACGGGTTTGAGGTAGCCAGCTATAACACCACGACGCTGGTGAAGCGCAAAGAAGATCTGCTGGCGCCCTTGCCGGCCGGCGCGCGCCAGTAGCCTCGCGAACGCGCGGCGCGCAACCAATCGCACGCCGCAATTTCGGCGCTAGAGTAAAAGTATGCGCCTTTCCGTTGCGGGATTCCTTCTGATTACAGCCGCGATTGCGCCTTTGGCGGGGCAGGACGTGCGCCCGCGCGACGTTCGGGAGACCGCCAAGGCCGGCCCGGCCGCCATACCGAAATTGCAGGAGCTGCTGAAAGACCCGGATCGCGCGGTGCGCCTGGAAGCCGTCAAGCAGATCACCGAGATCGGAACCGCGCGCAGCCTCGAGCCGCTCATTCTGGCCACCCAGGATAACGACCCGGAAGTCGAGATCATGGCCACCGACGGCCTGGTGAATTTCTATTTGCCGGGATACGTGAAGACCGGCATCGGCGCTTCCCTGCGGCGGGTGGGAGGCACCATCAAGGGGCGCTTCACGGATACCAATGATCAGGTGATCGATCCTTACGTTCAGGTGCGGCCGGAGGTCGTCGAGGCGCTGGGCAAGCTGGCGCGCGGCACCGGGAACATGGACGCGCGGGCCAATGCGGCACGGGCCCTCGGCATCCTGCGGGGCCAGGCGGCGGTTGCGGACCTGGTGGAAGCGGCCCGCTCGAAGAACGCCGAGGTGATCTACGAATCGCTCATCGCCCTGCAGAAGATCCGCGATCAATCCGCCGCGCCACAAATCAGTTTTCTGCTGCACGATTTCGACCCCAAGGTGCAGATCGCGGCCCTGGAAACCACCGGCCTGCTGCAAAACAAGGAGTCACTGCCGGATCTGATCGATGTGCTGAACCGGTCGCGGGACGCCAAGGTGAAGCGCGCGGCGCTGGAGGCCATCGCCATGCTGCCCTCCGAGACGAACCGGCCGATTTACGCGCGGTACCTGAACGACAAGGACGACCGCCTCCGCGCGGCGGCGGCGGAGGGTTACGCGCGGCTGCGCAATCCGGCCGACCTGCCCATGCTGGAAAAGGCCTGGCAGGACGAGACCAAGCCGCAGCCGCGGCTTTCGCTGGCCTTCGCCGAGGTGATGCTGGGCAAGACCGAGGTGAGTGAGTTCAGCCCGCTGCAATTCCTCATCGACAATCTGAATTCGGTGGCCTACAAAGGCGAGGCCTATCCGTTCCTGGTGGAACTGGCTCGCGAGGAGGCGGTGCGGCGCTCGCTATACGCACCCCTGCAGTCGGGCACCAAGGACGAGAAGATCGGCTTGGCGCGCGTCCTGGCGCGCAGCGGGGACAAAGCGAGTATCCCGGAGCTGCAAAAGCTGAGCAACGATTCGGATTCCGAGGTGGCGCAAGAAGGGTTGCGCGCGCTGAGGACCGTGCAGGCGCGGAACTGAAGGGGGAGAGGATTCGAATGAGCGGAGGAGCGCGGCGGCGGTTTCCGGCGAAGTGCACACTGGAGGATTTAGGGTAGATTTTCTTACGGATACGTGCTGTTGATCGAAAACGAAACGCTTCCGAAGGCGATGCCGTAGTCGAGGCCGCTGGCGGTAAACGAGGTGAATGAAGTGGAGTTCTCCAGGCTCGACGTCCCCGACCCTGCCGGCAGGGCGGCCAAAATGTACGGCGGCACGGTGCCCGTAAAAGCCGACTGCGGAAAGATGCAAGTGTAGCCGCCGCTCGCCGTCGACGATGCCGAGCTGCCGCTCACGATCACCCAAGAGCCCGGCGCGCCGTCCGTCCAGTTATAAGTCAGCCCGGCGCTTCTCGTAGCGATCGCCGCCGCGCTCTGGTTGGTCCAACTAATGATCGGGTTGGGGAAGTTAACCGTCGTGCCGAAGGGCCCTACCGCGTTCGATCCCGAGCCGCCCGACGCGTTGAAAGTAAACGTTCCTCCCGAAGTCGAAATCGCCCCGGAAGGGAGCTGCGCCTCGTACTCGTACGCCATGGCCGGCAAGGATTGCAAGGTGATCGCGCTGCCGCCGGGCGGGGTAACGGTGATCGTCCCCGGATTCAGGGCCGTAATCGTGGGAGGCGTGATGTTGCTCGCGATGAGGGTTTGAGTCAGCGAGCAGCTTCCCACCGAAACCTCGCCGCTGCCAGCCACCGAGGTAGACCCGGTGACCTGCTCGAACAGGCCGCTGGCCGCGTTGAGCGTAGAGGGAGCGCCGCTGGCGCCCGGCGACGTTTCTTGAAACACAAACAAGCTTCCGGTCCTTACGTTCGTTTGTTGCGTGAGGGTCGAAATCGTATTGCCGTCGAGACCGGTGTAGGCGTCCTGGCACACTCCGCCGCTGGGCATAAACGATCCCACCGCCACATTGCCGACCGTGCTGACGCCGCTTATCGTGGTCACCACCGCGACCGAATTGAAGCACGCCGCCGGAATGTTCGACGGCACCGTGAAGATCACGCCGTTCACTCCCGGGTATCCGAACGACCCCACATAAAGAATGTTCGACTGCGGAACTGCAACATTGCCGATATATACCTGCGCCTGCGTAGGGATCGCGTGCGGTGGGTTGCTATAGGAAACGTCGCTATCGTTCGGATCGGAGCCGATCGCGGTGCCCCAGATGGTAATCGCTTCCCCCGCCTGGGCGGAGTTGGTGGGCGTGATGACCGCGCCCGTGACCGAATCCTGCAAGACCGCGTAATTTCCGTTGTACACGTCGATGCCGAAGGCGGCGGGAACAACGGTGAAGCTATAGGCGGCGCTGGTTTGACCGTTATAACTGACTGTCACCGTCGCCGGACCGGGCGGGACCGCGGCGGGCATGACGCCGGCGATTTGCGTGGCGATCGCGTAATAGAGTCCCGGCGTGTACGTCTTGCCGCCGGCATTGACGGTTACGACGGCGCCGTTGAGCCCTCCAGTGGTCGGCAGAGGGGCCTTGGTGCTGTCTTGCAGCGCGGTGACGGTGGTGGCCGACGCCATACCGTCGCCGTGAATCACGAAAATCGAGCTCGGTCCAATGCCAGAATTGGGGAATCCGGCGGGAATCGAGCTGGAGTTGTTCTCGATATCGGTGATGCTGGGCGGAATCGGGCCGCCGGTATTGACCGTGCCGGAAGTCGTGAAGCTGATCGTCCCACCGGAAAGCACGGATCCCGTAACCGTGCCTGACGCCGTTAAGGTCGTGCTGGTATAGCCGGCATAGCTGCTGGTTCCGCCTGTGATCGTGGCCGAGGCGCTGAACGGACCGGAATTGACCAGCACGGTCTCCGGGAAGGTCACGGTGCCGGTGATCGTGCCGTGGACCAGCGTCACCGTGAACGGAACGGTCACGTTGCCTCCGCTGATATTGGTGAGCGAACCGCTCGCGCTGAACGTGCCCGTATCGGGCGAACTGCCGGCCAGCGCCAGGGTGGCAGGCCCGGAAAACACGGTAGTCCCCGATATCGTGAAGGCGGCATTCGTCACCGTAAACGTGAAGCTCCGTGTATCAGCCGTGCCGGAAACCGAGAAGCTGAGCGACCCGCCGGAAAGCAGGGGGCCCGTAAGCCCTGACCCCGGTACGGTCGAGCTAGTAGAGCCGGCATACCTGTCGGTTCCGCCCGTGATCGTGGTGGAGCTGCTGGCCGGACCGGGACTTACCAGCGATGTCTCCGGGAAGGTCACGGTGCCGGTGATCGTGCCGTGGCCCAGCGTGGCCGTAAACGGAACGGTCACGTTGCCTCCGCTGATATTGGCGAGCGAACCGCTCGCGCTGAAGGTTCCGGTGTCGGGCGAAACGCCGCTCAGCGTCAGCGTGGCAGGCCCGGAAACGGACACGCTGGTCTCCGATGCGGTGACGGAGGCGCTCGTCACGGTAAATGTGAAGTTCAGTATGGCAGCTCCCGCGGCAACGATCAGGATCAACGCAGGAGCAATCATGAGGCGACTCATTTCAATTCCTCCCGAGCACAGTCGAGTATACACTAGCCACTCTCCTTTTAATCCTGTGAGTTGCGTCTGTGAGTTGCAGATTATAATCTTCGGATCAGTTGTATAATTCAAGCGGGAGATCCTCCCCATGCCGGCGAAGAATTATTACGTCGTCCTGGGTGTTCCCCGCGGCGAATCGGCGGCGGGCATCCGAGCAGCCTATCACGAGCTTGCCAGGCGCATGCACCTGGATATCACCGGGTCGGCTGGCACGAACCGATTTCAGCAGATCGACGAAGCGTACGAGGTTCTCTCGGATTCGGGCCGGCGGCGCGCGCACGACCGCGAGTTCGGCGAACTGGAACACGGGATGGAGATTCCGGTTCACCGCCAGCCGCTACGATGGCCGATCGCGCCCGAGCCGATCTCGCTTTTCGGCCGGCCCGAACAGACACGGCCCTCCTTCGATGCCTTCCGCGAGCGCTATTTCCGCAACTTCACGGGCTGGAACGTGCCCAAAGCCGAGCACGCGGAAAGCCTGACGCTGGACGTGGCGCTCTCGCCCGCGGAGGCGTTTTACGGGTGCACGGTGCCGGTGGGCGTGCCGGTTTTCGGCGCCTGTCCGGCGTGCGGCGGGAGGGGCCAGGTCTTCCCGTTCCGTTGCATGGAATGCGCCGCGTCGGGGCTGGTGGAAGAGCAGCGCACTTTGCGGGTGCGCGTGCCACCGCGGGTCCGATCCGGGACGGTTCTGGAGGCGCCGCTCGATATGTTCGGGATCGGCAACCTCTATCTTCGCGTGCAGGTTTCGATCTCGGACGCGCGCTGAGCGCTCGCACCCGTGCTATGCTGAGTTCCGGATGTACAGTCGGCAGCGTAAGGCCCGTGTTTTCTTTGGGCTATCGGACATTTTCTTAATCAGTCTGGCGTTCGAGGCGGCCTACCGGACACGCACTCTCCTGCATTTGGAGCGGGCCTTTTACATGAGCGCGGAGCGCAAGGCCCTGGTGCTGGGTATGTCGCTGGCGGCCTGGGTGGCGATCGCTCTCTGGCTGGAAGTCTACGACAAGCTGGATTCCGGCCATCCCACTGTCATCCTGCGCGACGCGATGCGGCAATGCGGCTATGGCGCGCTGGCCGTGGTGCTGATGGAATACGCGCTGCGCCTGGACCTGAGCCGGCCTTTTCTGCTGCTGTTTTCCGTGTACGCCTGGGTGCTGCTGCTGCTTTTCCGGCTGACCGCCGGGCGCATGGTGGGGGTGATCCGCCGGGAGTTCGCCGCGCCGCACTACGTGATGGTGGTGGGGACCGGCGAACGGGCCATGCGGCTGGCGCGCGAGCTCGAGCAATCGGCGGAGTACGGCGTGCGGCTGCGCGGTTTTCTGAGCGAAACGGGAGGGGCGCCCGCGGAGATCGCCCTGGAGGCCCTCTACCGCGTGTGGCCGGTGGCCGAGCTGCCCTCCATTTTGCGGCGCAACGTGGTGGACGAGGTGGTCTTCGCGGTGGGCAGCGAGAGGCTGGCGGAGCTCGAAGAGGTCTTCCTGATGTGCGACGAAGAGGGCGTGCGCACGCGCGTGGCTGTGGATTTCTTCCCGCACGTCAATAGCACGGTATCGCTGGACCGGTTCGGAGGCACTCCGCTGCTGACCTTTTCGGCGGCCCCTTACGACGAATTGCGCCTGCTGGTAAAGCGCACCGCGGATATCCTGGGCGCCGCGGCGGGGCTGGTGGTGCTGGCGCCGTGCATGGGAATCATCGCGCTGGCGATCCGGCTGACCTCGTCCGGGCCGGTTATCTTCCGGCAGGTGCGCTGCGGGCTTAACGGGCGCCGGTTCCTGTTCTACAAGTTCCGCTCGATGTGCGAGAACGCCGAGGAAATGAAGGCCGCGGTGGCGCACCTGAACGAGCGCCAGACGGCGTTCAAGATCCGCGACGACCCGCGGCTGACGCCGATCGGCCGCTATCTGCGCAAGTTCTCGATCGACGAGTGGCCGCAGTTGTGGAACGTGCTGAGGGGGGACATGTCGCTGGTGGGGCCGCGGCCGGCAGTGCCGGACGAGGTGGACCGGTATAAGCGCTGGCAGCGGCGCCGGCTGCGCATGCGGCCGGGGCTGACCTGCCTGTGGGCCATCTCGGGGCGCGACAACGTGGATTTCGAGACCTGGATGAAAATGGACATGAAGTACATCGATACCTGGTCTCTGGCACTCGATTGGAAGATCCTATTGCGGACCATTCCCCGCGTGCTGACGGGACGCGGGGCTAATTAAAGGCGGGACAGATGCACCTGATTCCAACGCAAAACGAGGTTCTGGAGATTCTGCGCGACACCAGCGCGCTGCGCGACGGTCATTTCGAATATTCTTCGGGCTTGCACTCGAACGAATTCCTGCAGGTTCCGCTGGCCCTGCGCTACTACCAATACCAGCGCATGCTCTCGGTGGGCGTGAGCCGGCTGCTGCGCGCCAACCCGGAGATCCGCGCGATCGTGCCCGAGCTTTCCATCGTCACGCCGATGACGGGAGGGCTGCCAGTGGCTTACGGCGTGTGCGAGGCGATGCGCGCGCACCAGGTCTACTGGGCCGAACGGGAGTGCGAGGGTGAACCGTTGCGCTTTCGCCAGTTTGTGAAGCCGCATCCGGGCGAGCAGGTGGTGCTGGTGGATGACATCCTGCGCAGCGGGGGCAGGATCGCGGAGCTCAAGGAACTCCTGGAGAAGCACGGCGCCACGGTAGTGGGGCTGGCCGTGGTGGTTTATCAGCCCACTCCGGACACGCGCGATTTCGGCTCCCTGCCGCTTTATTACCTGGTCAAACTGGAGGCCAGCTATTACGCCGATGCGGCCCACTGCGAGATGTGCAAGCGGGGAGTGCCCTGCGAGAAGGTGCTCATTCAGTAAATGCTGAATTGGTGTGCAAGGCGTGACAAAAGCGTTACGGGAATGATGGTTTGGGCGTGAGCGGAGCTGGATTTCCACAGAGTTTTCAACGGTTCTGTGGAAAGCTGGAAGTTCATCACGGCTCAGCGACAATCCCAACAGGGCTCTCGCGCGCCGCTCAGTGCCTAACGGCCGTGAAGGCCCGCCATCCCGAGTTGCCGGCCGCGTCGAACGCCCGGACGGTCACGGTAGTGCTGCCCACCAGGAGCGGAACCGTGGCCGACCAGCTCGTAGTTCCAGCCGCCGTGCCGGCGTCCCCGTTCGAGGTGGACCAGGTGACCCGCGTCACGCCCACGTTGTCGCTGGCCGTGCCGCTCACCGCGATGGACGCCGACGAAGTTGACACAATCGTCAGCGAAGGCACCAGAATCTGCAAGGATGGCGGCGTGGTGTCGGTGCCGGATGGCGGCGTGGGCGTGGGCGTCGTGGGCTGAGTTGGCTGCGTGGGTTGAGTTGGCGTCGTGGGCTGAGTTGGCGTCGTGGGCTGAGCCGGGGTCGAGCCGGCCGGGGGGTATAGCGCCAGCGCGCCCGCGATGTCATCGGCGGTCAGGCCCGTAGCCGGCGAGTAGTAGGGGTACATCACTGCGCCTGGCAGGCTGGAATGAGCCAGTCCCAGCGCGTGGCCGGCTTCATGCAGCGCCACCGAGAACAGATCCACGCCGGTGCCCACCCCCCAGCTCTCGGAGGCGTCGAAGTGCATATCCCCCGCGATCGTTTCGGAGTTTTGCGGCACGGGATAAAACGTGTGGGCCAGCACGCCTCCAGGGCCGTCGAAGGGGTACGCATCGCCGTGCGCTCCGCTGGCGAATAAAATGTCGATGCTGCGCGGCTGCCCGCTCGAAGCCGCCGGCGCGAAGGTCACGTTCACGTAGTTCGCCCAGGTTTGAAACGCCCGCTCGATCTCGCTGCGCGCGGTGGCGGCGGGGATTTTGGTGGTGAGCGAATTGAAATAGTATTGGAGCGCCACCTTGCCCGTGGCGTCCTTGGACCACCCGCTTCCCGCCAGGGCGTACTCGGCGACCGGCCCGGCCTCGGTGATCGGGCCGGGGCACCACAGCACCTGGCGGCGCGTGGCGAGTTCCACGGTGGCGGGCATGATGTAGGCCACCGGGTCGCGGGCCGCCAGTTCCGCCAAACGTTCGCGCACTCCGGTTA
>Ga0326727_10027186_pt1 | contig 10527 bp, 6 predicted proteins | sample MB2enrmetagenome_FD_207643 | JGI IMG/M metagenome (GOLD analysis project Ga0326727, IMG submission 207643) | Lab enriched peat soil microbial communities from McLean, Ithaca, NY, United States - MB29MY | ecosystem: Environmental > Terrestrial > Soil > Wetlands > Peat | place: USA: New York...
CTTTAGTCTCTTTGTTAATCGCTCGCGGCCTATGGGAGCGGGCCGTTGGCTGCATCCCGTCTTTCCTCGCGCCGGGGAAGGCTCGCGGGAGGACTTTTCCACGAGGTTGGCCATGCCCTGTACCTTCGTCGTGCTCCGCAGCATCACAGGCCGCCTGTACGCCGCTATCGGCATCCTGCTGGTCGCTCTGCTGGCCGTTAACATCCAGACGATCGTCTGCACCCGCATGGTCGCCACTGGCTCCCGGCTGGCGGAAATCAAGAGCATTCGCGGCATGCGGGTGGCGGATGATTTCAATAATCTGGTGAACCGCCACCGCAAGACGGTGTTCGCTGCCGCCAAACTGGACGTCGCCGGGGCGGCCGAGGACGCCGCGCGCCAACTGGATGCCTTCGAGCAGGAAATGGCGCTCCTGCTTACACTGCCGGGCGCGGCCGGAGTCCCCTCCGCCGATTTGCGGGAGGAGCTCCACGTCTGCATCCGCACGCTCGCATCATTGTCCCGGCCGATCCTGGATCCGAGCCGGCGGACGCCGCAGGCGATGGCCGAATACTTTGACGAGACCAACCGCACCGAGATGGTGCTGCCGATCTGGAAGGCTGAGCTGAGCGCGGGCACCGAACGGGACCTGGCGGAGATCAGGGCGCACGCCGGCATGGTGGAGCAAATCTCCTTCGTCTTTGCGGCCGTGACTTGCCTGCTCGGCCTCGCCGCCCTGCTGCTCGGCCGCGGCGTCATCGCCCGCCTGCGCCGCCTCACCTCCGCGATGCTGGCGCTCGCGCACGGCGACATCGCGGCGAAAATTCCGTTCCTCGACAAGGATAACGAGTTCGGCCACCTCGCCACCGCACTGGAGGTGTTCCGCAAGAACGCGGTGCAGACTTCCTACAGCGAAGCGAATATGCGCGCCGTCCTCGAAAGCATGGGGGAGGGAATCATCATGTTTTCCACCGAGCGCAGCGTGGTGTTTTACAACCAGCAGTGGGCCAGCATGTTCAATCTTCTCGGGCGCAACTGCATCGGGATGAAGCGCCAGGAGCTTCTTGAGCACCTCACCACGGGGATGCATTGGCCGGAGGAATTGATCGGCGATCTCGTGCAGCGCTTGCTGGCGGTGCGCCAGACGCGGGGCACCCAGGTCTTTGACCTCGTGCTGCCCGACAAGCGCGTCTTCAAGATGAGCGCCTCCATCATGCCGGACGGCAGGCTGCTCCTCACCCACACCGACGTCTCTGAGCGCCGCCAGGCGGAAAAGCGCATCCGCCACCTCGCAAATCATGACCCGCTGACCGATTTGCCGAACCGCGCGATGTTCAGGCAGCAGCTGCGCGCCGCGATCGACGGACTGGCAACCCGGCGGAACATGAACGCGACCGTCCTGCTCTGCGACCTCGACAACTTCAAGGAGGTCAACGACACCTACGGCCATCCGGCCGGCGATGATCTCCTGTGCCAGGTGGCCCAGCGCATGCGCGAATTGATGCGCAGCACGGACATTCTCTCGCGGCTTGGCGGCGATGAGTTTGCCATCATTCATCCCGTCGGCTCCGCCCCACAGGATTCTGAGGCGCTGGCCAGGCGCATCGTCGGCGCCATGCGTCGACCGTTCGAGATCCAGGGTCACAAGATCCAGATCACCGTGAGCATTGGCATCGCTCGCGCGCCACTCGACGCGGCCTCCCCGATCGACCTCATGAAGCAATCGGATTTGGCCCTCTACGCGGCGAAGCGGGCTGGCCGCAACCGGTGCATGGCCTATGACGCGAGCATGACCGAGCATCTCGAAGAGCGCCGCGCCCTCGAAGCCGAGATGCACAGGACCCTGGAGGAGGGTGGCTTCGAGGTGTTCTACCAGCCCCAGGTCGACCTTCGGTCGCGCCGCATCATCAGATTCGAGGCGCTCGCTCGGTGGCGCCATGCGAAGCGCGGCTTCGTCCCGCCTGCCGTCTTCATCCCGATTGCGGAGGAAAGCGGCCAGATCATCCCGCTTGGCGACTGGGTGCTCCGCCATGCCTGCCGGGAGGCGATGTCATGGGGCAGCGAGATGACCGTCGCGGTGAACGTGTCGCCTCACCAGTTCCGCCATGACGGCTTCATCAAAAGCGTCCGGACGGCCCTGCGCGACAGCGGCTTGCCGGCCGAGCGCCTCGAGCTTGAGGTAACCGAGAGCGCCCTGCTCCGCGACGACGGGAAGATCTTGGAAGCGCTGCGGACATTGCGTTCGATGAGCATCCGCATCGCGTTGGATGACTTCGGCACGGGGTTTTGCGCCCTGAACTACCTCCAGAAGTTCCCCGTTGACCGGGTGAAGATCGACCAGTCTTTCGTCCGCGACGCCAGCCGCGGGGACGCCAACAGCAGGGCGGCCAGCAGCGCCATCGTGCACGCCGTGACTGGCCTGTGCGGCAAGCTCGGAATCCCGACGATCGCCGAAGGCATCGAGAACGAGGAGCAGGTGACGATGGTCCTGGGCGCATCCTGCGGCGAGGGCCAGGGCTACCTGTTCGGCAGGCCCGTCCCGGCCGGGGACGTGAGCGTGCTTCTCGCGGACGCATCCCGAACCCTCTCATTGCCAGCGGAAACCGAGCTCGCCGTTGCCTGATCCTGACGGAAAGACCCCCGCCAGCACGGACGATAGTAAAATTCATACTTGACAGGCAGCCACGCTAACTGGTGAGTCTCCCCCTCAGCCCCACGCCACCACCCCAGCCCCACCGTCTCACGCCATAATCCATCGTCTCACATAACGCATATTGAGACGATGGCGAGATCGAACTCAGATCAGCCAGTGCCGCCGCAGCGCGCCGAGCGCGATCAGCCCCAGCCCGATCAATCCCAGAGTCACCCGCTCGACCGGATTCGACTCCGGTTTGACCAGCAGGGTCATGCGGCCGCCGCTGATGTCCCGGCCGCGCAGGTCGATGGCGATCCGGTTGCCGCTGACCAAGACGTCGGCGGGGCTGAGCGGAATGCTGCCCTCGCCGATGCTGACCTGCAGGTCCTCTTCCTCCGGCAGCGAGGTGAAGGTGACCACGGGCCCGACCATCATGTCCTTGCGCGCGGTCAGGCAGCACCACCCCTCGGAGAAGCTGAACACCAGCGCCTCCGCCGTCGCCGCAAGGCTGAGCGAGGGATAGAAGCCGAGATCGCTCACCGCCTCTCCGCTGCCGACGGTGAACGTGCGGGTCACCTTGTCCGGGAGGCGGGTGCCCTCCAGCGGATCGGGGCCGACCTCGGCCACGCGCCACTCGACCGTGGCGGTCTGCCCCTGCAGGTCGACCTGCGCTGAAGCCGGCACGGCGGGGAGCAGCGCCAGCAGGGCAGCCGCCCAACGCCAAGGCCAAGGCCGGTCCCGGCGGGGAACGCCCATCGGGCGGGCCGGCTACTTCACGACGACGTAACGGTACGGAAACTCGTTGTCCGGCATCTGCTGCAGCTCGATGTTGGTCTTCGAGGCCCAGACGATGACCTGCTGGTGCAACGGCATCACCGGCACGTCGTCCTGGATGATCCGGATGCTTTCGTCGATCAGCGCGTTGCGTTTGGCCTGGTCGGTCTCCACCCCGATGGCATCGATCAGGGTGTCCATCTTCGGGTTCGAGTAGCCGCCGTCGTTCAGCTCGCCGCGGGACCCGCTGCGGGTGCCGAGCAGCGTCCACAGCGCGTTGTGGGCGTCGTTGGTCGCCGGCGTCCACCCCAGCATGTAGAAGCTGGTGTGGTAGCGCGGCGGGTTGATCTCGCCGAAATGCTTGCTCTTGGTCTGGGCGTTGAGGTCGATCCTGATGCCGATCCGGGCCAGCATGGGAACGATCGCCGTGCAGATTGCCTCGTCGTTCACGTAGCGGTCGTTCGGGCAGTCCAGCGTGAGCGCGAACCCGTTCGGGTAGCCGGCCTCGGCAAGTAGCTGTTTGGCCTTGGCGATGTCGACCGGCGGCCGCACATCGAGCGCGGCGTTGTAGCCGTTGACGCCCGGCCCCCACATCTCCCAGGTCGGGTGCGCCTGGCCGCGCATGATGCGCGCGGCGATCGCCGGCTCGTCGATGGCCATCGCCATCGCCCGCCGCACGCGCACGTCCTTCAACGGGTTCTTGCCTTTCACGTCGGACTTCAGCAGCTCGTCGCGGGCCACGTCGAGCCCGAGGTAGATGGTGCGCAGCTCGGCGGTCTGCCACAGCTTCAGCCCCGGGGTGTGGCCGATGCGGTCCATGTCCTGCGGCGGCACCGTGTAGATCATGTCGAGCTCGCCGGAGAGCAGGCCGGCGACGCGGGTGGCGGCTGAGCCGATCACGTCGAACTCGACCCGGCCGAGATTGTGCTCCGGCTTGTCCCACCACCCCGGGTACCGCTCGACGATGCTGCGCCGGTCGGGCTCGCGCAGCACCAGGCGGAAGGGGCCGGTGCCCATGGCGTTGCGCACCGCGTAGTTCTCCTCCTTCGAGGCGTCGATCTGGACCGGCTGGGCGGCGTTGTGCGCCTCCGACCAGGCCTTCGACATGATGAAGAAGTTGCTGAACTGCTGCAGCAGGATCGGGTCGGGCTGCGCCGTTTCGACGTCCATGGTGAGGTCGTCGATCTTACGGATGTCCTTGATCTCGCCGAGGATCGCCCGCATCTCCGAGGTGGGCGACATGATGCGGTGCCAGGAGAAGATCACGTCATCGGCGGTGAATGGCGAGCCGTCCTGGAACTTCACGCCCGTGCGCAGTTTGAAGCGCCACACCGTCGGGCTGGTCTGCTCCCACGAGACGGCGAGCGTGGGCTCCAGCTTGAACTCGCGGTTCCAGCGCGCCAGCGGCTCGTAAATGTTGGACAGGAACGAGAGCTGCACGGCTTCCTGGCGCGTGTAAGGGTCCATCGCCCCCACATCGCCATCGTTGGCCCAGCGGAAATCGGCCGCCTGGGCCGCCGGGGACGCGGCCAGGACTGCCAGAATCGCGGCTGAGGAGAGCAGTCGGGTGAGCATGGAGGTCCTTTCGCGGGACAGGGGACGGGAGGGGAGCAAGTTAATCGCATACCGCAACGGCGCAAAGCGAAAGAACGCAATTGTTGAAGGGCCCCAACCCCGGCTGCCATGGCCGCGTTAGGGTGGCATCAACACTGCCTGACCCGATCGCCGAGGCCGTTGCAATTGCCCCTGCGTTCGCCGCATGGGCGGTGCTCGAGCCCGGGGGAACCCATGCTGATTGGCCGCCAGTCCGGTTTGTCGGGTGCGGAGCGCGAGGCGGCGGCGGGTTGGGGCTGGAGAAGGCCGGTGCACCTCGCCGTGTGGGGGCTGCTCGGCCTGGTCGGGGTGCTGGTGCTGCTGATGGGGGCGCTGATCATCCTGGGAGAGGAGCCGGCGGTGCGCTCAGCGCCGTCGGCCGCGTCGGAAGCGGCGGGGACGACGGCGGACCTGCAGGGAGTGCGCACGCAAGTGGAGTCGGAGGCCGCGATGCTGGCCGCGCTCCGCGATCAGGCCGACCAGGCCCGGGCGGAACTGGCGGATCTGCAGCAGCAACAGGCAGCGGCGCGGGCCACGCTGGCCGATCTTGAACGCCAGCAGGCGGCGGCCCGCGCCGCCCTCGACGAAGTCACCCAAGGCACACCGGCGCACGATAGCGCAGTGCCCACCCAGCCGCCGGCGACTCCCGCGCTCGACCGGGCGCCGAGCCGCCTGCGCCGGCAGGCAGCCCGCGAGGAGCAGAAGCCGCAGCCGCACCCTGAAGCCGTCCACACCAAGGTGCCGCGGATCCTCAGCCCGCCGCCGACCGTGCTCGGGCAGATCCCGGCCAGCGCGGTCGATGACGATACCCCGACGGCGCCGGCGGGGCCGCGCGTGTTCCTGCAGTACCGCCCTGGATCGAGCGGACAGCAACAGGCGACCGACCTGACGCGCCGCCTGCTGGAGTCGGATTTTGCCAATGCCCAGATGCGGGCCGTGCCCGTCAGCACCCAGATCCCGCTGATCCGCTACTTCCACCCCGAAGACGCCGGCGCCGCGCAGAACCTGGCCGACCTGCTGCGCGGCGACGGGGTCGATTTCCGGGTGGAGTACACGCCCGGGGCCTCGGCCAGGGGGTCCGACGGTCTCATCGAGGTGTGGATCCCCTGAAAACGATTGGGATCAAAGGGCCTCTCGGCCCTTTGCGGGGCCAGGTCCGGCGCGCGCCTTCGCGCGACGGGCAGCGCCCCTGGCCTAACTCTCCAGCGGCGCGCAGGTGCACACCAGGTGGCGGTCGCCGTACACGTTGTCCACCCGTTTCACCGGCGGCCAGTACTTGGAGGCGGCCACCCACGGCAGCGGGAAGGCGGCGTGCTCGCGCGAGTAGGCGTGCGCCCAGCCGTCGGCCAGCAGTTCGCGCGCGGTGTGCGGGGCGTTCTTCAGCGGGTTGTCGGCGCGGTCCAGCCGTCCGGCGGCGATCTCGGCGATCTCCCGGCGAATCGCGATCATGGCGTCGCAGAAGCGGTCGAGCTCGGCCTTCGACTCGCTCTCGGTTGGCTCGACCATCAGCGTCCCGGCCACCGGCCAGGACATGGTCGGGGCGTGGAAGCCGAAATCCTGCAGCCGCTTGGCGATGTCGTCCACCGCCACCCCCGCCTCGGCCTGGAAGCCACGGCAGTCGATGATGCACTCGTGCGCCACCATGCCGTGTGCCCCGGTGTAGAGCACCGGGTAGTGCGGCCTGAGCCGGGCCGCGACATAGTTGGCGTTGAGGATCGCCACTTCGCTCGCCCGCTTGAGCCCCTCGGCTCCCATCATGCGGATGTAGGCGTAGGTGATCGGCAGCACGAGCGCGCTGCCGAACGGCGCCGCCGCCACCGGGCCATAGCCGCTGGCCGGCCCGGCATCGGCGCGCAGCGGGTGGTTGGGCAGGTGGGGCAGCAGGTGCGGGGCGACGGCGATCGGCCCCACTCCCGGCCCGCCGCCGCCGTGCGGGATGCAGAACGTCTTGTGCAGGTTGAGGTGGCAGACATCGGCGCCGATGCGGGCGGGGCTGGTCAGCCCGACCTGCGCGTTCATGTTGGCGCCGTCCATGTAGACCTGCCCCCCATTGGCATGGACGATCCGGCAGATCTCCATCACCGCTTCCTCGAACACGCCGTGCGTGCTCGGGTAGGTGATCATCAGGCAGGCCAGGCGGGCGGCGTGCTGCTCGGCCTTCGCCTTGAGGTCGGCCAGGTCGACGTTGCCCGCGTGGTCGCAGCCCACCACCACCACCTTCAGCCCGGCGCTGGTGGCGCTGGCCGGGTTGGTGCCGTGCGCGCTGGCGGGAATCAGGCAGACGTCGCGATGGCCCTCGCCGTTCGCCTCCTGCCAGGCGCGGATCGCCAGCAGCCCGGAATACTCGCCCTGGCTGCCGGCGTTCGGCTGCAGCGACACGCCGGCGAAGCCGGTCACCGCCCGGAGCCAGCCGGCGAGCCGCTCGATCAGGGTCGTGAAGCCGAGGGTTTGCTCCGGCGGCGCGAACGGGTGCAAATCCGCGAAACTGGGCAACGTGACCGGGATCATCTCCGCCGTGCCGGTCAGCTTCATGGTGCACGAGCCGAGCGGGATCATGCTGCGGTTCAGCGCCACGTCCTTGTCCTCGAGGCGCTTGAGGTAGCGCAGCATCTCGTGCTCGGCGTGGTAGGCGTTGAACACCGGCTGCGCCAGCAGGGGCGAGCGCCGTTCCAAGGCCACGGGCGGTGGCGGCGCGGGCTCGTCGAGCGCCGCGCCGAGCACGCCGGCCAGCGCCTCGAGCTCGCCGCGGCTCACCGTCTCGTCGAGCGCGATGCCGACGCCGCCGGCATCGATCCGGCGCAGGTTGAAGCCCGCCGCCAGCGCGCCCTCCATCAGCGCATCGGCGCGCTCGCCGGCCTCGATCGCGATGGTGTCGAAGAAGCGTTCGTGACGCAGCGCGAAGCCGGCGCGCGTGGCCGCGCCGGCCAGCAGCCGGGCCCCAAGCTGCACCCGCCGGGCGATCCTTTTCAGCCCGTCCGGCCCATGCCAGACCGCGTAGAAGCCGGCCATCACGGCCAGCAGCACCTGCGCGGTGCAGATATTGGAGGTCGCTTTCTCGCGGCGGATGTGCTGCTCGCGGGTCTGCAGGGCCAGCCGCATGGCCGGCTGGCCGGCGGCGTCCACGGAAACGCCCACCAGCCTGCCCGGCATGTGGCGCTTATGAGCGTCGCGGGTCGCCATGTAGCCGGCATGCGGGCCGCCGAAGCCCATCGGCACGCCGAAGCGCTGCGCCGAGCCGACCACGATGTCCGCGCCCATTTCGCCGGGCGGGGTGAGCAGCACCAGCGCCAGCGGGTCGGCGGCGACGATCGCCAGGGCGGCGGCGGCGTGCGCCGCCTCGATTTCCGCCCTGAGGTCGCGCACCGCGCCGGTGGTTCCCGGATATTGCAGGACGACGGCGAACGGTTTCGCCGCCCGGATGGCGTCGGCGTCGCCCGGGGCGACGTCGATGAGGCTGAAGCCGAGCGGTCTCGACCGCGTCGCCAGCACGGCGCGGGTCTGCGGGTGCAGGTCGGTGGCCACCGCCAGCACATCGCTCTTCGCCCGCGCCACCGCATGCGCCATGGACATCGCCTCGGCCGCGGCGGTGGCCTCGTCGAGGAGGGAGGCGTTGGCGATCTCCATGCCGGTCAGCTCGGTGATCATGGTCTGGAAGTTCAGCAGCGCCTCCAGCCGCCCCTGGGCGATCTCCGCCTGGTACGGGGTGTAGGCGGTGTACCAGCCCGGGTTCTCCAGCACGTTGCGGAGGATCACCGGCGGCGTGTGGGTGCCATGATAGCCCAGCCCGATCAGCGACTTCTTCAGCACGTTCCGGCTCGCGAGTGCGCGCAGCTCGGCGAGCGTGGCGGCCTCGTCGATCGCCGGTGGCAGCGCCATCGGCACCTCGGCGCGGATGTCCGCCGGCACGGTGCGCGCCACCAGCTCGTCCAGGGAGGCTGAGCCGAGGAGCGCGAGCATGGCGGCGATCTCGGGCTCGCGCGGGGCGACGTGGCGGGAGGCGAAGCTGTCGGCCTCCAGCCCGGCCAGCTCGGCCAGTGCCGACATCACTCGCTCTCCAGAAGCGCCTTGTAGGCGGCAGCATCCATCAGGCTTGCGAGCTCGCCCGCGTCGGCGGGCTCGAGGCGGAAGAACCAGGCGCCTTCGTCGGCCTCGCGATTGACTATCGCCGGATCGTCGACGATCGCCTGGTTGGCCTCGATGACGCGGCCGCCGATCGGGCAATAGACGTCGGAGGCAGCCTTGACGCTTTCCACCACGGCGCATGCCTCGCCGGCGGTCAGTTCGCGGCCCACCTCGGGCAGCTCGACGAACACGATGTCGCCCAACGCCTCCTGGGCATGGTCGGTGATGCCGACGGTGGCGATGCCGTCGTCGAGGCGGACCCATTCGTGATCCTTGGTGTAGCGGGTCTCGTTCATCGGGGCATTCCTTCAGCGCACATAGCGGTGGGGGACGAAGGGCATCGGCACGACACGGGCCGGCAGCGACCGGCCACGCACCTGCAGCCGCAGCTCGGTGCCCAGCGCGGCGAGGCCGCGGTGGACGTAGCCCATGGCGATCGGCGCATTCAGCGACGGGCCGAAGCCGCCGGAGGTGACGGTGCCGGCCGCGGTGCCGTTGTCGGCGACGATGTTGGTGCCGGCGCGGGCGGGCGCGCGGCCGTCCGGGCGGATGCCGACGCGCACGCGGGCCGCGCCGTGCTCCAACTGGTTGCGGATGGCTACGCCGCCGGGGAACGACCAGTCCTGGCGCCGGCGCTTGCCGATCACCCAGGCGATGTCGGCCTCGATCGGCGAGGTCAGCTCGTCAAGGTCGTTGCCGTACAGGCAAAGCCCGGCTTCCAGGCGCAGGCTGTCGCGGGCGCCGAGGCCAGCGGGCGCCACTTCCGGCTGGTCGAGCAACAGGCGCGCCAGGGGCTCGACGTCATCCTCCGGCACCGAGATCTCGAAGCCGTCTTCGCCGGTGTAGCCGGAGCGGGACACCAGACACTCGATGCCGCCGACCGCGGCGCGGGTGAACCCCATGAACGGCAACGCGGCCGCCACCGGCCCGAGCCGGCCCATGACCGCGGCGGCACCCGGCCCCTGCAGCGCCAGCAGGGCGCGGTTGGTGTGGCGCTCCAGGGTGACGCCGCCGGGCAGGTGCTCCTCGATGTGCGGCAGGTCGATGTCGGCCCGGCTGGCGTTCACCACCAGGAACAGGTGATCCGGCGCCAGGCGGGAGACCATCAGGTCGTCGATCACGCCGCCGGCCTCGTTGGTGAGCACGGTGTAACGTTGCCGGCCTCCCTTGAGTCCCTGGATGTCACCGGGCACCAGCGCCTCCAGCGCCGCGCCGCCGGCGCTGCCGTGCAGGCTGGCCTGCCCCATGTGGGAGACGTCGAACAGCGCCGCGCAACCATCGGCGCGGCAATGCAGGTGCTCGGCCAGCACGCCGTCGGCGTACTGCACCGGCATCGACCAGCCGGCGAACGGCACCATGCGAGCGCCGAGCGCCTTGTGCAGCAGGTTCAACGGGGTGGTTTTCGGCGGGGCTGGCTCCGCCGC
>Ga0326727_10027187_pt1 | contig 10526 bp, 6 predicted proteins | sample MB2enrmetagenome_FD_207643 | JGI IMG/M metagenome (GOLD analysis project Ga0326727, IMG submission 207643) | Lab enriched peat soil microbial communities from McLean, Ithaca, NY, United States - MB29MY | ecosystem: Environmental > Terrestrial > Soil > Wetlands > Peat | place: USA: New York...
ACTCTTTTACAGCGTGAATCACGCCTTCTCGGCGCTGACGGGCCGGCGGTCGGTGGAGGACTTCGTTTGGTTCGACGGAGCCTTCCCCGGCGTGGAAGTGCGCAACGGCCACGTCCCGGAACGCGGCAACCAGATGGCGGCGCGTATGGCGGAACGCTCCGGAAGGGCCAAGCTGGGCGGCAGTGACGCACACACCCTACGCTCGCTGGGAAGCGTTTGCACTCACGTGCCGGGCGCCCGCAACAAGGAGGAGTTTCTCGAAGGCCTGCGGCTGGGGCGCTCCCAGGTGGAAGGCAGTTCGGGAAATTTCAGCCGCTTGACGCGCGACGTGTTACAGATCTGCGCCGCATTATTGGAGGAGAAGCCGGTAGCCAGGTTACTTGCCCCCCTGATCCTGGCGGTTCCCGTGGTGACCCTGCTCAATTACGTGGTGGAGGACCTGTTCGCACGGCGCTGGGAAAGATATTGGGAGCGCGGGAGGGATCTGCAGGGCGGGGCTTCCACGCGCGGGATCCGGGCTGCCCCCGGGGAGGCGGGAGCATGACGCTTCCAGGGCACATGCTCGATTACATCTCGGCGCGCGACCATCGGCTGATGCGGCGAGTACACCGTTGGCGGCCGCCCCGCTGGTTCCGTCTCTGGATGATCATCGCCACGCGCGGGGGCGACGGCTGGCTGTGGTACGGACTGAGCGCCCTGGTGCTGGTCTTCGGCGGCTCCACTCGATATTCGGCGGTGACCGCGGCGTGGACGGCCTGCAGTGCTGGGGCTGTTATCTTTCTCATCCTGAAGAAAACCACGGGAAGGAAGCGACCGAACGCGTTGCTGCCGCACTGCTGGGCCACGTTGCTGCCACCTGATCAATTCTCTTTTCCCTCCGGCCACACCATCACGGCCTTCGCTTTCACCGTCGCAATAGGCAGTTACTATCCCCATCTGATTGGAATCCTGCTGGTTTGCGCGCTGAGCGTAGCCACGTCGCGCATTATGCTGGGAATGCACTTCCTGAGCGACGTTGTGGTGGGCGCGTTCTTAGGGGCCGGATTGGGCTATGCGGGTTTTGTGATTTTTGCTTAGTTTCCTCGGGCGTCAACAGCCTTCCTGCCTTGAGCTCCTCTCTGCTCATCCGACGCTAAGTCGACGCCCGAGGGTTTTTTCAGCGCCCCGGCCGGCATTTTTCCCTTGACAATCGAGGTGAAGTAGGCTAGAGTGTCGAAATAGGATGTGCCCGCGGTGGACCGGCAGGATCGTTCGCCAGGCGGTGCAGAGTAAGAAGGTCTTCATGCTGGTTGCCCAACCTCAACGCCCACGAAGTTACCGGGCGACTTCTTGTCCGCTTTCCCCCAATCCCCCCAAACCTGAGAACATATTGAAAACAAAGGATCAGAAGGCCACTTTTTTGTAAGCCAAACCTGAGAACATACTGAAAAGAAATCCACTTACAAAAAACCATAGAATTAAAAAATCAGCGACAAAATGCCCGAATAGGGACAGGACAAAAACAGCACGATTCCAGACACCAAATTCAAGAAGTTAAGCCGGGATTTACGGCAAGCGAGGATGCGTTTGAGAAGCTCGGAGCTTATTCGTGCCGTAAGGCAACGATGGGATCAAGGCGTGAAGCTTTCATGGCGGGCCACATTCCAAAAAACAACCCAATGCTGACGGAAGCCACAAAGCCCATGATGACCGCCCAAAGGGGGACGACTGAGGGCAGAGAGGGCACAAAGGTACGAATCAGGAAGCTGAGGGTCACGCCCGCCAGGATGCCGAGTATGCCCCCGGCGCCCGTCAGCGTCATAGCTTCCAGCAAGAATTGCCAGGTAATATCGCTGCGCCGCGCGCCGATGGCCTTACGTACACCGATTTCGCGGGTTCGCTCGGTAACCGACACCAACATGATGTTCATGACCCCAATGCCGCCTACCATAAGGCCAATGGAGGAAATCACCATGGTCACGAGCACCACGTTGGAGATAATGTCGCGGAAATTGGAAATAAACGTCTGCGCGGTGGCAATACCGAAACTGTCCGACGCCAAAGGCTTATCGTTACGCAGGCGGCGGAGCACGGCAGTGGCTTCATCTCTGGCCTGGTCCAATTTGCCCGGGAACGTCATGGCTGTGACAAAGATTTCCTTTGCGCTGGGATAAAGCGATTTGAAAGTAAAGTAGGGAATCAACACAGCACGGTCGTCGCCATTATCCCCCAGAAAAGACTTGCGCTTGGCTTGCGTGCCGATGATTTCAAAAGTGTGCCCATCCACCTGAATCTCTTTGCCAATCGGATCTTCACCTAAGAAGAATCTTTGGACGATATCGGCGCCGATTACGGCCACGTTCATCCGATGCAGATCATCCTCGTGGGTATAGAAACGGCCATCCTGAAGCTCAGCATTGGTGTTCTCGAAATCCTCGGGTGTGTTTCCCATAAAATTGACATCAACCATCTCCTGCCCTTTGTATTTAGCGGTCACGGCAGGCCCATGGTTAAAAATTTCCACCCCGACTGTTTGTATGGAAGGGCACATTCTCTGAAGAGCCATGGCCTGGTCAAAGGTCAGGGGTTTGCGCAGGCGTTCTTCGCGGGAGAGGGGGCCGACCTTCCCCGGCTGAAACTTATAGATAAAGAGCGTGCGCGTCCCAAAACTTTCCGCCACGTCCACCAGTTGCTGGTCGAGGCCCTTGAAAATAGATGCCACACCGATAACCGTCGTGGTGCCGATCAGCACGCCCAGGATAGTGAGGAAGGCACGGAACTTGTGGGTCCGCAAAGTGTCGAGGGCGAGCATCAAATTCTCACGAATATCGTGGCGCTTAGCAGCCGGCATGCTTAGTTCTCCGTACGCAAGGCTTCAATGGGATCGAGTTTGGCCGCTTGGTTGGCCGGGTAAATTCCGAAGAAGAGCCCCACCGCGGTGGAGAGAAGCAGGCCGACCAGCACTGCGCTCAGCGGTACTGTGGAAGTAAAGAACCGGTCCACGATGGCGCTGACGATGAAGGCCAGGATGACCCCGATCCCGCCTCCTGTACAAGACATCACGACCGACTCAATCACAAACTGCATCAGGATGTCGCGCCGACGCGCGCCCAGGGACTTGCGTATTCCAATTTCGTGGGTACGTTCCGTGACGCTGGCCAGCATGATGTTCATGATCACGATGCCGCCCACCACCATGAAAACGGCCACGATTCCGATGGTGACGGCGAAGATGCTGCCCATGAGCCGGTTCCACAGGTCCATGATGGTTTGCGAGGCGTTGATGCCAAAATTGTCGTCCTCCCGGTAAGGGACGTGGCGGCGGGCCCGCAAAAGGGCGCGCGCTTCATCCTCCAGCACCAGCATCTGATGTGAATCATAGGCTTGGATATTAACCATCAGGGAAAGCCGGGGCGCAAAAAACTTGCGGTAAGTGGTGAGCGGCAAGACCACAAAGTTATCCTGGCTCTGCCCGAAAGTGCTGCCAATTTTTTCTGCGACACCCACGACCCGGAAAGGCAGATCGTTCACCAGGATTTCTTTACCGAGGGGGTCAACATTCGGGAAGAACTCATCCACCAGGTCGTGCCCGATGAAGCAGATCATGGCCTCATGCTGGTAGTCGGATTCCGTAATGTAGCGGCCGCTTTCGACCTTCTGCTGTCCAATATCGATCATCGAAGGCGTGACGCCGTTAACGTCTTCATTGTAGAGAGTGTGGTTTTGATAGCGGGCGGAGTTGCTGTCACTCCACATATCGGCAGCCGCGCCAATGTTTTTATAATCCCGCAGGTTTTCCTTCAGAAACTCAAATTCCTCAAGGCGGACAGGTTTGTTCCGCCGCCGGGCTTTTAACCAGGCTTCGTAGCTCTGCGCCCACTGGTATTGATCAATGATAAACACGTTGGCGCCGAGGTTGGCGATATGATCGGCGATATAGAGATTCATGCCATTGATGATGGACATCACCCCAATGAGTGTGGTGGTGGCAATCACTACCCCCAGAAGGGTAAGGAAGGACCGAAGCTTGTGAGACCGCAGGGCGCTGAGGGCAATCCAGAAGGCCTCCCGGGCGCTCACCCACAATCCTGAGCCGTTACTAAGCCGCCTGGTAAACGGGTGCGGCATTGATGCGGTTTGGCCAATGGATGCCATAGTTCAGTGACAAGTGACGAGCGGCGAGTGGCGAGTAAAGAGTGACGAGCAAGCGGGGAGGCAGGCCGCAAATACCCACATGCCTGCCACCTTGCTGTTCTTCTTATTGCTTGTCACTCGTCACTCATCGCTGATCCTCTCGTCTCGCTCGATGCGGCCATCTCGAACGTGAATGATGCGATGGGCATGGGCAGCGATGTCGTGCTCATGGGTCACGAGGAGAATCGTGTTGCCGCCCTGGTAGAGCCGCTCGAAGAGGGCCATGATTTCCTCACCCGTGGCAGAGTCAAGGTTTCCGGTGGGTTCGTCCGCAAGGATCATGGAAGGATTGTTGACCAGTGCCCTCGCCACGGCCACCCGCTGGCGCTGGCCACCGGAAAGCTCGTTGGGCTTATGGTGCATGCGAGCGGCCAAGTCGACCCGGCGCAGCGCTTCCTCGGCTCTTTCCATGCGCTCCTTGGCGGGCATGCCGCTGTAAATCAGGGGCAGTTCAACATTGTGCAGAGCGCTGGCGCGCGACAGCAAGTTAAAGGTTTGAAATACGAACCCGATTTCCTTGTTGCGGATGTAAGCCAACTCGTCGTCGGACAGCTCGCTAACCACTTGCCCGTTCAGCCAGTAGGAGCCCCGCGTCGGCGTATCGAGGCAGCCCAGAAGGTTCATCAGAGTAGACTTGCCAGAACCGGAAGGACCCATGATGGCCACGTACTCTCCGCGGTCGATTGTGAACGAAACCCCGCTGAGGGCATGAACCTGAATGGCCTCTCCCATGTCATAGGTCTTCCAAAGATCCTCCACTTTGATGATGACGCCCTCATGAGGCATGGGCTCTTTCTGTAAGGAAGATACGACCTCTCGAGTTGCCATAACGATTTGCCCATCCTTTTCCTGGCGTGCAGACGGCTGCTGGGTGACGGTAAAGGAAACTGCCTCGCACTTTGCCGGGCCACCGGCCCCAATCATGAGGAGGAGGTTGCCGGAAGCCTCAACTTCTTATGTCCCCGGTGTAGTCGCCACCGCCGGCGTGTTTTCAACGCGGACTTTGGTGCCGTTCTTCAAAGTTCGCAAAACACTGAAGCTGCCTGTAACGATAGTGTCGCCAGGTTGAACGCCCTTCAGAATTTCGATTTCGGTTGAGCCCATGATGCCGCTTTCAACCGGAACGAAGGTGGCGCGGCCGTCTCGCACCGCAAAGATTCCCTGCACTTCTTCCTTGCCTTTTTCCTGTTCCTTGGCGGACGCGGTTACGTTGTCTGCTGTCCCACCTTTGGGGGTGGCGTTCTGGCGCGTCGCCGTGGTGATCTTTGCCGTCGCGGAAAGACCCGGCCGGAGGCTGGGGGGCGGGTCATCAATAACCACGACTACCTTAAAGTCCTTGGCTTCCTCGGAACTGGTGGCTGTAGCTCCGCTCGTGGTACCGGAGGTGCGACCCACCGCACTTTCGCCAATTTGCGTCACATGGCCTTTAAAGGTCTTATTGGGATACGCATCGATCAATACGTCTGCTATTTGTCCCAACTTCACGTTAGGAATATCCGTCTCGTCCACTTTGACTTCCACCGTCATAATGGAGAGGTTAGAGACCTGGTAGAGCAGGCTCCCCGTAGTGTTCTGAATTCCCGGAACGACGTTCTCCCCCACATGCACGGGAAGCGAGGTTATAAATCCGTCTAGCGGAGAGTTATAGACAGTTTGGTCAAGTTGATTCTTCAAACCGAGAAGTTGCGCCTTATTCTGGCCGACATGGGCGCGGGCGGAGTCGCGCGTTGACAATGCCTGCTGGTACTGGGCCTTGGCCTGGGCTACCTTCGCCTCGGCAGAATCCTTGCCGGTCTGTGCTACCCGGTAGTCACTCAGCCGCGTGTCGAAATCCTGCTGGGAGAGCAACTGGGCCTTGAAGAGCTCCTGACCACGTTTGAAATTATCAGTAGCCTGATTCTGCTTGGCTATCGCTTGTGCCAAGTCCGCCTGCGCGGTATCGAGCGCGGCCTTAGTGGAAAGAACATTGGCTTCCTGCGCCGCCAGATCGGCTTGGGAGGTGGTAACGGCCGCCTGCTGGGCCTCCACGCTCGCCGCTTGCTGAACGTCCTCGGTCCGCATCAGCAGTTCGCCTTTGGTAACGTGGTCGCCTTCCTTGACCAGGATCTCGGTGATCTTCCCCATGGAGTTGGCGTTCACGTTAGCCTGATTCTGCTCCACAGGTTTGACTTCACCGTTTGCGGTAACGACCTGGGCCAAATCCTCGCGTTGAACTTTACCGGTTTGGACTGTTACCACACCCCTGCGACTCCACACGACTCCGCCGATAGCCAAACTGAGGAAGGCAACGATACCGATGACAGCAAATGTGACTTTCTTCCAGGTTTTCATTCCCGTTCCGTTATTCCGCCGAGCCGGAATGTTCCCGCGCTCATCCACCCACTCGGGGCTCTCGGTTTTGCCCAGTTCCAACACTTTAGTTTCTACCATGGGGCTCCTCTAACTCCTCGGCCTTGCGTCAATGGGTAAAGTTCTTTCCCCGCGGAGGGCTGATGGTGTATGCCCGCAGACTGACCTGATTTTGGGTGCGCCTCTTACCGGCACCTACAGGATATACGCCGCTTGGATCACGAAAGTTTCATAAAAGTTCTACCATCGATCCAGCCTACAGCGAGGTCAGCATAGAAGGGCTCAGGGGCTTATAGGACCCAGCCTTGGTTCTAAGCCAGATGGAGGGCGCCAAGACGTAGCCTTACGCCGCATTAATCCTGGACAACTAATTAGTTCTCCTCCATTTTAGCGCCTTCTTGTACTGCGAAAAACAAGAATCTTTGGGGGCCGCCGTTTCCGAGGAGCGTCCGAGCACCACCGGAAATCTTGCAATCTCGGCTTCGGGCTTTGCCGACATCACGGCCATGCGCCACCGTCGCGAGAACACGTCCTCGGGAGGTTAGACGGTCGAGTCAACATTATGGTTCCTGGGAAGGGTGGAAAATCGGAGAAGAATGGGGTTGGGAATGAAGCTCTTCACTCCAAAATGTTGAAACTCCGGGAGTGCCGAACCGCATTCAGCCTGGACCGCAGGCAAAGCGTTTGCGAATAAACAGGAGTTTGCGACCTCGTATTTACACGGGTCGCATGGGTTCTCCGAATTTTTCAAGGGGAGACCACCTTTGGCCTTTGCGGTGCATCAAATTGCACCGCTGGATCTGGGTGCACTTTGCTCAGCATGCCTTCCTTCTGGCCGGCTGGGCAGGCGTGGTAGAACTTGGGCAAAGGATGGCGGACATCGATGGCACGGCGTGGTGGGAGCTTGACTTTCCAGAGTGGGAAAAATAAAATCATGTCTGGATTTGTCGAATTTTAGGGGGGAGCAGTGTCGAAACGTTACGCTTGGTTTTCTCGGCATGGAAGAACGAGCCGCTGGGCGCTTGGAGTATTGGCCACGCTTACCCTTGTCATTGGCATATCGTTCTTGCGCGCTTTCCCTTCAGGGGATGATCAGGACAAGGACAAAGACCAGGCCCCTCCCAAGAAGGTAAGCAAAGAGGAGAAGCGGCGCCAAAAGGCGCTCCGGCAGGAAATGGAGACGCCCTATAAGAAGTGGATAAGCGAGGAAGTCCCTTACATCATTACTAATGAAGAGCGCGCCACTTTTAAGAAACTGGCGACCGACGATGAGCGCGAGACGTTTATCGAAAGTTTTTGGGAGCGGCGTAACCCTAACCCTGGCAGCCCCGAAAACGAATTCAAAGAGGAATATTATCGGCGCATTGCCTATGCCAACGAGCATTACGCCTCTGGAATTCCCGGGTGGAAGACCGACCGTGGACGGATTTATATCATGTACGGCCCGGCAGACGAAGTTGACTCCCACCCCAGCGGCGGGACGTACGAGCGTCCCCCCTCGGAAGGCGGCGGCGAGACAGCCACCTTTCCCTTTGAGGATTGGAGATATCGCTATATTGATGGCATCGGTAATAACGTCATCTTGGAATTCGTGGATGAAACGATGACCGGTGAGTACCACCTCACCATGGATCCCGGCGAAAAAGACGCCTTATTGCACGTGCCCGGTGTCGGCCTGACCATGGCAGAACAGATGGGCCAGACCCAGGGGCCTTCCAAGGCGGACCGATTCACTCGAGGGGATGGCACAACCTTAGGGAACGGGATGATGGGCCAAACGGAGAGCCAGAACGAATTTACCCGACTGGATCTCTACGCAAAAATCTTCCAACCCCCTCCGGTAAAGTTCAAAGACTTGAAGGCCGTGGTCACGTCCAGACTTTCGTCCAACCTCTTGCCTTTCGATGAGCGCACCGATTTTATCCGCGTGACCGACGAGACCGTGCTCACTCCGATCACCGTGCAAGTATCGAACAGCGATTTACAATATCAGAACAAGGATGGCGTCATGCACGGGGTCATGGACATTTACGGGGAGATCACAAGCCTGGGCGGCCACATCGTCGACACCAAGGAAAAGACCCTGGTTTTGGATGTACCCGAACACGAATTCCAAATTTTCCAGACCCACAAGTCCGTTTATCAGTACAGCATACCGCTCAAACCCGGCCGTTATAAGCTGAGCCTTGTCTTGAAGGACGATTTGAATGGCCACATGGGGTCGGAGGAACTGGGCATCACAGTGCCGAACTTCGCCGCGGATAATGATAAAATTACCAACAGTTCTCTTATCCTGGCTGATCAAATTCTGCCGATCCCGACCAGCCAGGTAGGGACCGGAATGTTTGTAATTGGTGGGACAAAGGTTCGTCCGAGCGTCAACAACACCTTCACGCGCGATCAAAACCTCGGAATTTACATGCAGGTGTACAACCTCGGAATCGACGATAAAACCCACAAACCCTCTTTGGATGTACGCTATAAAATTGCGAAGGATGGGAAATCGCTGGTCGACCAGGCGGAGGACGCCGCGAATTTGAAGAAGGCCTCACAGCAGTTCACGGTAATTAAAACCATGGGCCTCAAGGCGCTTACTCCGGGAAAATATACGGTGCAAATTCTGGTCACCGATAACATCAAGAAACAAACAGTTAGCCCTTCGGCCACTTTTGAGTTACGCTAGGGGCCGCTTTCGCGCTGAGCTCTCCGGCGGAAGGCACCTTTCTTACTTATACTATTATTCGAAAAGTCCGGCGGCAATCATGATGATTCCGAATTTGCAGTACCGGCTAAAGCTTCTACTGCTGGTAAGCGGGTTCTTGCTTCCTTGCTTGCGACCTTCTGTGAGTGTTGCGGCAGGGTACGGAAGCCTGGCAGGAGTTGTTTCCGATAGTAAAGGTGCTCCCTTAATGGGTGCGGCCGTAATGGTCATCGGACCCACGGCTTTTGCGACGGAAGAAAACAGCCAGACCGTTGAGCACATGGTGACCGACGCGCATGGCCGGTTTACGATGGCCCATCTGCTTCCGGGTTGGTATTCCCTCAAAGTCAGTTCCCCGACGCGCTTGCCGGCGATGCGGAATGGCGTTCGCGTTGAAGCCGGCGAAACTGTGGTGGCAACTTTTGTTCTAACCGATATCTTCGCGCCCATTCGTTTTCAGGTTCCCACCAATACGGTTTCAAGCTGGGGAGATGACTGGAAATGGGTTTTGAGGACTTCTTCCACCACTCGGCCTATCCTGCGCTTCCACCAACAAGCGCCAGCAAAACAAGATGCCTCTAAGGAGAGGAAGATCCGCTTACCGCGGACCGAGCGGGTCGTCGGCATTCTGCCGGGTTCAACGCCCCATGATCCCCTTGCCGAGGACTTCGGCATGGCCAGTGTTTTTGCTTATCTCCAGCCGCTTTCTGCGGATTCCGATGTACTCGCGGCAGGTTCTTTCGCCCCCTTGGGCTCCGGTGCGACCACGCTCGGCACCGTGGTGCTGCGTAATCAACTTCAGGGCCAGCCGCAGCAATTCGGCCTGATCTTCCACCAATTCAGCCTTGTTCCAGGACAAAACGCGGGGTCGAGTGCTTTCGCCCAAGCCCGCGGGCTCATGGCAACCTACTCGGAAACGCGCCTTATTGCCCCCAAGGTCACGGTTACGGCGGGAATGGACCTCAGCTATCTCAGCGCCATTGACAGTGTTTTTACGGCGCGACCTCACGTTAATCTGGAATACCAGGCCACGCCGCAGACGATGGTGTCCGCACAATTCGGCTCAGCCCGTGGGGATGGGTTCGGCTCAATGGTGGAAAGCCTTGGCCTGCTGAATGCTTTCCCGCAGATAACCCAGCGCAACGGTCACCTGGAGATGGAGCAACTGAACCACACTGAGGTTGCCGTCAATCATCGCATGGGCAAATCGGCTCGGGTGCAGGCAGCGGCTTATCACGACAGCCTGCGCAACTCCGCAGTTTGGGCTTGGGGCCCCTCCCAATACGGGCAGGCGTTCGCCGGC
>Ga0326727_10027189_pt1 | contig 10525 bp, 11 predicted proteins | sample MB2enrmetagenome_FD_207643 | JGI IMG/M metagenome (GOLD analysis project Ga0326727, IMG submission 207643) | Lab enriched peat soil microbial communities from McLean, Ithaca, NY, United States - MB29MY | ecosystem: Environmental > Terrestrial > Soil > Wetlands > Peat | place: USA: New York...
CGACTACCAACTCAACAAATATGGCTTCGCAAACCATCGCCGCGTCAACTCAGGCGTTGGGAAGCCGTGCAAGCAGCAAAGCTCCGGGGCCTATCGGGGCGAGCCATCGCCAGAGAACTGAGGATTAATCGCGATACAGTACTCAAGTATCTGACCGCAGACAAACCGGTAGCGCATCTCCATGCATCAATAGCCGGTAGGTCCGTGTGAGCTTGGAAAATTTGTGGCACACTGACAAAATCGCTTAACAATTCGACTGACATTTTTCCTTGACAACGACACTTAGTGGCCGGTTTTGACCCGTCCCTGGGTGGCCTGTTTTGGATGTCCCGTGACAGTTCGGTGCATCTAAGTGGTGGGAAAGACGTTCCAAATGGAGACTTGTATTTCGGAATTGAGCCGAATGGCAGCACACCCATTTTGGAATTCGGCGAACGAAAGCCCTCAGAAAAGAAAAGATCGACAGGTGAGTAACATCACCTTACCAGAGTCATTACTGCGATAAGGATGCAGGTCGTTGGTTGGTTACCATTAAAAATAACCCCAACATTCTGATTGCATCGGCAAAGTCAATGAATTTGACTGGTTTACAACCATAATCCTTTCTATCTTGCTAGCGAGACTGATTATTCACTGTTCCCCAGAGTTGTCTTATGTTGCCCTGAAGGTATCATTTTATACCCTATCACGGGGTTTTTAGTCTTTGGTTCAGCCAGTGTAAATAATTAGCTAAGTATTTTAACCTCATCTTTGTCGAGTGTACATTCATGAACACCACAAACTGGGCACTGGTAGCCCAAAAAACCTGCTGGTTTATCGGTGGAAAATCTAACGCCACAGGTTGTGCATTTAAGTATTTCCATTGTTCCACCGGTGAGTTCTTTTAGAATATAACCCCGAAGGAAATCAGGGCTGGTTTTTCGCTGTTTGGCTCCCTCTAGGATTTGCGGTAGCACGGCTACAAATTTCTCCTGTTTATCCAAGTCGGTAGATTGCATATATCCCTCAAAGGCTTCTAGAATCATTAATTGTTTCTTTTTCGCCTCGGCTTTGACGTTGAGGGTGGCTAGTTCATCAGCAGCATCGTTTCGTTTAGACTCCAATGCCGCCAGGTCTGCAATTTTATCCTGTTTAGTTTTAATTTCCTGGTTCTGATTTTTTATAATAAGCTCGTTTTTCGAGACGGTGGCCTTAAGATAAGACACTTTACTTGAAAGAGCGTTTTCATCTTGTTTCAGGACTTGGATGTTAAATTCGGTCGTCTGCATTATTGATTGCAGCCGGGATACTTCTGCATACAATCCTTTTTTCTGGGTTTCAAGGTGGGTAACATCTGCCTGAATTGACCCTTTGAGTGCGGCTTTCTCTTTGAGATCTTTGGTTTCGCTAAGCAAGGATTGTTTTTCCTGTTTAAGATTTAATACAGCGCCATCAAGACCGTTGAACTCAGTCAGCTTTTTTACCAAGCTCTTGCCACCATCTACGGCGATCTGGATCTTTGCCGCATTAAGTATCTGATTCAGCATGTTTATAGATAACCCGGCCTTGTTGAGCAGATTTTGACGCTCGATATAGGAATCAATTTCCTTGTCGGTGATATTCGATTTATTCAAGATAAGAGTCAGGCTCTCTACTTTCTCTAATCTCTTGAAATTCATTTTTACGGTGTCCATATATTTTTGCAGTTCTTTTCCTGCATCCACCTTCTGATGCTCCCAAGTAGCCAGCGCCTGTTTTATTTGGGTGATTTCTTCTTGCATCGACTGCAGTTCCTTCTTGTCTTTTTCGATCTGAGTCTTGCATGCTGACGCCTGCTCAACAATTGCCTGGTAACTCATGTCAGAACTCTCTTCGATTTGATTCAGTTCCATCGCCGATTCCAAAAATCCGTCATTGTTCATCTTGGTACAGGTCGTAATTATATTTTTATATTCCTCCTCAGGTATGCCGCATTCCTCAAGTACTACCGCTACTTTGAAAGCTCTTTTGGCTTCTTCGACGGTGAGGCTTGATTTCTTCAACTCCGCGCCTAAACTATGCAATTCTTGAACTACATCCATGATCCCGTACTCCTTTGCGGCAGTTTCGAGCCCTTCTTCATCAACCACCGCTGAAAATTCACCTATATACAACGACACGGTCGCCTGGTTTATTCCGAGTTTTCCAGCAATGTTCAATTGAGGTAAACCCTGAAAATAATACTTTAGCAACCGGCTGATTTTTGATGATGAGAGTTTAATTGTCATATTTTTTCTGTTAACACTAAATGTTTTACTACCGAGTTAACACCAATTTAGCTTCAAAAGAAACAATCGCGTTAACAAACACTTCATAATTTTAATAACTTTCATTGTTGTCATAGAACTAATAATAGTTTTCATTTATTGCAGTTGTTTACATAGTTTATGATCTTATTGCGGATGGCGGAAACTTCTGACCAATCGATTAAATAATGAGGGTAGTGATAATACTTGCTATTTGCATTATAACATACAATATAATATTATAGATAATACAATAATATACTATTGTACACTATCTTAATAATAACGGAGGAGTCATTAATGCAGGAAATCCCCTTTACGATTCCAATTTCAGGAGTCATACGCTTAGCCAACGGTGAAATAACATTTATTGTGAATCCAATGGAGACGAAGTTCAGTTTCGTAACCACAGGCAATACACCATCGCGAACCAAGTTCGGGGAAGGAGTAAGCCTTACCGATATAATTTTATCGGCAGCCAGACAGGTCGTTTCGGAAAAAAGAATTAATCGCTTTCATCCTTCGGAGTTATTTCATGCAGCAATAGAGAAACATCCCGGCATCAAACGTGGCTCTTTCATGGCACGGGTGGTCGCATGTACTCCGGACCATCCGTCTTACCAGCACTTTGCTTCTCATCGGGATTACTTCATTTACGGCGGAAAGGGTCTCCTGATGTTGAAAGAACAGTACAAGCCGGATAGTAATTCGGAAAATGCCACTATTGATCTAAATGGAATGTTAAAAAATTCCCAGGAAAAGGAATAAGCAACACAAATAAAGTATTAACTACAAAAAGCGGAGGGGTTTAAATGGAAGGGGAAAAAGGCACCATCTTAAATAAAAAGCATAGAAAAGCCGTGATGAAGGCTTTGAAAAGTGTCGAGAAAATGATGCAGGAAGAGCCACACCCGATAGTCATTAGCGATGGCGATGGTTGTGGTCCGAACAACACTGTAAAAGAAATCAACGGTTGGTTATTCCATAGGAGCAACGGCGATGATAGTAAAAGAATCCCCCCTAATAACTAAAGAAGAGTTCGATCAATATATTAAAGAAGCCGCGAAAGCCGCCAATTATGAAAAAGCGTTCGGAATAACCGGATGTGACCTTTCCCTGCCCATCTGGTGGGCGGGATACTGTCGGCAAAGTCTGGATCAGCAATCTCATAATAACCGGGTACCGGAATATTTATTCACGCTAGCGAAGATGGCAAAAGAGCAAGGGGTAGTCATCCCCCGCGAATATATACTGTATGATCACGTTACCGGCGAGCACCTTGACCGTCCGGATATGCAGTTCCTGAGGCACGAATTAGTTGATAAAAAGAAGGTATTGGGCATTTTCTTTTCAGATTTACGCTGTTTATCGAGGGAGCCGGCCCCGCAGCAGGTTTTTGAAAGGGAAGCGGAAATCCGGGGTATCAAGTTGATGTTTGGGGATGCGCCGTCCGGTATGGATATCGGCAGTCAGTTCGCCCGCTCCGCTATCACGTTCAGTAACAAACTTACCCGGCTGGCCACGCACAGCAATGCCCGGGCAGGTAATATTGGGCGCGTTTTGAAAGGTTCTGTGCCGGCATTAAAAGCCGCGTATGGGTACAAATATTGTCGAGACGCGGAACTGACATCCGCCGGCAAAGTACTTATCAAGAAAGCTTGGTGGGAAATCGATCATTTAGAGGCCGACGGAACTCCTGCGGAAGACAGTCCAGCATCAGTGGTACAGCAAATCTTCCATTGGATTGGCGAGGAAGGACAAACGGCATGGTGGGTGACCAGAAAACTTAACGAGATGGGCACAACTTCGGCATACGGGAAAAAATGGGGACCTAACTCTGTTTGTAAACTGGTCAGGAGGACGTGCTATACCGGAAAAAACGCTTATAACTCTAAATCGATGGTTCCGAACCCTGCCAGACCGTTAGGCGATGTCACAGGGCAGGTGAAGCGCACTATCTGCAGGGAGAAACCGAAAGAAGAATGGGTATATTTCAATGTTCCTCAAATTGTTTCGGAGGAACTCTGGCAAAAAGCCAATGCCGCATTGACAAGGAGGGGAAGGGGCCGGGGTAAGGAGGCAAAGAGCATTCAAGCACTCCTTCGAGGTCGTATCTTGTGTCCTAGATGTGGGTTACCTATGGTCGTGAGACGTGATGGTAAAAAACATAAGGTTTTTTATCACTGTGTTCGGCGTTACCGGGTTTGGGACGGCGATCCCTGCGGATTTAGCAAGTTTATCTCTGCCAGATGGGATGATGTAGTCTGGGATTGTGTTTATGCACTGCTTAGCGATACTTCCTGGTTAGAAGAACAAGTCATCGCTGAAAAAGATCAACGCGATACAGCGACCAAACTTATTGATGCCGAACAAAAGAAAATCACTCTACTCCAGGCAAAAATAACCAAGGTACAGACAGGCTACGAATCAGAAATCTATAGCGCCGAAGAAGCTAAAAGCCGTATAAATATGTGTCAACACATAATATTTTTGGCTCAGTCCGAGATTAAAAGATTGGAGAATCTGCCCGGTAGTTTAGCCACCAGCTCGGTCATCGAAAATTTTAAGCAGGAACTTGAATCATTAAGAAAAAACAATCTTGAAAATGCAACTTTTGAAGATAAAATCCATCTTTTGGGATTGCTGAATATTCGAGTTTATCCATCTGAAGATTTAAAGACAGTGCGTATAAAAACCGGCTTCGATTCAGGATCAGACAACGATAGCTCGGAGAACAATCAAAACCACTGTGGGAAAGTCATCTTTGACCCACCAAAGGGTTCAATAGGCAGAACTTCAACCTCCTGTGTTCTCCCATCCGGCGGCACCCGTAAATAGTACTGGATTTTAGCCTTATCTCCATCAATGATTATCTTTGTCACGAAAGAACGCAGGAAGGCTTGCTTTGGGTAAAATCAATTTACCTGGCGTAAAAAACGAGATAAAGAGAAGCAGGATTGAAAAAGGAATGTTTATCGGCATGGAATCGCGTGCCGCCAAGCCATTGCCGGCATCCGAATTTCAATAGAAGTCACAATTCATCTTTTTATTAAGTAATGTTCCGGCATGCGGTCAGGCCGATTTTTAGGCTTGGAAAGCCATGCCAAAGCACAAAACAAATGTTTGCCGCAGAACCATTGCCTTGTTTACAACAACGCTTATGCCGGCTCCGTTTCGGATGAAGGTAGTGTGATATGTGCGATAGGGTTGCCGACGATGCCTGCCTGAGCGGCAATAATCGCCGCGTGGGTCCGGCTGCGCGCCTGTAACTTATCAATAACGTTCCGTACGTGTTTTTTTACGGTATCCAGTGTGATACCCAGGGTTTCGGCCATGACTTTGTTAGAATCACCGTTGCCCATTAACCTGAGCACATCGACTTCACGCTCCGTGAGATGCGCCGCTTCAGCGGTGCGTTCGGCCAGTGTCTTCCGGCCGTTCTGAATCAGATTCTCCACGGCGGCGTGCAATAATTCGGTTTTCATTTGCATGATACCTTCGCCCACGCGGTGGATGCTCTGCAGTAATATTTCCTGCGTCATATCCTTAAGGAAGATGTACCCGCCGGCACCGGCATGAATCGCGTCGATAACATAAGAATCATTGTTGCTTTCCGTCAGCACCAGAACGGCGATTTCCGGAAATTCGTCCTTAACCAACCTGGTCGCCTGTACGCCGTCGACTTTACCGTTGCGCGTTTCGGTGAGCACAACGTTGACAACCTTGCCCCGGTCTTGAGCTTTTTTAATGTTACGAACAGCCTCTTCTCCATCCCTGGCATCGCCGATGACTGAAATGCTTTCATCTTTACCCATGATTGCCTGCAGGCCTTCACGAACCACCGGACTGAAGCCAATCGTCAGCACTCCCAATTTTTCATTAGCGCTTTTTCTTTCAGTCATTGCGATTGACCTCCCCGATACACTTAAGTGTACCTTTCCTTGCCACTTTGGAGTAGACGCATGGTACCCCTAGTATTCCCTTTCTGTTACCACTTGTCAAGCACGAACGATTACCACTCATTAGATTAGTCAAATGTATCTAACTTGCCGTGGTTAACCATCTTAAGCAGGTTGTGACATCTTTATTTAAAGTACATGCTGATGTTAACTGCCGGTACTATACCTGTTTCACGGTGATAAGATGCCGACAAATCGATATTGAGCTTTAGGCAAGCTACTGAAGAAGGAGGGGATTTCATGGCCGCAAAATTCGAGATTTACAAGGACAAAATCGGGGAGTTCCGCTGGAGACTGACACATACCAACGGACACGTTATCGCGACCTCCGGTGAAGGCTACACTACGAAGGTCAATGCCATCGGCGGGGTGAAGTCGGTCAAACAGAATGTTCCCGGCTCGGTGGTGGAAGACCGGACTTTATAAATAAAATGCATCGCGGATGAAATTAAGAATATTTGGTTAAGGAGACTTGAATGAAAAAGGAAGCAATGACCATCAAAAACACGAAGAAGCTAATCACAGACAAGGTTTCTCAAGGAATGGACATCGCCAAAGAAGAGACCACTGATGTCATGGGTCGGGTCAGGAAGGTCGCTTCTGCGGCAAACCGGAAAGGAAAGGCGGCGGTTCGCGCAATCAGAAGTTAAGAAAAGACCGTAAACAGTAGGCAACACAGTGCCTCCAGTTAAAAAATTAAATAAAAAGGAGATTGTTATGCGTAATTTGTTCTGGGTTATTGCCATTATTCTGATCGTTTTATTTCTACTGGGTCTGGTGACGCATTTCCTGGGCGGACTTATTTACCTTTTACTCGTGGTGGCGTTAATTTTCGCCATAATCTGGCTGGTGCAGCGGATTAATTTCAAAAAATCATAGCTTTTACAGTTAAATAGAAAATATTTGAGTAAATCCAAGGAAGTGCATCATGGGCAATAAAGTAATAATAATTACCGCGCATCTGCCGGCGATCCCGGATTGGTTAAAAATCAATAATTCCATCACGGTTCCGCTGCCGTTAAAAAGCGCCAAGGAACTGGCCCAAAAACTGCTCGAAATTGAGGGTGACGCCGAAATAAAACTCAATTTTGCGAGCGGAAAGAAAACAATAGTGGAAATCAGCTGGGATTCGGAAAAGAAGGAATAAGGGATTGACTTGAATCCCGCTGAAAGCGCAGCCATGCTCCGGGAGGATATGAAAATGGTTCTGCAAAAAAAAGTTCCGCCCCAGGATGAACTGATTTTGGTTAACGGGAAAAATACCGCGAATAAAAATAAAATAGCCGAAGATGCCGCTTCGCTGGAAGCAAGGCTTGAAGAACTGGAGTCGAGACCGCGGCGTAATCACCTGCTGCACTGGTCGGCGTTTATTATTGCCCTATTTTCATTAATTTTACTTTCTGTCTGGGTTTTCAGCAGCCGCGGGCCTGTGCCTGCAGTCTGGGTAATGATTGATATCGGCATCGGAATCATTTCACTGATTGAGTTTTTCACCCGCAGTGGATTCCGCTGGGACCGAGGTGCTTACCTGCGTTCCCACTTTTTCGATTTCGTGGCAATCGTGCCGGGCCTGGCGCTGGTCAACCACGGGTTTGTTATCCAAATGGTCTGGGTATGGATTATCCTGGTTGCCCGGTTTATCCGGGTAATCGACCGGCTGGGTGGGGATGGGTTCGTGCAGCGTAATATCTGGGGATTGATAGAGGGGCTTGAAGAAGAGATAACGGATAGGGTACTGCAGCGCATAATTATCCGCGTCCAGTCAGATATGGACAGGGCGAATTTCAGCCACGGTGTGGCTGATGCATTCAGAAAAAATAAGTCGTCCGTGCTTGAACGGGTGCGGGCGGCAACGCCCCACGACGGCGTCGTGCCGAGTCTGGCACATATTGTGGGGCTGGATGCGGCGCTTGAGCGCGCGGAGGAACGGACCTATGACGCTGTTGTCGAAATAGTTGACAGCGAGGAAGTAGACCACGCGGTTCGTGATGTGGTTAACTCCGTATTCTCACGTATGCACCATGAACTGGGGGAAAAGAGTTGGAAGCAAAACATCGGAATACGGCACCACAAAATCGGGGAGAACCGCCCGATTTAAGTCGGGGAGAATAATATGTTTAGTAATTCTGCAGGCAAAGAACGTAAAAATAAAAGCCATTTCCCCAGGTACCGCCAGATTGCCATGGTTCTGGCCAAGTACCGGTTGGAGGAAGTGCTAAAATACGTCGGCATAAAAAATTATGCACTCGTCGGATGGATGCTGCGCGGCAACCCCTTCCGGAAAATGGCTTACACCAAACCGGAACGCACCCGTATGGCAATCGAGGAATTAGGCACGACTTTCGTGAAATTGGGACAAATCCTCTCGACCCGCGCTGATTTACTGCCGCCGGAATATACCAAAGAGCTATCGAAGCTGCAAAGTTCGTTAAAGCCGCTGCCCATAGAAGTAATGAAAAAGGTAATCAGCAACGATTTAGGCCGACCGGCGGATGAAATATTCAGCCAATTTACACCGGAGCCTGTCGGTGTCGCTTCAATCGGGCAGGTTTACGCCTGTACCGTGAAGGACGGTCCGGAAGTGGTGGTAAAGGTGCAAAAGCCCGGAGTACCGGAAATGGTCGAAGAAGACATGTTCATTTTAGGGGGAGCCGCAGTATCAGCCACGAAACATTGGGCAGGGGCGCAGCAATACGACCTTGTCGGAATTGTTCAGGAAATCGCGGACAAGATTAAAACCGAGATGGATTATATTCAGGAAGGCCACAACGCCGAATATTTTGCCTGGTTTTTTAAGGACGACAAGACGATCCACATCCCGACGATTCTCTGGGAGTCGACCACCGCGCGGGTAATTACGATGGAACGGATTCACGGTATCGGCGTGCTGGATATCCAAGCGCTGGACAAAGCGGGCTTCGACCGCAGAGATTTAGCCAAGCGGGCTGTAAGCATCTGGCTGAAAATGGTTTTTGAAGGCGAGGCGTTTCATGCCGACCCGCATCCGGGAAATCTATTCGTCGAACCTGACGGGCGGCTGGGGCTGGTGGATTTCGGAATGGTCTGCATGGTGGATAATGAGGTTCGGTGGCATCTGGCCAATGCACTTAAAGCGATTCTGGACCGCAACCCGGATATGTTGATAGATGCCTTGATCGAATTGGGGGCGGTGAGCCTGCGTGTTGAAGGGTCCCGCGCCCGTTTGCGAAAAGATATGAAATACGTGATGGGGCAATTCTCGACGACCCACTTACTAAAACGCTCGGAGAGTGTCAATTATAACCTGGAACAGCCGCAACCATATTCAACTGCCGTCCAATACATTCCTGTTGTTGAAAACGATAGTAATGGCGCAGAGCCTGGGGAGAGGCTTAGACCCGGATTTCGATATTACCCCGTTATTGCAGTCCAGTGTCATCCGGATTATAAAAAAGAGGTATTCAGTCACGGCGGCCCTGCGCCGTTTGCCGGTGGCGGCAGCGGAACTGGCAAGCCTGGTTGGGGGACTACCCCAGCGGATGGAGCGTATGATGAAGACAGTTGAGCGGGGTGAGATGCAAGTTCGTGCTGATGTATCAGGCGTGGACAAGTACGTCAACAATTTGAAACAGTTGGTCACCAGGGCTGCAATTATTATATTGGGCGCATCCGTTATTATCGGGCTGGCGTTATTTTTTGTAGGGACGCGGTTGGGACATTAGAAAATTCCCTTGTCTAAATTGAGGATGGGAAAAATGAAAGAGTTTATTAAAAAACAGTCCACCTTTATTCTTTATGGGTTTGTTTTCTGGCTGCCGGTAATACTGGTCGTCTATGTGATAATTCTTCTTTTCAGTAACGGCGATAAGGTCGGGAAACTGATTCTGGGCGTGGCCGTGCCCGAACAGTATTTATTTGTCGGTATCGGTTTCATCTTTTGCATTTTAATTATCTATTTTTCCGGAATGTTATTGAAATTGACGAAAGTCGGAAAAGTGCTCTCTAAAATTCCGGTAATCGGACTCTTTTTCGGACAAGGCGAAATCATGACGATTGGCCGACTGAGTGGTATGCAAGCCTGTCTTTTCCTTTATTCACCGACCTGCATTGCTTTTGGCTGGGTACTTGCGGAAGAAAAGGTTCAGGTAGGTGAAGAGATAGCCGATTTCCCTTTAATCTGCGTTTATTTTCCAAGTGTGCCGACACTGGTTACCGGGTCTGTTCATACCGTTAGAAAAAACGGCGTGATGAAACTGGGTAACACTTCGACCGAGGTAATAAATTTGCTGCTTTATGCTTTCCGCAGCCCGGCAGCGCTGAAAT
>Ga0326727_10027190_pt1 | contig 10525 bp, 8 predicted proteins | sample MB2enrmetagenome_FD_207643 | JGI IMG/M metagenome (GOLD analysis project Ga0326727, IMG submission 207643) | Lab enriched peat soil microbial communities from McLean, Ithaca, NY, United States - MB29MY | ecosystem: Environmental > Terrestrial > Soil > Wetlands > Peat | place: USA: New York...
TTACAAACATCCCGCGCGCTACGACGATGAGATCACCATTCGAACCTCGATCGCGCGGATGCAATCATCCATCCTTCATTTTTCATACGAAGCCTTGCGCAAGCGCGACGGACGCCTGCTCGCCACCGGCGAAACCGTTCATCTCGTGGTAGGAGCCGAGATGAAGCGAATCCACCTGCCGGAGAAGTACCGCGCCGCCTTCCAATCCGCCACGCAAGAGATTGCCGTAGAGAGGAATTCATGAACGCACTGCACTTAAACGGAAACGATCTCGATCTTGAGAGCTTTGAGCAGGTCGTCCTGCATCGGCGTCCTGTGCTGCTGGAGCCCGCTGCCCGCGAGCGCGTCGAACAAGCCCGCGCCGTCGTCGATGCGCTTGTCGCCGGCGATCGCGTCGCCTACGCCATCACCACCGGCGTCGGACAGCTTGCCGACGTGCGCATCTCCGGCGCGCAAGCGCTTGAGCTGCAGATCAACCTGGTTCGCTCGCACGCCGTGGGCGTAGGTGAACCGCTGAGCGAGGCCGAATCGCGCGCCATGATGCTGCTGCGCGCCAACTCGCTCGCCAAGGGACTCAGCGGCGTCCGCCCCGTCGTCATCGACACTCTCTGCCAGATGCTCAACCGCGGCGTTCATCCCGTCATCCCCTCGCAGGGCTCCGTCGGAGCCTCCGGCGATCTCGCCCCGCTGGCTCATCTCGCACTCGTGCTCATCGGCGAAGGCGATGCCTCGTTCGAGGGCCGTCGCATGAGCGGCAGCGAGGCGATGAAGGCCGCGCAGATTCCCGTCATCCAGATCCAGGCCAAGGAGGCCATCTCGCTCATCAACGGAACCCAGGCGATGCTCGCCGTCGGTTCGCTGGCGCTGATCGAGGCCCGCACACTTGCCAATAGCGCCGACGTCATCGGCAGCATCTCGCTCGACGTTCTGCAGGGCACCGATGTCGCCTTCGACGAGCGCATTCACCAGGCCCGCCCGCACTCAGGACAACTGCTCGTCGCCCGCCACATGCGCACCATGCTCGAAGGCTCGGCGATGCGCGAGCGTCACCGCGAGTGCAAGCGCGTGCAGGATGCCTACTCCATGCGCTGCATCCCGCAGGTCCACGGAGCCGTCCGCGACGTGCTCGACTACGCCCGCGGCGTCTTTGAGACCGAGATGAACTCGGCGGTCGATAATCCCCTCGTCTTCGTCAAGTCCGGCACGCAGGCCGAAGGCGACATCCTCTCCGGAGGAAACTTCCACGGACAGCCCATCGCCTTCGCCCTCGACTTCCTCGCCATCTCCGTTAACGCGCTGGCCGGAATCAGCGAGCGCCGCATCGAGCGCATGGTCAACCCCGCGCTCAGCGAAGGCCTGCCCGCATTCCTCGCCGCCGGAGCAGGATTGAACTCCGGCTTCATGATGCCGCAGGTCACCGCCGCCGCGCTGGTCAGCGAGAACAAGGTCCTCGGCCACCCCGCCTCGCTTGACTCGATCACCACCAGCGGCAACAAAGAAGACTACGTCTCGATGGGAATGACCGCCGCGCTCAAGCTCAGGCGCGTGCTGCAGAACGTGCGCAACGTGCTCGCCATCGAGGCGCTGGCCGCCGCGCAAGCGGTCGATCTGCTCGCCCCGCTCAAGCCCGGCAAGCGCGCCCAGCAGGCACTGGCCGCCGTTCGCGCCGTCTCTCCGGAAATCCACGGCGACCGCTCCCTCGCCCCGGATATCGCCCGCGTCGCCGAGGTGATCAGCGAAGGCAAGATCGCAGCGGTGCTGCACTGAATTGGTGGCCCACATCCGCCCCGCTCTTGGGCGGGTGTGGGATCGTCCGAACCCTGAATCAGCGCGGGTGCCCCACCTTAGCTTGCCTCTATTGGCAAGCTAAGGTGGAAACAAATAAAGCGCGCGCGGCGCTCCAAGATCAGGGTGGCCCCTTCAAGTCTGCCTTCGGCCCGAACCAAAGCAGTAAACATTTCGTCGACGACAGCCGTTTTCTTCCGGTTTTCTTGTGGACTCTTCCTAAGATCTCCGGCTTTTATGGAAATTTAGGCCGAGATTTCTGTTGACTTAGGTACGAAAAGGCCGCAAATTACTAAGGTCATCCGTAGCCCAGTTTGCCCGGATGACGTGAGTTGCCCCGCTCTGGCGGCTCTGCACAATTCGAATGGCAGCCACTACGCTCGCCCCTGTCGATTCCCGCGAAGTCGTCCGCTGTGACGAATGTCGCCTGGTTCAGTTCCGCACTACCAACAACCTGTGCCGTCGATGCAAGACCTCTCTGGACGAGCTTCCAGAGGTCGCTATCATGCATCCCCCGATTTCTACCGCGATCGCCGAGCCGATGCCCTCGCGTCAGCTTCCCGTTGCTGCCGCCATTCGCTCCTTCCGCGTCCGCGCCGGATTGAGCCAGCGCCAGCTTGCCATGCGCATGTGCGTTCCGCGCACCTACGTCTCCAAGATCGAGAATGAGAAGGCCTGCCCGACGCTTGGCTCGCTCGAGCGGCTGGCCGGAGCCCTCCATGTGCGCGTCCGCGACCTGTTGACCACCGGCCGCACCACTGAGGACGAGATTCGCGAGCTGTCCCAGGACGAGTTCATCGCCGAGTTGATGCCCTACATGCGCAAGCTCAGCGGAGTACAGTGGATGAGCGTGCTCAACCAGGTACGCGAGCTCACCGCCATGACGCGGCGGTCGGCCTGAGTCCGCAAAGGCATCCGGCCCGTTGCGCAATGGCAATGGGCCGAATGGCCGCATACCTTTGGGGCCGCCGCAGGGATAACCCTCTGCGGCCTTCGTCGACTCTTACTGTCTAACCTGACGGAAAACGGGCGGCGGATCGAGCTTCCCGAGGAGCACGCCGATGAAGAACGCGAATCTCTCCAAGTGCGCCAACCCGGAGTGTGGTGAGCGCTTCAAGCGATTGGGCGATGGCAAGCTCTTCGTGCGTCCTGCCGCAAGTAACGGTAAACAGAAGCAGAAGGCGCTATGGCTTTGCCAGGAGTGTTCCCGGCAATTCGACCTGCGCTATGATCGGCAGCATGAGGAGTTCCACCTTGTTCGCCGCCGCGCCGCCTGAGTCCGCCCGGAGAACGCCTCCGTTGCAAGAAGCCCATCCCTGTGCTAGCTTCGAAATACGCGCTGGTTGTTGAGGAACTGCTTTGCACACCACGGTACCGGCCGGGCTGACTCGCAAACAGGCAGAATTGTTCGCCCAGCTCGATCCAGATCGGCTGCCTGCACACATCGCCATCATCATGGACGGCAACGGCCGCTGGGCCCGGCGCCGCCATCTCCCTCGTGTCGCCGGACACAAAAAGGGGGTAGATGCGGTACGCGACGTCATCACTCTCGGCTCGAACATCAAGTTGCAGGCCATGACGTTATACGCGTTTTCCGCCGAAAACTGGAAGCGTCCCAAGACCGAAACCAGCTTCCTGATGTCGTTGCTGCGGACCTACCTGAAGCACGAAGTCCCGCTGATGAACGACCACAACATCCGCCTGCGTTACATCGGCCGTATTCACGAACTGCCACCCGAGGTGCAGGAGCGCATGGCCTGGGCCACCGAGCAGACCAGCCGCAACACCGGCATGATCATGACCCTGGCCCTCAATTACGGCGCCCGGGCGGAGATCATCGACGCCTTCCGCGCCATCATCGAAAAGGCCGCGAACAACGGAGGACTCGAACATCTCAAGATCGACGAGGAACTGGTCTCGCGCAATCTTTACAGCGATCTCCCGGATCCCGATCTTGTCATCCGCACCAGCGGCGAGATGCGGCTCTCCAACTTCCTCCTCTGGCAGCTTGCCTACACCGAGATCTACGTCACCAAGACGCTCTGGCCCGACTTCGACGGCAACCACCTTCTGGAGGCCCTGGCCGACTTCCAGAAGCGCGAGCGCCGTTACGGAGCCGTGGGAGACGCTTTCTAAGGTCGATTGAACTGCCATAGCAACTCCACTTTGCAGATTGCAGCTTCGGCGGCGTACTCTGCTGTTAGCTCATGAAACGTATTCTTACCGCTGCCGTTCTCATTCCGCTGGTACTGCTCGCCGTCTTTCGGGCTCCGCTCTGGCTCTTTCTGCTGATTGCGGTGGTGGCCGCGCTGGCGGCGGCCTTCGAGTATATCGGCATCGTCGCCGCCTACGGGCTGGAGCCTTTCCGGTTGCTCACCTATATCTTCACCGCCGCGCTCTTCGTGCTCTATTACTACTCGGCGGTGGCCGGCTTCGGCGCGCTGCTGGCGGCGCTGCTGCTGCTCTTTCTCTTCGCGCCATTTCTGCTGCTGACGGCGGCGCTGGGCCGCGAGGATCTTCGCGGAGCTCTGCCCGCGGTTGCGATGAGCTACCTGGCGCTGCCCTACATCGGCGTCCCGCTGCTGCTGACGGCGATGATGCGGGACTTTCCCCGCGGATGGGTCTTCCTGGTCTTCACCTTTCTCGCCGTCTGGGTGGGAGACAGCGCCGCCATGTATGTAGGCAAGAGCATCGGACGCCACAAGCTCTCGCCTCGCATCTCGCCGGGCAAGACCGTCGAGGGCTCCATCGGATCGATTGTCTTTGCCGTCGCCGTCTGCTGTCTCTTCGCGCACTATCTTCCGGAGATCGCCTCCGCGCTGGCGAGGATTCATCTGCTCGACGAGCACGCCGAGTCGCTGCTGATCGAGGCTCCGGCCTACAATCGCGCGCCCCTGTGGCTGGCGGCTGCGCTGGCGGCGGTGATCAACGTGGCGGCGCAGATCGGCGACCTGCTGGAATCGGCCCTCAAGCGCGGAGCCGGCGTGAAAGACTCCGGAAACATGCTTCCCGGCCACGGAGGCATCCTCGATCGAATCGACGCCATGCTGCTGGCCCTGCCGGTGGCGTTCCTGCTCTTCCTGGCGCTGGGAAGGAAATTCGTACAAGGATAGGCCGGCGGGTTAAACTAGGGATACATACGTGATGAAGAGAATTGCCATCCTTGGCTCGACCGGCTCGATCGGTCGCAGCACCCTCAAAATCGTCGAGAGCTATCCTGAGCGCTTTGCGGTCACCTCGCTGGCCGCGGGCTCGAATGTCGATCTTGCCTTCGAGCAGGCGATGCGCTGGCGTCCGCGGCTGGTTTCCGTGGCCCGCGAAGAGGCAGCCGATGCCCTGCGCCGCCGCCTTCGCAGCGCTGGAGCCGGCGAGATCGAAGTTGCCTGGGGAACCGAGGGCAGCGTCGCCGTCGCGACTCATCCCGAGGCCGACTTTGTGGTCAGCGCCATCGTCGGCGTGGCCGGAATGAAGGCCACCTACGAGGCGGTGAAGGCGGGCAAGGAGATCGGGCTGGCCAACAAGGAATGCCTTGTCGCCGCCGGCGAGCTGATCACCGCCGAGGCACGCCGCCAGGGCAAACCACTGCTGCCCATCGACAGCGAGCATAACGCCGTGCATCAGTGCCTGCGCGGCGGAAGGATGCAGGAGGTGGAGCGCATCTGGCTCACGGCCTCCGGCGGTCCGTTTCTGAACACGCCGCGCGAAAAGTTCGAGCACATCACTGTTGCCGAGGCCCTCAACCATCCGACATGGAAGATGGGACGCCGCATCACCATCGATTCGGCGACGCTGATGAACAAGGGATTCGAGGTCATCGAGGCGGTGCGGCTCTTCGACCTTCCGCCGGCGCAGACGCGCGTGGTGGTGCATCCGCAGAGCACGGTACACAGCATGGTGGAGTTCACCGACGGCAGCATTCTGGCCCAGATCAGCGTGACCGACATGCGCCTGCCGATCCTCTATGCCCTGACGTGGCCCGAGCGCATCGAAAGCGATCTCCGTTTCGACGTCCTTTCCCTGCGTCAGCTTGATTTTTGCCCGCCGGATATGGAAAAGTTCCCCTGTCTTCGCCTCGCCTACGAGGCAGTGGAGGCGGGCGGCGCCCGCACGGTGGCCCTGAATGCCGCTGACGAGGTGGCCGTGGCTGCATTCCTCGGCGAGAAAATACCGTTCGTCGGTATTCCGGCCACGATTCAGGCGGTATTGAATGAAACGTCACCGGAGAAACCGGAATCTATAGACGAGGTCCTTGAGATGGATTCCGAAGCGCGCCGGAGGGCCGAGCTGTTCTGCGCGAGCGGCTCGCTGAAGACGCACGCGGCGACCATGGGCTGGGAGAAGACGTAGTCTGCATACTATGATGAGCGAGTTTTATTACGATCTGATCGGCGCCGTACTTGGGCTGGGAGTGATGATCCTTGTCCACGAGTTCGGCCACTTCGCCGCCGCCAAGCTGCTGGGCGTGCGGGTCGAGGTGTTTTCCATCGGCTTCGGCAAACGGCTGGTGGGATTCCGGCGCGGCGAGACAGACTACCGCATCTCCGCTCTGCCACTGGGCGGCTACGTGAAAATGACCGGGGTCAACGCCATTGAAATGGCGGAGGAGCCGTCCGAGGGATCGGGCGACGATCCTGGAGCGTTTCTCAAGCATCCGCGCTGGCAGCGGCTGATCATCGCCGTCGCCGGACCGCTGGCCAATCTTGTGCTCGCCGTGGCCCTGCTGACCGCGGTCTTCGCCATCCATCATGAGATTCCTTATGGCGTCAACCAGCCGGCGGTGGTCGGCTGGCTCCTTCCCGGATATCCGGCCGAGCAGGCTGGAATCAAGGATGGCGACCGCATCGTTCAGATCGGCGAGACGCAGAACCCCACCTGGCAGGATGTACTCAACAAGATCTACATCAGTCCCAACCAGCCGGTGAAGCTGACCGTGCAGCGCGGCAGTGAGACGCTGCCGATCACGCTGACGCCCAAGGCCGAAGGCCGCCAACAGATCGGCGAAGCGGGATGGCTGCCGCTGCAGCCGTTCATCGTAACCTTGCTGGAAAAGGGGATGCCCGCCTCCGAGGCGGGAATGAAGGAGGGCGATGAGATTGTCTCCGTCGATGGACGGCCGATCCACGCCACTCCCGCCATGCAGGCTTACCTGCAGAGCGTCAAGGACAATCCCGTTCACATCGAGATTCTGCGCGACGGACACCGGGTGATGCTGACGGTGACGCCGCGGCTCATGCCCGCCGAGGGGCGCGCGCCGAGCTATCGCATCGGCTTCGCCTCCGAGCCGGTGCAGGTGGAGAAGCTGCCGCTGCCGGAGGCATTCAGCCGCTCGGTGGATGAGTGCGAGAAGATGTCCGGGCTGGTCTTCGAACTGGTGGGCCGGATGGCCGAACGCAAGGTTTCGGTGCGCCAGATGTCGGGTCCCATCGAGATTGTTCGCGTCTCCGGCGAGATGGTGCATCGCAGCGCCATCGACATGCTGAAGTTCATGGCGATGATCAGCCTGCAGCTTGGACTCTTCAATCTGCTGCCGGTTCCCATCCTCGATGGCGGATTGATCGCCATGCTGCTGATCGAAGCGGTGATGCGCCGCGATATCAAGGAGAGCATCAAGCTGCGCCTCTACCAGGCTGCCTTTGTCTGCCTGGTGCTCTTCGCCGGAATGGTGATTTTTAACGACGTAGTGAAGATGCTACCGGGCCAGTAGGCGGCATCCGGATCAGGAAAAGGCGCTCTCGGGCGCCTTTTCCCAACTTCGCGACACACTGGTAAACTTGAGGCACGAGTCTCTCCCATGGCAATGATCAAGCGCAGAAAAAGCTACGAAGCAAAGATCGGAAACGTCCGTCTGGGCGGCAGCGCGCCGGTGATGGTGCAGTCGATGACCAACACCGATACGGCCGATATCGCCGCCACCGTCGAGCAGGTTGCAGCGCTGGCGCACGCCGGCTCGGAGGTCGTCCGCGTGACGGTGAACAACGAGGCCGCCGCAGCGGCGGTTCGTCCCATCGTCGAAGAGCTGGCAGCACGCGAGCTGCATGTCCCGATCGTCGGCGACTTCCACTACAACGGACACCTGCTGCTGAAGAACTTCCCCGACTGCGCCCGGGCGCTCGCCAAGTACCGCATCAACCCCGGCAACGTCAGCATTGGACGTAAGAACGACGACAACTTCCGCACCATGATCGAGTGCGCCATCGAGAACGACAAACCGGTGCGCATCGGCGTCAACTGGGGCTCGCTTGATCAGCAGCTTCTGGCGCGCATGATGGACGAGAACGTCAAGCTCGCCGAGCCGAAGGAGCCGCGCGAGGTGATGATCGAGGCGATGATCGCCTCGGCGCTGCACTCGGCCGAGCTGGCCGAGAGCTACGGGCTGCCGGGCGATCACATCATCCTCTCGGCCAAGGTCAGCGGCGTGCAGGATCTCGTCGACGTCTATCGCGAGCTGGCCGCGCGCTGCCAGTATCCGCTGCACCTTGGACTCACCGAGGCAGGCATGGGCACAAAAGGCATCGTCAGCAGCACGGCTGGATTGGCGATCCTGCTGCAGGAGGGGATCGGCGATACCATCCGCGTCTCGCTCACTCCCACGCCCGGCGGCGACCGCACCGAGGAGGTTCGCGTGGCGCAGCAGGTGCTGCAGTCGATGGGAATCCGCAGCTTTTTGCCGCAGGTCACGGCCTGCCCCGGCTGCGGACGCACGACCTCGACCTACTTCCAGGAGCTGGCACAGCAGATTCAGCTTTACGTGCGGCTGCAAATGCCGCGCTGGCGCGAGCGCTTCGAGGGCGTCGAGGAGATGAAGCTGGCGGTGATGGGATGCATCGTCAACGGCCCCGGCGAGAGCAAGCACGCCAACATCGGAATCTCGCTGCCGGGAACCTTTGAGGAACCGAAGGCTCCGGTCTTCGTCGATGGCCGCTTGGTGACAACACTCAAGGGCGACCACATCGTCGATGAGTTCAAACAGATTCTGGACGAATACGTGGAATCGAAATTCGCGAAGAGGGAAACGGCTCGGGTGTAGCCGCCTCCAAGGTCAGCTGCGTGTACTACTCCCCTTCGCCCGCTCCAGCTCTGGCGACTTTCACACCGCTCAGCCCATTCACGTAGCGGGCGATGCCGCGGTAGAGCGATTCGGCGATCTTCTGGCGATACTCGGGGGTTTGCAGCTTGCGCTCGTCGGCCGGGTTGGAGACGAAGCTGATCTCGGCCAGGATCGACGGCATGTTCGCGCCGATCAGCACGATGAACGGAGCTTTCTTTACGCCGCGGTCGCGCAGCGGCGATCTGCCCGTATCCTTGGCCGCCAAGCCCTGGTAGAGTGCGTGCTGCACGTCGGTGGCGAACTCGCGCGACTCCTCGACCTTATCCTTCAGCGTGATCTTTTTCACCAGGTCTCCGAGCTCGTGCACGCTCTTTTCGCTGACCGCGTTCTCGCGCGCCGCAACCTCCAGCGCATCGGGCGAGGGATTGAAGTTGAGGTAATAGGTCTCCACGCCGCGCGCCGAAGAATCGGAGCTGGAGTTGGCGTGCACGCTGACGAACAGGTCGGCCTGCTCCTGGTTGGCGATCGCCGTGCGCGTCTCCAGCGGAATGAAGGTATCGTCGTCACGGGTGTAGATCACGTCGGCGCCCATCTTGCTCTGCAACAGCCGTCCCAGCCGCAGCGAGACATCGAGCACCAGGTCTTTTTCCAGCAGGCCGTTGGGACCGATGGTCCCGGTATCGTGGCCGCCGTGTCCGGCGTCGATGACGATCTTGCCGACCTTGAGGCCGAGGGCGCGAATCAGCGAGCGCTGGCCGTCTGCGGTGGGCTGCGCCTGGTGGCCCTCAGGCGCCTTCTGCGTGTGACGGGTCGCCGTTAGCGGCTTCTCGGGAGCGCGCGGCGCAACAACCTGCACTGTCGGCTCGGAGGTCGGCTTCTCGGTGGCTTTCACCTCCTGGCCGTCGAGGTTTGCAACCTCAGCCTTGGTGGAGGGCTGCGTCTCAGCCGGCTGCGGCGAAGGAGCGGGCGTCTTCCGCCTCGAAGCCGTCGGGGCGGGAGCCGCGGCCGGCGCGGGCTGCGGCGGAGCCGAGGGCGCTTTATCGAACGAGAGCGGCGAGCTGGTGTCTACCGAGCGGTTCGAGGCCTGATTGCGCGCGCTTCCCGCTGAAGGGAATGAGGATTCGTTGCTGGCGACCTCGTGTCCATGCGGGTCGTAACCTCCGCTCACAAGCTGCGGACCAAACTCCGGCACCCGCTTCACTGCGGTGTCCCCGGAGTCCGCGGCGGTCAGTTCCTGCGGCGGAGCTGCGCTCGCAACGGGCTGCGCGGCGACCGGCGGAGCGACTTCGGGAGCAGGCTCTGGAGCGGCTTGCGCGGGCTCAGGCTGCGCCGGGTGCGGCTGCGCGTGAGCCGTCTGCACGGCGCCTGTCTTGCGGCCGTGAATATCGATGATCAGCCGGTAGGGATTGGGCAGCAGGAAGGCCGAGTAGTCGCTGACGGCGTCGACCTCCAGCACCACTCGCACTCTCCCTTTCTGGAACTGCGCGACCCGAACCCTCCGCAGGAATCCATCGGAGACATCAAAGCTCTTGCCGACCAGCGTGGAGGCCAGCTTGCTATCGAAGAGGTCGAAGAAGATGCGGTCGGGATTTGGCACCCGTCCGGCCTCGTACTTCACCTCCTGCTCCAGATCGATGGCCACGCGGGTGTAGTCCGGCGTCGACCAGTGGCGGATTCCGGTGACGAGCTGAA
>Ga0326727_10027194_pt1 | contig 10524 bp, 9 predicted proteins | sample MB2enrmetagenome_FD_207643 | JGI IMG/M metagenome (GOLD analysis project Ga0326727, IMG submission 207643) | Lab enriched peat soil microbial communities from McLean, Ithaca, NY, United States - MB29MY | ecosystem: Environmental > Terrestrial > Soil > Wetlands > Peat | place: USA: New York...
TCGGCGATGAGGAGCGTTCCCCGAGGTGATTCTTTCCACGAGCACCTTTGGACCGGCGGGGCCTTCGATTACGAGGCTGGGCCTCGGAGGCGAAGGCGTCCTGCGCACGTTCGGACGCGACCGCGAGGCGCGCGCCGTGATCGACGCCGCACTCGACGGCGGAATTACCTACTGCGAATCGGCCCGCGCCTACGCGGGCAGCGAACAGTATTACGGCAAAGCTTTGGGCTCCCGCCGCGAAAAAATCTTTCTCGCCACCAAGGTTCACGAGCGTACGTTCGCGGGGGCGATGGCCATGCTCGAAGCGAGCTTGCGGGCCCTGGACACCGCCTATCTCGACCTCTGGCAGATCCACGACGTGCGCGACGCATCCGACCTCGACGCTTTGGACGCGCCCGACGGGGCTTACGCGGCGTGTCTCGAGGCGCGCCGGCGGGGCCTGGTGCGCTTCATCGGGGTCACCGGCCATCACGATCCGGTCATCCTGCGTGCGGCCTTGGAGCGAGCGGCCTTCGACTCGGTGCTGCTGCCGGTCAATCCCGGCGAAGGGAGCCTCTCCGACGCCTTCGAGCGGAGCGTGATCCCCGCCGCGCGCGCGCGTGGAATGGCCGTCATCGGCATGAAGGTGCTGGCCCGCGGCTTGCTGCCGCGCGCCGGGGTCGCGGCGGACGAAGCGCTGGGCTACGCCCTTTCGGCCGACGTCGATGCCGTCGTCGTCGGCTGCGACGACGTCGAACAGGTCCGGGCGAATCTGGCCGCCGCGGCGGCCTTCCGGCCCTGGGACGCGGCGGCGCGCGCCGCCCTCGAACGGCGGGTCGCGCCGCTGTCCGGACGTTTGGCCTACTATCGCGGGCCGGCCCCCGCCGGCTCCAACTCGCGGGCGTAGGCCGCGCGCGCGGCGGCGCCCAGCGCGGCGAGGTCGCTCGACTCGAGGCCGGCGTCGAGGTCGCGCAGCACGGCGCCGTCGCGGCGCAGGGTCGCCTTCAACCCGGTCCGGTCGCCGTTCGCGCAGGCTCGAGCGACCGCCGAAAGGGCGCGCAGGCGCCGCACGTTATCGTCGCTTGCCGGCTTTCCCACGAGGATCAAGCGCAAAGCTATGAACGCTTCGTCGGCCGCGCGCACGCCCACGGCTTCGAGCGCACGGTAGAACGCGGCCGCGGCGGGCGCGGCAGAGCGATCGGCGAGCGCGGCTTCCAAGGCTGCCGCTTTGGAGATGGGGTCGCCGAGAAGATAGCGGTCGATCGTTTCGAAAGCCACGGAATGCGCTTCGCCGTGGCGGCGCTCGGCTGCTTTATCGCGACGCTCGCACCCGCGCGGGCGGGCGACTCACAGGCCAACCTCGACGCGCTGCTGCGGCGTGTCCGCAGCGCCGCGGGAGAACCGTACCGCTACCACGTGCGCGGCACCGCACGCGAGAGCGCGGCGCCCGGCGTGAGGATCGAAACCGACGCCGAAGGTTCGCGCCGTCGCGTGCGCCGTTGCGCGGGCGAGCTGTGCAGCGGCACGTACGAAGACGGAGCGGCGTTGTGGTTGACCGACCTCAACGACACGGCCGTTCCCGGCGAGCCCCTCGATCCGCGCCGCGTGTCGCTGCGCGCCATCGAAAACTACGCCTTCGCGGATCCGGACTTCGCCAAACGCGGCGGACGGGTGGACGCGCTGCCGCCATTGGTCGCAAGCGACGGACGATCGCTGCTGCGCGTCGCAGTCACCGCGCCGCAGGGCGCGACGCTCGAAGCGTTGATCGATCCGGCAACCGGCTTGGTCGCCGGCGCGCGCGGACGCGGCATTGCGGTCGACTACACCGACCAGAGCGAGATCGGCAGCGGCGTGACCGTGCCCTTCGAGATCGCGGCCGGCGACAACGTCGAACGCTTCGAGGAACGCGCCATCGATCCCGAAGCGCTCTCCGCCCCGCGGGGCCTCGTGCCGCGGTTTGCCTCACCCAGCGCGTCGCTTCCCTTCGCCGGCGGCGAAGGCCACGATGCGGATCCCATCGTCGAGTGCGTCGTCGCGGGCGCGCGCGTTCCGTGCCTCCTCGACACGGGAAACTCCGGCATGGCGATAAGCCTCGAACTGATCGAGCGCCTCGGGCTCGAACCGCTTACCGATTCGTTTCGCATTCAAGGTCTGGGCGCGTACGAGACGGGCGTCGTGCGCGTTCCCGAACTCCGCGTCGGCACGGCGTCGTATCCGCCGGCGTATTACGCGGTGCTGCACGACATGCACGCGTACGGTTACGACATCGTGCTCGGGACGGACGCATTTGCGCACGCGCGGATCACGCTCGATTATCCCGCGCACCGGGTCGCGATAGAACCTGAGGCGGCCCAAGCCGCCGCCGGCGGCGTCCCGATCGAGTTCGAAGGCTTCTTGCCCGTCGTGCCGGTCGAACTCGGTGCGACCGCGGCACGCTTGACCATCGACACCGGCGACGAATCGGCGGTCAACCTTTCGCGCGAATTCTACCGGCTGCATCCGCAAATTTTCACGCCGAATGCGAGCTCGGAGGTCGCCGGCATCGGCGGCCAAGGCGAAGAGTTGCTCGGCACGATCGCGCGCGTCGACCTCGGCGGCTTCGCTCTCTTGAAGCAACCCATCGGAACGACGAACCGCTCCCTTCCGACCGCGCAAGGCCATCTCGGGAGCGGCGCGTTACGACACTTCGTCGTTACCTTCGATTACGCGCACCACAATCTGAGCTTGCGGCCGCGCGACGGCGATCCGGCGGTGGTCAGTTCGTCTGCGGCGCCGCGTTGAAGTCCCACAGGCGCGTGCCGATGAACGTGGAGCCGACGATCCGTCCGCCCTTGAGCACGCCGTCGACGTGCAAGCCGCCCTGGTAGCTGATGTCGAGCCAGATCTTGTCGCCGTTGAGGCCGCCCGTGACGGGGTGGAAGTTCTCGCCGTTGGGCCGGTAATAGCCCTGGACGATGCCGTCCTTGGACACGGTCAACTGCAACGTGCCCTCGTAATAGCCCGCTCCGAGCGGCGGGACGAGTTGGGTGTTGAGGTTGAGGTGCAAAACGCCCTGCGCGTCACGGTAGGTGACCGCCGCGAGCGCCGGAATCGCAGGCGTGGCCGCCAGCCCCAGCGCCAGGAAAAATGCCGCCAAACGAGTCTTCATGCCTCAGTATACACCCAGCAGCGGCACGCGGTGGCGAAATTCCTCCGCTTCTCATCCGCTCTTTAGGTTCTGAGTCGCCGAAGAGTCGCAGGAGCGTTTCGCTCGCCGGGCAAGGAGGCGCGATGCCTCGGCCGTTTACCCCGCTCTCGTGCTGCGCGCTCGCGTTGGCCGCCTGCTCGCCGAACGGGAGTTCGCCTGCTGCGCCGGGGCCCGCGGCCCTCGGCCTCTCGGTGCGCGGGCACGCGGCAGTTCGCCTGCGTTCGACGAGTCCGATCCAACACGTCGTCGTCATCATTCAGGAAAACCGCACCTTCGACAATCTCTTCAATGGTTATCCGGGCGCAAATACGGTAACCCAAGGGCTCGACTCGGCCGGCCAAACGCTGCCGCTCAAAGAGATACCGCTCGACGACCGCAGCGTGGTCGGTCACGAGCTGACCGACTTTCTTTCGGCATACGACGGCGGTAAGATGGACGGCTTCGATCTCGAGACGGGCGGCGGCGCGCCCGGTTATTACGCCTACGAACGCACGCGGAAAGGCGACGTGCGCACCTACTGGGACATAGCGGCCCAGTACGTGCTCGCCGACAATCACTTTCCCTCCAACCTCGATTCGAGCTTCGTCGCTCACCAATACCTGATCGCGGCCCAAGCGCAAAGCGCGGTCGACATTCCCAGCGCCAACTGGGGTTGCACCGAGGGATACGACGAGGTGCCGACGATCACGCAGCAGCGCACCTACGGCCCCGGCGAGAGTCCGTGTTTCGACTACACGACCATCGCCGACGAACTCGACGCCGCGGATTTGACCTGGCGCTATTACGCGCCGGCCGTCAGCGTCGCGGGCGGCACCTGGTCGGCGTACCAGGCCATCGATCACATCTACCAGTACGGTCAAGGTCCGCTGTGGACGGCGGACGTTATTTCACCCGAGACCAAAGTGTTGAGCCTAGCGCCCGACGGCACGCTGCCGGCCGTGACCTGGGTGGTACCCAGCGTGGTCAATTCCGACCATCCGGGCCTCACCAAAGACACCGGTCCGTCGTGGGTCGCTTCGGTGGTCAACGCCATCGGCGAGAGCCCGTACTGGAGCAGCACCGCCATTTTCGTGCTTTGGGACGACTGGGGCGGGTTCTACGACCACGTTCCGCCGCCGCAAAAAGATTACGACGGCTTGGGCATTCGCACGCCGCTGTTGTGCATATCGCCCTACGCCCACAAGGGCGTCGTCTCGCACGAGCAATACGAGTCGGCCGGCATCCTGCGCTTCATCGAGGACACCTTCGGACTGCAGCAGTTGGCGGCTGCCGACGCTCGCGCCACGTCGGCCGCGAAGGGCTGCCTCGACTACACGCAGCAGCCGAGGCCCTTTACGCCGTTCACCAAGCTGAAGTACTCGCGCGAATTTTTCCTCCGGCAGGCGCCCGACTACCGGCCACCCGACACCGACTTCTAAGCCCGGCTCAGCGCGGGTTCAAGGGCACGAACGCGCCGTTGCGCACGACGAGAAAGATCTCGCCGTGCTCGCGTGCGACCCGCCGATTCGGTTCGAACTCGAAGGGTCCGTCGACGACGCTCGGGATACCACTGCCGCTCACGAGCGCTTCGCGCGTTCCGTCCCGGGTGAACTTGCCGCGCGCGAGGGCCCACGCGGCGATGCCCACCGCGTCGTACGCGGAGGCCGCCGTCAGGTCGGGCTCCTCGCCATATTTTCGCGAGTACTCCGCCACGAAGGCGCGAACCGCCGGACGGCGATCCCCGGCGAAAAACGGCGTGGACAGAATGACGCCCTCGGCGCTTCGGCCGGCGAGCCTCAGGAAACGTCGCGTGTAACAGGCGCTCGAAGTGACCATATGCGCGTTCAAGCCCCCGCCGTGCGCGAGTTGCACGACGCGCGCGCCGTCCGTATCGTCCGAGAAAAATGCCAGCACGTCGGGCCGCGCGTCGCGAACGGCGCCGACTGACTCGGACAGATCGTCGGCCGACGGCGAATAACTCTGCAACGCGGCTATCGAGCCGTGCTGCGCGCGGACGCTCGCCACGTAAGCGGCGGATGCCGTCCGGCCAAAAGCGTCGTCGCGATAGAGCACCGCGTGATTGCGACCCAGAGTGAGGCTCTGGGCGGCCAAAGCCCGCGCCGCGGCGCCCGCCGGCGTCGCCGTGCTGAACATGCAGTCGCCCAGGGTCGTGAACGCCGGGTCGGACGCGCTAAAGGCAAACTGAACGAGGCCGACGTGCGCGTAGAGCGGCGACGCAGCCATCGAAACCTCGCTCCTGAAGTCGCCCAATTCGATCAGCACGCTCGGGTCGTCGATGAATTTTTGCGCGATCGCAATCGCCCGTTGCGGTTCGGACTGGGAGTCCTCATAAGTCAGTTGGAGTTCGCGGCCTCCGACGGTGGGAATAGCCGCCGCGGCGAGGTCCATCGCCTTGCGCCAAGTGCGACCGTACGCGGCATCGGCGCCGCCGAACGGCCCCGAGACGCCGATACGCACGGGCGCCGGCTTTCCGCCGGCGCATGCATCGAGTGCGGCGGCCGCCACACCGCCCAAAAAGGCAGACCGAACCATTTTCACGGTGCGGGTCATTGGCGTGCCGTCGCGCACGCTCCCCCCGGCGAGCTTGCGTCCGCCGGGGGACGAACGGTCCTCTCTAGTGCGGCGTGCTCTGCGAGGGCGAGCTCGGCGTTCCCGGCTGTTGGGGCGACGTCGGCGCGGAATTCGTCGTCGGCGACGAATTCGCGCCCGCTTGACCCTGGTTGGCGCCCGGCGCCGAGTTGTTGGGCGACTGCTGATACTTGCCGGCCTGCGTCTCGTTCGAACTGGTACCGATGCTCTGCATCGTAGAATTCTGCCCGGAGTTGCCGCCCGCATTCTGAGCGCGCATCGCGCTGCCGTTCGTTCCGGCATTCGCTCCGTTCGTTCCGTTACGCATGCCGCCGTTCATCATGCCCCGGTCGTTCATGGCCATGCGCAGCCGGTTGGCGTCGTCGGTCGCGATCAGGAGATGCTCGTCGAGCGTGGGCAAGGTTTTCCGGGCGTAGGCCACGACCGCAGGACTGGCACCGTTGCCGGTCTCGCGCTTGAACGCGACGATGTTCTTTTCGTGTCCCCGCTCTTCGGCGCGCAGGAACGCCTGATCGAAGTCGGTCCCGCTCAATGCTTGAAGGCGCTGCATCTGCATGCGATCCTCCGCGGTGGGGTGCATGGGAAGTTGGACGCCCAGCCGTTGGGCGAGCATCGCGAGCTTCCGTTCGTTCGCGCCGTGATCGTCGGCCAAGCGTTTCCCGAAGAGTCGCACGGCATTGGTGCTTCCCTTCCGTTCGGCGAGCCGCCCCGCGGCGATCTCGCCGACGTTGGCTTCGGAGGCCTTCATCAGGAATGCGGCGTCGGCGGAATCGACCGAGCGCATCGACATCGTTCCGTTCGGAGTCATTTGCGCCGAGGCCGGCGACGCCAGGAGCATCGAGGCCGCAAGCGTGCAGGCGCTCAGGCCGAGCGCCCGGGATGTGTGTTGCATGGGTGAGGTCCTTTGCAGCTTCATTGGACCTACGCTATTCCCGCCGTTGCGTCGCTCTGCACGGGGCGGCCGCTCACTCGGGCGCGGACGCAGCCGCGCCGCTTGCGGGGCTCGCGCGCGAAAAGAGGCCCGTGCTAGCGCACGGGCCTCCTCGAAACGATTGGCTCCCGGAGTTGGACTCGAACCAACGACCCGCTGATTAACAGTCAGCTGCTCTACCGGCTGAGCTATCCGGGACCGGCGACCTAACCCGATTCAACGAGCCGGTTGACGACCCTTCCAGGCTCATCGGCGTCCGGCGCGCCGGACCTGAGTCAGGTCTGCGGCCGGGCGCGAACGCCCGGCGATCCGAAGCGAGAGGAGCGGCTGCGTAGCGGCCTCTGGAACCCGAAGTCAGGCAGGGGCGACCGGTCTTCGAGAAACGGGGCGCTACGGGCACGCCATCGGCTTCCGGTACGAGGCGGTTCGCAACGACGGCGGAAAATCTCCGGTGCCGTACGTCTTCGACCTTGGCCGGTGGCTTGTGCCTCCGGGACGGGGGCGCACGCACCACTTGACAGCAGCGGCTACACTAGCAAGGTGAGATAGCAACGCCCCTTCGGGGCCGCGCGTTTTGGCGCGCAACGGTCCGACGACGCCTTCGCTCGTTAACGATGGGGAGTTCTCTTATGGCCACGCACGCGGAAAGCATATTCCGCAATCGAAGTTTCAGTTTGTATTACGCCGGGCAAGCGATGAGCTTCGTCGGCGACGGACTGCGCATCATCGCGATCCCGCTGCTCGTCTATCACCTGACGGGCTCGGCGCTCGCCATCGGCGTAACCTACGCGCTCGAACTGGGACCGTTCGCGTTGATGGGGTTGGTCGGCGGATCGCTGGCCGATCGCACCGACCGGCGCAAGTTGATGCTCGTCTGCGACTTCGTTCGGTTCACGATCATGTCGTGCTTCGCGATCGGTTACGCGAGCGGAACGCTCAAACTCTGGATGCTCTATTCGGGCATCGCGGTGATTTCGGCGTGCGCCGCGGTGTTCGTCGGCGGACAGGCCTCGACGATTCCCTACTTGCTCGGCAAGGAACGCGCGACGAAGGCGTATGCAGCGTTGCTCGCAGCCGAACAGACGTCGCAGATGATCCTGCCGCCGATCGGCGGCGCGCTGTTCGCGGTCATCGGTCCGCTGCCGGCGCTCGCGATCAACGCCTTCACCTATCTGTGCTCGCAAGTTTCGCTCGCGGCGGTGGAAACGTTCGGGCCCGACGAGCCCGGCAACTGGCCCTCGCCGCGCACCATCGCGAGCGACATCGTGATGGGCTTCCGGCACACGTTCGCCGACGCGGCGCTGCGCGCGGTCTCGTTCAACTCGCTGGCCTTCAACTTCTTCGGCTTCATGACCGGCGCAGTGTTCATTCCGTTCTTGAAGCGCGACTTCGGCGGCACCGATCTGCTGGTCGGCTACGCGCTCGGCATCGGCGCGATCGGCGCGGTGGCCGGCTCGTATCTGGGCGGCCACGTCCCGAAGAAGTGGCCCTTCGGACGCACGATCGCGATCGCGTACGTCGTCGACGGCGCGCTGTTCGTGCCGGTGATGTTCACCCACAACTTCGCGGTCGCGATCTTCTTCCTCACGCTGACCAACGCGTGCGTGCTCTTCGAGATCACGCAGATCATCGGCTGGCGCGTGCGCGTCATCCCCGACGAGTTGATCGGCCGCGTCACGGGCGCGGCGCGCCTGATCGCGCTGTTCGGCACGGTGCCGGGTGCGATCGCCGGCGGCGCGCTGGCCGACCGCTACGGTGCGCGCGTGCCCATCATCGTCTCGGGCTTCGGCTACTTGGCGATGGCCCTCAGCGTCTGGGCGAGCCCCGCGCTCCGGCGCGAGGCTCGCTGACGACGGCGTTGCTCAACCGGTAAGCAGCGCGAACGGGTCGGCCGGCGCCTTGATGCCGGCCGCGTCGGCCAGCCGCTCGGCAACGTCGACGCGCTCCCAGGGCAGGTCGAGGTCGGGACGACCGAAGTGGCCGTACGCCGCAACCTGCTTGTAGATGGGACGCAGCAGGTCGAGGTTGTGGATGATCGCCGCCGGACGCAGATCGAAGAACTGCGAGACGAGTTCGGCGATGCGCGACTCCTCGATCTTCCCCGTACCGAACGTTTCGACGAGCACGCTGACCGGCCGCGCGACGCCGATCGCGTAGGCGACCTGAATCTCGCAGCGGTCGGCGAGACCGGCCTTGACCACGTTCTTCGCAACGTAACGCGCGGCGTAGGCCGCCGAGCGGTCGACCTTGGTGGGATCCTTGCCCGAGAAGGCGCCGCCGCCGTGACGCGACATGCCGCCGTAGGTGTCGGCAATGATTTTGCGGCCGGTCAAGCCCGCGTCGCCCTTGGGGCCGCCGATGACGAAGCGTCCGGTCGGGTTGACGAAGATGCGCGTCTGCGCGTCGCGCAAGCCGCGCGGGATCACTTGGTCGATGATCCGTTCGCTGACCTCGGTGCGAATCGTTTCGAGCGGAACGTCGGCGTCGTGCTGCGTGGAGATGACCACCGCGTCGACGCGCACGGGCCGGTCGCCGTCGTACTCGACGGTGACTTGGGACTTGCCGTCGGGCCGCAACCAAGGGATGTCGCCGCTCTTGCGCGTGGCGGCCAACATCCGGGTGAGGTTGTGCGCCAGCACGATCGGCAGCGGCATCAGTTCGGCCGTCTCGCGGCACGCGTAGCCGAACATCATGCCCTGGTCGCCGGCGCCGGTCAGCTCGAAGCGGTCGTGACCCGTGCCTTCCTTGACTTCGAGCGAACGGTCGACGCCGAGCGCGATGTCGGGCGACTGCTCGTCGATCGACACCGAGACGCCGCAGGTTTCGGCGTCGAAGCCGATCTTCGACTTGACGTAGCCGATTTCGGCGACCGTGCTGCGGACGATCTTGGGAATGTCGACGTAGCAGCTGGTGGTCACCTCACCCGCGATGTGGATCTGACCGGTGATCGCGAACGTCTCGACCGCGACGCGTCCGTTCGGATCGTCCTTGAGGATCGCGTCGAGCACCGCGTCGGAAATCTGATCGGCGACTTTGTAGATGGCCCTCCGTGACCGATTCGCTGGTGAACAGGCGGCGGTAGGCCACTAGGTGCCCTCCGACCAGGACGACATGTACTTCACCTGTTCGGGCGTGAGCGTGTCGATGCCGATGTTCATCGCGGCGAGTTTCAGGCGAGCGACTTCCTCGTCGATGTGCTCGGGCACCGGGTAGACCTTCTTTTCCAACTCGCGATAGTGTTGGGCGAGATAACCCGCGGCCAGCGCCTGATTGGCGAAGGACATGTCCATCACCGCGGCCGGATGGCCTTCGGCGGCGGCCAGGTTGATCAAGCGGCCTTCACCCAGCACGCGCACGGTGCGTCCGCTCTTCAGTTTAAAGGCCTCGACGAAGGGACGCGGCTTGGACTTCGACTCCGCGAGCAGTTCGAGCGAGTCGAGATCGAGTTCGTCGTTGAAGTGACCGGAATTGCAGACGATCGCGCCGTCCTTCATCGCGGAGAAATGCTCGCCGCGGATCACGTGGTAGTTGCCCGTGACCGTGACGAACACGTCGCCGATCTTGGCAGCTTCGGCCATGGGCATGACCATGAAGCCGTCCATCGCGGCCTCGAGAGCCTTGCGCGGATCGATCTCGGTGACGACCACGTGCGCGCCCAGACCCTTGGCGCGCGAAGCGACGCCGCGGCCGCACCAGCCGTAACCCACGACGACGACCGTGTGGCCGGCGAGCAGGACGTTGGTGGCCCGGATGATGCCGTCGATCGTCGACTGCCCGGTGCCGTAGCGGTTGTCGAACATGTGCTTGGTCAACGCGTCGTTGACCGCGATGACCGGGT
>Ga0326727_10027195_pt1 | contig 10524 bp, 9 predicted proteins | sample MB2enrmetagenome_FD_207643 | JGI IMG/M metagenome (GOLD analysis project Ga0326727, IMG submission 207643) | Lab enriched peat soil microbial communities from McLean, Ithaca, NY, United States - MB29MY | ecosystem: Environmental > Terrestrial > Soil > Wetlands > Peat | place: USA: New York...
TGATCCATGACGGCAACTGGGATTCGCATGGCGACATGGGAGATCACGGCCGATTGGCCCCGCAGGTCGATCAACCGATCGCTGGGCTAGTCACCGACCTCAAGCGCCATGGCATGCTCAAAGACACACTGGTCGTGTGGACAACGGAATTCGGCCGCACGCCCTATCACGAGCAGGCCGAGCACAAAGGCCGCGAGCACCATCACCAGGTCTTCTCTTCCTGGATCGCGGGCGGAGGCGCCAAGGCAGGCATTGCACACGGTTCGTCCGACGAGCATGGCATCGCCGTCGCCAGCGACCGGGTGCACGTGCACGACTTCCATGCCACCATCCTGCATTTGCTGGGACTCGATCATGAGCGGCTGACGTATCGTCACGCCGGACGGGATTACCGACTCACGGATGTCGCCGGGAAAGTTGTGTCCAAAATCATCGCATAAGGCAGCCTTGCACCGGCCTTAAGCCGGAGCCTCGATCAGATCGAGCATCGATCGCCAGACCGCCAGCCAAGTCCCCTCGTGAAGTGAGAAAACCCACAGATCTCGTCCGGTACAACGGTAACTTGCCCCGGATCGTTTATAGACCATGTCGAAGGCGAAGCTAGCCACAGCCGTGTCGCCGGCCACGTCGACCTGGTGATCGGATTCGCCATACTCGAGCAAATCTGCGTTGGACGCGAAGTCGACGAACCCGCCGATGAAACTGTCACTTCCGGTGATCCGGCCCGCAAACCTTGGCAGCGCCATGACAATGGACGGATGCAGCATCGGCGCGAGGTCGTGCGGCCGGCCTTCGAGCCACGTCCGGTTGATTAGCTGAAGCGTCTCCGCGACTTTCACTTGGTCGGAGTTGCCGTTCATTTCATCCCCCCTTCGACGCGACGCGATCGCCGGAAAGGTCCATCACACTCGTAAGAATATGCGATTGCGATAGAGGACGTAGAGCGCCAGCCACTCAATTGTCAAAACTCCGACTGCAAGGACGAGTCCGCGATCAACCCCTTTCGCTTCTGACCAGCGACCGAGTCCGCCGAACAGCAGTCGGGCCGTGTGTTCGAAGTCGATTAGATCGTGTCCAAGATAGATAGTAATGGCATTGGCGCCGATTACCACAAAGAAGAACGCCCAGCTGCGCCAGTTCATGCCGTCGATCACGGCATAGAAAATGGCCAGCAGGATCAGGCTCCAACCTCCGGCGACTAACACAAAAGTGCTGGTCCACAGATTCTTGATCACCGGAAATGCAATCGCCGGAATCCATTCACCCCATGCCATGCCGATTAGCAGACATGCCACTCCAGCCAAGGCCAGGCCACCGGCCTTCGCTTGCCACTTGTACCCCGAGCGCAGCCATTGCCCGGCCAGCACACCTAATAGCGCCGTGGCCACGGCGGGCAAAGTTGAAAGGAGACCCTCATTGTCGTAAAACTCCGTCCACAGCCGGCCGGGCAAATAGTGGCGGTCAATGTAGCCCGATAAATTCCCCTGCGGCGACAGGTCGCCGGCGACCCCGCCGGGAACGGGTACCTGAGTCAGGATGAGCCAATAGCCAACCAGAATCGCGATCAAAACGGTCAGTTGTCCGAGTACGCGCGTATTCAAGGTAATGACCGCGGCTATTCCGTAACAAATTGCGATTCGCTGTAAGACTCCAAGGTAGCGTTGCTGGGCGAAATAGAAGTCCAGCACGCCGCCCTGTCCGTAGTAGATCAAACCGAGGACGTACAGAAGCAGGGTCCGCCGCAAGATTCGCATATAGGCGGCCCGGCGATCGGTGCCGGAAGTTGCGGTCTTAGCGAGGGAAAACGGCAATACGACCCCGACCAGGAAGAGAAACATCGGGAAGATCAAGTCTTCAAAATGGAAGCCGACCCATTTGACGTGGTCCAATTGCTCCAAGATTTCCTTGTAGTAAGCCGGCTTGGCCCACTTCAGCAGCCGTTCGACGACGTCTTCTCCGCCGACGATCCAAAACATGTCGAAGCCACGCAGCGCGTCGATAGACATCAGACGTTGACCTTGGCCGGAGCCGCGTGGCTGTTCGGCGGCAGACATGTAAACCTCCGGATGACAGGCGAAGAGACGTCGGCGGGGAGTTATTCTACGAAGCGCGGGCACTTCTATTCAGGGGTTGCTCGAATATACTGCCATGGAGTCCGTCCTACCGTAATCAGCGCTCGTCCGATCGCAATGCGTGCGCTGGCAAGTCGTTTACGCGTTTATCGCGGCTCGTAATTTGAGAGTAGCCGATGTCCGCCAAGGTGCTGGTCACGGACTACACGTTTGACGACTTATCGATCGAGGCGGCCATCCTCGAGCCGCTCGGTTGCAAGCTGGCCGGCTACAAATGCCGCGACGCCGCGGAGCTTGCCGCGCTGGCGGCCGATGCCGATTACGTGCTAACGCAGTTCGCTCCCGTGAATGCCCGCGTCATCGCTGCAATGAAGCCGGCTCGAGTGATCGTCCGCTACGGGATCGGTGTCGATAACGTCGATCTTGTGGCCGCACGCAACAGGGGTATTCCGGTCTGTAACGTTCCCGATTATTGCATTGATGAAGTCGCCGATCACGCGCTCGCGTTCATCCTGGGGACGACGCGCCAAATTGTCGCCAACAGCTCCCTTGTCCAGTCTGGAAAGTGGGGTCTTGCGTCTCCGTTGGCGGGAATGCGGGCGTTGCGTGACATGTGCGTCGGCGTGATCGGGTTTGGCCGCATCGGCCGCGAGGTGGTCCGGCGGTTAACTGCATTCAAGTGTACGGTTAGAGTCTTCGACCCTGTCGTCCCCGTAGTTGATATCGAGAAGGCCGGCGCCACGGCAGGCAAATCGCTGGAAGAGCTGTTGCCGGCCTGCGATATTGTAACCCTACATTGTCCGTCGAGCGCATCCACGCGGCGGATGTTGAATCGCGAATCGCTTGCGAAACTACGGTCGGGCGCGATCCTCGTCAACGTCGCCCGTGGCGACCTGGTCGATACTGCGGCATTGGTCGAAGCGATGCAGTCCGGCAAGATCGCAGCGGCCGCCTTGGACGTATGCGATCCCGAGCCGATTCCGGCCGACCATCCCTTACTGAAACTGCCGGGCGTGATCGTCTCCGCACACGTCGCGTCGGCAAGCGTGCCCGCCGTACGCAAGCTGCGCGAAACAGCTGCCGGAATCATCGCCCGGGCGATTCGCGGCGAACCGCTGCCGAACGTCGTCAACGGAGTCAACTAGACCGGGTAACGCGTGCGCAACGAGATGGAAACGCGCTCAACTGAGGTTTCGACTGACCATGAAGCTCATTCGTTTCGAGAACCCCGACGGCAACCTTCGCTATGGCGCTCTGCAACCGGATGGCTCCGCACTGGAGATTGAGGGAGACATATTCGGACAATTCTCGGTGACGAGCCGAAAAGCCACGGTGAAAAAGATTCTCGCGCCACTTGCGCCGACCAATTTACTCTGCATCGGCTTGAATTATCGACGCCATGCTGCCGAGGGAAAGGCCAAGATCCCCGAGTTTCCGGTACTGTTCATGAAATCGACCGCCGCGGTGCAAAATCCGGGAGATCCGATCATTCTGCCCCGCCAATTGGCGAGCGACGAAGTCGACTACGAGTGCGAGCTAGCCGTCGTCATCGGCAAGCGTTGCAAGAACGTCGCTGAATCCGAGGCGCTCAACTACGTGCTCGGATACACCTGCGCCAACGACGTCAGCGCCCGAGATTGGCAGATCAAACGGGGCGGGAGTCAATGGTGTCGTGGCAAAACATTCGACACGTTTGCACCGCTCGGGCCATGCCTGGTCTTGCGAGATGAAATCCCGGACCCGGCCGCCTTGAAGATTCGCACAGTTCTCAACGGCGAGGTGATGCAGGACTGGAACACCGGCGATATGATCTTCGATGTTCCGAAATTGATTGCATTCCTGAGCGGCAGCACGACACTATTGCCAGGCACCGTGATCCTGACAGGGACGCCGCATGGGGTCGGCATGGCACGCACACCGCCGGTATGGCTCAAACCGGGCGACAACGTGACGATCGAAATCGATCGGATCGGCGCACTAACGAATCCGGTGATAGCCGAGGCGTAGACCCGCGGCGGATCGAGCGAAGTCAGCTATGGTCAGTCCTTATCGAATGACGCGCTTTCAGGTTTTGCGAAGGGCGTGGCATTCGCGCGAACGACACACTGAGTCTTCTACCTTTGCAGGGAGGTTCGCAATGCACCTGACGCAAGAGCAGTTGGACGCACTTCGGTCCGGAGAATCCGTTCGGCTGCAGGAAGCGGGAACCGACCTTGTGGTCGTTCGCGCCGATACGTACGAGCACATGCGTCATGCCCTCGCCGAGCCCGGCGACTGGTTGGACGACGCCATGGACCCCGACGAAGCCGAAAGTGATCTCTTGCTCGGCTGGGGCGCCGAAGATTGGGTGGAGTCCGACTCTCCCAGCTAATCGCAGACTGACCCGATCCCGAGTTCTCTCCCGGAAGGATCGTCAATGTCTGCGGACTTTCCGCCGGCGGTTGCGACCGTAGATCCGCGAGTCGTCAACCGCAAAGCGATGCTGCGCATCGTGCCCGTCATTTTCGTCCTGTACGTCATCGCATATCTCGATCGCGTCAATGTTAGTTTTACACAAGAGCAGCTGCAGGCGCGTCTCGCGCTGAACGACGCGGATTTTTCACTGGTCTACGGCTGGGGTACCGGCATTTTCTTCACCGGTTATCTCCTTCTTGAAATCCCGGGTGCTTTACTCGTCGAGCACTGGAGCGCCCGCAAGTGGTTTTGCAGAATTCTGATTACCTGGGGCTTCTGCTCCATGGCGATGGTGCTGGTCCGCACTCCCTGGCAGTTCTATCTCGTTCGCTTCTTGCTTGGCCTGGCCGAGGCTGGTTTCTTCCCCGGCATCATCGTCTACTTCACGCACTGGTTTCCGCGTGAGGATCGAGGCCGGGCTTTTGCCGGCATGGTGCTCGGCATTCCGATCAGCTTGGCGCTGGGGGCGCGAGTCTCTTCTCTGTTGTTAGATGTGCATTGGTTCGGAATCGAAGGCTGGCAGTGGGTCTTTATCCTTGAAGGAGCGCCGGCCGTTCTGATGGGCCTGCTCGTGCCCTTTCTTTTGACCGACCGCCCTCATCAGGCGAGTTGGCTAACTCCAGGCGAAAGCAACTGGCTGGTGGCGAAGCTGTCGCACGAGAAGGGGGCAGCGGGGACTGCCGGGCGCACATCGTTCCCCAAGCCCTTGGAGGAACCGAGCGTGCTGGTGACGAAACTGTCGCACGAAAAGGGGGCAGCGGAGCCTGCCGGGCGCACATCGTTCTCCAAGGCCTTGAAGGAACCGAGTATGCTGGTGACGAAGCTGTCGCACGAGAAGGGGGCAGCGGAGCCTGCCGGGCGCACATCGTTCCTCAAGGCCTTGAAGCAACCGACTGTTTGGCTCCTGGCTCTGGGCATTTTCTCGGCCAACACCGGCGGATACGCGGCGGTCTTTTGGCTGCCACGAGTCGTAAAGAACTTCCTCGCTCAAGCCGGCTTCGATTCGGCGGGTAACGCCCATCTAAATTGGCTCGCGTTGGCCTACGCGTTCGGGTTGGCGGGCATTTGGCTGTCTGGTCTTTCGTCGGATCGAACCGCGAGCTGGAAGTGGCATTGTGTCGGTGCCATGGTACTCACCGGCGCCTGTCTGACAGCCACGGCGATCGAGGGCCAGCGCTGGCAGATTGTTATCGTCTGGCTTTGTCTCATGCAATTCTTCGCCTTTGCCTGGCCGCCGCCGTTCTGGGTGTTGCCGACACTGACACTATCGTCGACGGAAGCGGCTTTCGCGATCGGCTTCATCAATATCTGTGCGAACCTGGCCGGGCAGGTCGGCTCTCCCCTCGTGGGGGTAATGAAGTACCAAGGCTATGACGACCGCGTCTGCTTGATGGTTCTCGCCGGTTTCTTCGTGCTCGGAGGGATCATCGTCTCATTGATCCGCATCCCGCAAACGCCGCTCCAGAAAGCGCCTGTACAATGAGCCAATCGCTGTTGGCGTCCTCCAGTTCACTTTTGCGAGGGTTTTTGGCGTGCGCGTTCTTTTGACGGGTGGTTACGGTTGCATTGGCTGTTGGGTTACCGGTCTTCTCCTGCGTCGTGGCGACGCAGTCTTCATCTACGACCTCAAGGAGGACACCCGCCGGATGCGGCAGGTGTTGCCCGAGTCGCTCATCAGCCAGGCGCGCTTCGTCGCCGGTGATGTCGCTGACTTGGCCGGCTTGCGCAAGGCGGTCGGCGATCACGGCATCTCGCACGTCATTCACCTGGCCGGCTTGCAGGTGCCGACTTGCCGCGCCGATCCGATGCTGGGCGCGCGCGTCAATGTCCTGGGGACGTTAGCCGTATTCGAAGCCGTGCGCCAGTCGGGCGGACAAGTGCAACGCCTGGTTTACGCCAGTTCGGCAGCTGTCTTCGGGCCGCCGCAGTCTTATCCAGCAGGCTCGTTGCCGGACGACGTGCCGCTGAAACCCTCCACGCACTACGGCTGCTATAAGCTCTGCAACGAAGGCAACGCGCACGTTTACTTCGAAGAGCACGGCATTTCGAGCATCGGCTTGCGACCCTGGACGGTGTACGGCGTCGGCCGCGATTTCGGCATGACCAGTGAACCGACCAAGTCGGTTAAGTCAGTGGCCATCGGTCGGCCGTTCCACATCACCTTCGGCGGCGTGCAGGACATGCAGTTTGCCGAAGACGTCGCCGGTGCGTTTATCCGCTGTGCGGAGGCGCCTTACACCGGGGCGAAGGCGTACAACTTACGCGGTGATCGCGTCGATATGCCGACGTTTCGCGCTCTACTGGCAGAGGTCGAGCCAGCCGCGGCCAAGCTTGTTACTTGTGGCGATAAGCAAATCGCCGTCGCGTATGACCTGGATGACTCCGGGCTGCGCAAAGACGTCGGCTCGCTGCCGCAGACGCCGCTGCGGGATGGCATCAAGCGCACACTCGAGCATTTCCGGGAGTTGCAAAAGGAAGGGCGCCTCGATACGTCGGACCTGAATGTCTGACGGATCAGGCTTTCCACTGGCCTTTAATTGATGTCGGCGGCAGCGTCGGATGGTTGTCGGTGGGGTCGCCCGGCTGAAGAGCCGGATCCAATCCGTCGGCAGGCTTGATCTCCGGCGGCGAGCCGGCCTTGACCTCGGACGACGGGCTGGCGACGCTTGTGTCGAGCATGACTTCGAAGACAAGCGGGCCGAGCTGAAGCAGGTCGCCGTCGTCGAGGCGGCGCTCACCCTCGACGAGGATGCCGTTGACGAGGGTGCCGTTCCGGCTGGCCAGGTCACGGAGAAACGCAGCTTCAGATGCAACGCGCAGCAGACAGTGTTGGCGACTAACCCAGTCGCTATTCGGGCGGACGTGGCACTCGCTGCCCCGTCCGAAGTAATATTCGCCAGGAGGGAAGGTCAGCCGCTTGCCGAGGGGCCGTCCCTGGACCACGAGCAGGGTGACATTCATGGGTTAAGACGGGTTTCCCCGCACTTAGGGCCTGCACGACGGAAAGGGGCCCGTTCGCGTGGGGCTCCACCGGAATACCAGGACCTGGCCGTCATGCTGTCAACATTCTGGCCCGTGCTAACAGCTTTGGCAACCGGGCCGTGTCACTTTTCCCCTTAAATCCTTCGTACAATAATAAGATCGAATTCGACGGATCGAAGTCCACACCCTTCACCGAGGAACCCCATGCTGCAAACAAGTCGTCATTTGATAATGCTTTTCTTCGTTTTTACGTTGCTGGCGATTACACCGGTTCGGGCCGACTCCACGTCTGAGCGAGACGCCGCCGTTCGTGCCGCCGCGGCTCTCTATGAGAACATTCGAGTGGAGACCTTGGACAACGGTCTCCGGGTCTACATGAAGCCGATTCCGGGAGCCGCCACCGTCACCACCATGGTTGCTTACAAAGTCGGTTCCTGCGACGAGGAGCTGACTTCCACCGGCCTGTCGCACTACCTCGAGCACCTGATGTTCAAGGGAACGGACAAAATCTTGCCCGGCGATATCGATCGTTTAACCCAGCGCAACGGCGGCAGCAATAACGCGAACACGTCTGAGGATATGACGGTTTATCATTTTGATTTTGCCTCGGATCGGTGGCTGCCCGCTCTTCAGGTTGAAGCTGATCGCATGCAGAACTTGCGCATTGACGAGAGGCATGAGTTCAAGGAGGAGAAAGGAGCGGTCGTCAATGAGCTTACGATGGACGAGGATCAGCCTTGGGATCTGGAAATGAAAGCAATTCTGCCGATCCTCTTCGGCAGCAAGAATCCGTACGGGCATCCGGTGATCGGCGAGCGCGACCACGTCAATGGCGCGACCGCTGAAATCATTAAGTCTCATTATGACAAGTGGTATCACCCGAACAACGCCTCGCTGGTAATCGTCGGCGGCTTCGATCCGGACAAGGCGTTCGCCAAGGTGAAGGAATTGTTCGGACCGATTCCGCGCGTCGACTTGCCGCCGCGTAAGGCTTTGACACCCATCACGCGCAATGAACCCGTGCGTCTGGATATGCGCTCAAAATTCCAAGTGCCTCGGCTCTTGTTCGGTTACAACACGGTGAAGAGCTCCGACTCGGATAGTCCGGCACTCTCCGTGCTCGAAGGCATTCTCGGCAGCGGCAAGACTTGCCGACTCTACAAGCGCCTTGTTGAGGGTGAGGAGCTCGCCTCCGACGTCGGCGCCGGCAACAGCGCCGGACGCTACCCGGGCTGGTTTCAAATTGAGATAGAAGTTCTCAAGGGCAAGGATCCGGAGAAGGTAGAAAAGGTCGTGCTGGAGGAATTGAAGAAGTTGGCCGACGAGCCGGTCACTGCTGCCGAGCTGAAGCGAGTGCAAGAGAGCATTCTTGGGGGTGCCGTATTCGGCCGGGAAAGCGTTCACGGACTGGCTGATAGCATTGCCCGAGGAGTGACCACGAACGACCTCGACTACCTCAAGAACTACCTGCCGCGCATCCTCGGCGTCACGCAAGCCGATATCCAGCGCGTTGCGAAGACGTATCTCGACGCGCAGAAGCGCGTCCTCGTGCGCTCCCTGCCCGTAGCAGAGCGAAGCTCACGGGCATTGCAGAATTCGCCTGACGAGACGCTGTCGGTTTCCACGGCAAAGCTGTCGGGCGCTCAGCTCTTCCGTTCAAAATCGCGTGATGCACGCGATGCCGGCGTCGCGGCTGGTCTGTCCCTGCAAAAGGCTCAGCGAGTCGAATTACCCAACGGTCTCGTGCTCATGCTTTTGGAGAACCACCGGCTCCCTTTGATCGTGGTCGAAGCGGCGGTAAAGAACGTGAGGCTCTTGGAACCGGATGCCAGCCCGGGCTTGGCGACGCTGACCGGGTATCTGCTCGACGATGGCGGCAGTACAAAGCACAGCGGGCCACAGATAGCGGAAATGATCGAGGACGTTGGCGGAGCCTTGTCGTTGAACGCGGCTGGCGGTTCAGTACGCGTGCTGGCGCCGCACCGAAAGCTCGGTCTCTCGTTGCTGTTCGAATGCCTCAGCCAACCGGCTTTTGCCAAGGACGCGTTCTCTCGCGATCAGCAGCGGCTTTTGTCGGCGATTGACGAAGCCGAGACTCAGCCGGATTCAAAAGCTGCTCGAGTTTTCCAGTCGTTGGTGTACGGCAAACATCCCTACGGCCGGCCCGCTCTGGGAACCAAGGCGAGCGTCGAAAAAATGACACCGGCCGATTGCACGACCTTTCATGCCACGGCCTTCGTTCCGGAGAACACGATCGTCGCTGTCGTCGGCGATTTCGACACCAAGCAAATTGTCGAGGAAATCAAGGAATTGACAGCTGGTTGGAAGAAAGGCTCCGTGGTTGCGCGTGAACCAGCGCCGGTGGAAAAGCCAGCCGAGTTCACACAGAAAATCGTGACGATGCCGGACGCGGCTCAATTGCACTTCTCCCTCGGACACGTCGGCATTCGCCGAAACAACGCCGATTACTACAAGTTGCTGGTGATGGACAACGTGCTCGGCACCGGGTCGGGGTTCACCGACCGCCTGTCGGCACGCATGCGTGATCGAGAAGGACTGGCGTACACGGTGCGCGCCAATATCACGAGTTCAGCCACGACCGAACCGGGAACGTTTAGTTGCTACATAGGTACCGAGCCTAAGAATTTCGATCGCGTTAAAAGAGAATTCCTAGAGGAATTGAATCGCATTCGCGATACGCTGCCGACCTCTCAAGAGGTCGAAGACGCGAAGATGTACCTGCTAGGGAATCTGCCCTTCAAGGTTTCCGATAGTCCGAGCATTGCCGGTCAACTTCTGTCGATCGAACGATACGGCCTGGGTTTGAATTATCTGGATGACTACCGTAAGGCTGTCGCTGCAGTGACACCCGCCGAAGTACAGGAAGTTGCCAAGAAGTACATCGACCCGGCTCACATGGTGCTGGTCGCCGCGGGAGGCATTGACCAGCAAGGAAAGCCTCTGCCGAAGCTCTCGCCGCCGAAGGAGTAAGTGGTATTTTGCCTTGGCTTCGTGG
>Ga0326727_10027196_pt1 | contig 10524 bp, 8 predicted proteins | sample MB2enrmetagenome_FD_207643 | JGI IMG/M metagenome (GOLD analysis project Ga0326727, IMG submission 207643) | Lab enriched peat soil microbial communities from McLean, Ithaca, NY, United States - MB29MY | ecosystem: Environmental > Terrestrial > Soil > Wetlands > Peat | place: USA: New York...
CAGTTTTCCAAACATTGAGTCCTCCCTTTTTTATCCGATATTGCCGGCGGAACTGAGGCGCACTGGCTGCAGCGCCACCAGGTTCGGCTTCGACGGGACAGCATTCCCTTGCGCGTCGTGGTTGTATATTTCCCGCAGCAAGTTCGGCGTCAATTTGGCATTGGAGCCGTCGTACACCACTCTTCCATCCCGGAGCGCCACCACGCGGGGACAATAGCGCAAGGCAAATTCCACCTGGTGCAGCGAAACCATGACGCTGATGCCGTTTTCCCGATTCACTTGGGAGAGAATTTCCAGCACGCGCACGGAGGCTTCCGGATCAAGCGAGGCAATCGGCTCGTCCGCCAGAATGATCGCCGCCTGCTGCACCAGGGCCCGGGCGATGGCGGCGCGTTGCTGCTGCCCGCCGGAAAGCGTGCTGGCGCGCTGGCCGGCATATTCCGCTATGCCCACCAACTTCAGGGCTTCCAGGGCCTTTTCCTTTTCCGCGCGCGTAAACCAGCCCATCGTGCCCCGCCACATCGGTACCCGTCCCAAGGTTCCTGCCAATACATTCGTCAGCAAAGACAAGCGGCCCACCAGGTTGAATTGCTGAAATACAAACCCAATCCGGCTGCGCAGCTCACGAATGTCCCGGGCCAGGACGCCGTGTCTCTGCAGGGTTTGGCCGAACATTTTGACCTCACCCGCGCTCCGGTCCCCAACGGTCAGTCCGGCCAGATTCCGCAGCAGCGTCGACTTGCCTGATCCGGAAGCGCCGATCAGGGCGACCATCTCGCCCGGCTCAACCTTCAGGGTTACGTCGTTGAGCGCTTTACGCCCAGAGCGGAAAGTTTTTGTCAGCCGGGATATTTGGACGATCGGGGACGAGTGGGCAGCCTGGTTGCTATCGGCTACTCTGCTTTGTGCGCCTGATGCCTCTAGCATAAGCAAGACCAAAGTTGCGAAACTGGTTCCTTCGTGTGTCGGCGCCAGACCGGCGGCGAATATCACTCGTCTGAAGCTCTAACGAGTCGCGATGTTCTCTCCAGTAGCACGCCTACCATGGCAGATAAATGTGAATATTCTGTTAACGCTGTGTGACGGATGTGTGAATAAGTGGCTGGACTACCTTATCTTGCGGAGTTACGGAGGAAGGGTTACACGGGTGAGCGATTGGCTTTACGTATGGCTGCCGCGGTCCGCCCGGACAGTCTGCTGAAGCCGGCAGGCGCAAGTGGTTTTGTCGCTGAACTTCGTCTTCGGTAAGAAGCGAAATCTTCCTCTCTGCGACGATTACGGATAGGAATTGCACAGGGATAGGGTTATTACTATAATTCACACAGTGAATTATTATCATTCGACCCTTGACCGCTGTCTTACACCTGCCTTGCGCGGAGCGTTGTCGCGCTCGCCGGTGGTGGTGTTGACCGGTGCGCGCCAGACCGGCAAGACCACGCTGGCGAGCAAGATCCTGGGGAAGGACCGGGCCTACGTTACCCTGGACGACCTGGAGATGGCCGACCGGGCCGAACGGGAGCCGGATACGCTGCTGGACACTTCGTCCCCGCTGACCATCGACGAGGTACAGCGGAGCCCTGGGCTGTTGCTCGCGATCAAACGGCGCGTGGACCGCAAGCGAAAACCGGGACAATTTCTCCTGACCGGCTCGTCGAACCTGGCCTTGCTCGGGCAGGTTTCCGAGTCCCTGGCGGGCCGGGCGGTGTATAAGACGCTGACGCCCATGACCTGCTCCGAACGGGCAGGCGGCGGGTCGTGCGGCCCTTGGGGCACGCTCTTGAAGTCTCCCCGGGATTTTCGCGGAAAGCGGGCGCGGCCGATGGACTGGTGCCACGCGGCCGTGGCTGGAGGATTCCCCCCCGCCACGCTTACCCCGGACGCAGAAACCCGCACCGAATGGCTGGACGGGTACGTGAAGACCTATCTTGAGCGCGACTTGCAGATGCTCTCGACCATCGAGCACCTGGCGGATTTCCGGCGCCTGCTGCGCCTGGCCGCGTTGCGCACGGGACGCCTGATGAACCAGAGCGACATGGCGCGCGATGCCGGTCTTTCCCAGCCGACGGCTCACCGCTATCTCGGTCTGCTCGAAGCCTCGCACCTCCTCCACCGCCTTCCCGCCTACGCCGTGAACCGCACGAAACGCCTGATCAAGGCGCCACGGCTCTTCCTGTGCGACACCGGCTTGGCCTGTTTCCTGGCGGGCATCCACACGCCCGGACAGTTCGCCGCCAGCGACCTGGGGGGCTTTCTGCTGGAGAACCTGGTCCTCGCCGATCTGCTGGCCTGGCGGGAGACCCTGACTCCCGCTCCCGAGGTGCTGTACTGGCGGACCACTACGGGAAAGGAAGTGGATTTTGTCATCGAGCAGGAAAGCGTTCTGATGCCAGTTGAAGTGAAAGCGGCCGGGCGTCCTCGTCTGCGCGATACGGATGGACTCAACGCCTTTCTTGACGAATACCCCGACTCCGCCGCGCACGGCATTCTGGTGCATACCGGGGACGCCGTCGAGGCTTTGTCGCCTCGCATCTGGGCGGTGCCGCTGTCCCTGGCGCTGGGAGTGGCGGGAGGCACGGCTGCGGACACGAATCAGGTAACGGCATCTTGAGGAGAAACTCACGAACATACCCGGGGGCTGGATGATTCATCACCTGCGGTTGTCATCCCGAGCAAAGCCAACAATGATTTGTCATCCCGAAGCGAAAGCGAGGGATCTGCATTTTTCGTGTAGCCACAGCATGCCTGTAGAAGACACCTGCATCCTTCATGCCGCGTCTCTTTCCGGGTTTCCATTGGTGTTGGGCGTGAATGGATTCGCAAGCGGCTTACCGAAATGAAGGGTCAGGGCCAAGTCAGTGTCGAGGGGCGAGGCCCGGCGGCGGTTCGCGGAATTGTGTCTTTAATGAGAGCAGGGGACCATTCCTCTGTGCAACGTCATCGGGGGCGTTAATCCTAAATCCAAACCCTGGCTACGCGCTCACCCCGTTGAGAGCAAACTCGAACATATCGTAATTCCTCAAGCGGCGGGACTCAGCAACGGCGCGGTATTCCGCATTGAGCGGACGTGACAGCAGAAAAGGCACCGCTTGCTCCGATAACCCGCCGTGGGAACGCAGGCGGTGCCCGGCCAGCAAGCTCAGATCGTGTTCCTTGCGGGTTGCGCCGATCACGCTATTCTGCCGGCTAATGGCGACAAAGTCGCCCTCGCGATCGAGCGGCAATTCGAATCGCTCGGCGGCGCTGGCGCCATCGAGCACCAGTTCAATTTCCGGAAGCGTCTTCGCATATTCCATCAGCGCCGCCAGGCTGGCGCTGTTCTTGCGATACACCCGCACAAACGAGCCCAAGGCGCCATGGTGCTGCACGAACGGATCGGTGATGGGGCAGATCACCCGGACCGCTCCCTCGCCAAACCGGGCATTCAGTTCCTCTTCCAGGAAGAGCACGTTCGGTTTACCATCGGGGCCCGCCTTATCCTTCATGCCGTGGTCGCCGGTGATGCCAACCGTCGCGCCCAGTTGGATGAATTGGCCGACGCGGCGGTCGATTTGCCGGTAAAACGCATTCGCCTCCGGCGCGCCGGGGGCAAACGAATGCTGCACCACATCGGAAAGAGACAGATAGAACAGTTCCGCCAGACCCCGCTCGAGCAGACGAAGGCCCGCGTCGAGGACAAACAGGGAAAGGTCCGGGTCGTACATCTCCGGTTTGGCGCGCCCGACCAACTCCTCAGCCTGCGTGATGCCGTGCTCTTCCAGCGTACAGCTATCGGCATACTGTGAGGAAAACGAGATTCCCCGGAGGTTATGCGAAAGCATTTTGCGCAGCTTGTCCTTGGCGGTAACCGCGGCCGTCTTGACGCCCTGGCGGGAGAAAAGGGCAAGCACGGTCTCGCTGCGCAGCAGGTGGGCGTCCGTTACCATCACCTCTTTACCGGTTGCCCGGTCGAGGTAGTAATTTCCCGAAACTCCGTGCACCGCGGGTGGCGCCCCCGTTACGATCGAGGTGTTGTTCGGATTGGTAAACGTGGGTACTACCGCATCCGCCGTCGCGAGGAATCCTTGGCCGGCAAAAGCGGAAATCACCGGAAAAATTCCATCGGCGATCCCGCGATCGAGGTACTCGGCGTCGAATCCGTCGACGCAAATAACCACTGTAGGCCGGCCGCGCCAGCGATAGGAGCGGCCGTTGAGTTCTATCCTGATGTCCTCAGTCATGCGTAGCCGGCAGCCCGGGACAAATCGCAGCGCGGACCGCCTTTCTCTCCTCTGCGATTTTAAGTCCCCGTGCCAGATCCGCCAACGGCAGTTTGCAGCCGACCAGATCGCGGAAGGGATACTTATCCTTTGTCCGTTCAATGAAGGCCACGGCCTCGGCTAGCTGCAAGGCATCGTAGTTGTGAAAACCCCGGATCGTGATCCAGCGCGTAATGATGTCATAGGCGTCGCAGGGAAACGTGGCGTTGGGGAAAACATTCCCCTGCCAGGAGTACCGGCCGCCTTTGCGGAGCATCTTCAGTCCGGCCGGAAGCACCTTCGGGGTTCCCGCCAGTTCCAGAACCACATCGGCGCCCCAGCCTTCCGTCTGGTCCATGATCGACGCAACGAGGTCTTCATCCCGCAAGCCCCGGCTGTTGACGGCCACGTCGGCGCCAAACCGTTTTGCCATTTCCAGACGCTCGGGCACCATGTCGATAATGATGACCTTGCCCGCGCCCCGTTCCTTGGCGACGGCGGCCGCGTAGATGCCGAGCAGTCCCGCACCCTGGATTACCACGTGGTCTTCGGGGTTGATTTTGATCTCGTCGCATCCCTGCATGATGGTCGCCAGCCCGCAGTTCGCCGGAGTAATCTCCTCGTCCGAAATCGAATCGGGAATTTTAAATACGAAGGTTCCCGGAATGATGTAGCAGTATTCCGCATACCCGCCATTCAAGTGCGGCGCGGGGGTACAGCATTCGTGGCCGTACTTGAACAGCTTCAGGCACTTCATGGGAAGCGACTTGATCTTGCAAAAGTAGCAGTTGCCGCAGTTGGCGAAGATCGTCCAGGTGATGCGATCGCCTTCTTTGAGCGGCCGGCCCATCGTATCGGTGGTCACGTCTTTGCCCAGAGCCGCGACGCTCCCGGTGATTTCATGTCCCAGGATTATGGGGACCGGTGCCGGGCGGGTTCCCAGCGTGGTATGCAGATCGGAGCCGCAGATCGTGGACATCGCCACCTTGACCCACATGCCTCCGGGACCGGGAGCAGTGACGGGATACTCGCGCAGCTCAAGCGGCTGGCCGACAGCCGTAAAGACCATGGCCTTACTTAACATGGATATACCTTCCTGAACTAAGGGCGTTCGCCCCGTTCGATGCGCTGGGAAATTTCGTCGATGACCGGCATCACATCGGTGACCGCATTGATGATGTAGTGGGGATGCGCCGATTCCAGCCGGCTGCGCGCCGCGCCGATGACCGAATCGCGTTGCGCGGCGGGCATGCTCTGCAATTCCTGCTCCGAGAGTCCCACCTCGTTGCCAGTACGCACTACCGATACCGTCCACATGCCCGCGTTGTGTCCCTCGGCGACGTCGATGAGCGTATCGCCGACCTTGACCAGGCTGCTCATCGGATAAACCCCCATTTTCCTGGCGGCATAGAACGCCATCCAGGGAAACGGACGCCCCTCCCCCACCAGATCCGGCGTGACCCAGAGGTCGGGAGAATATCCTCCGGCGGCCGCCTGCGCGATCAGATCCTTCATCATGTCCGCATCGAATCCGGTGGTGTTCGCGAACGGAATGCCACGATGGCGCAATTCCTTGGCGATCGCAGGAACCCCGGGAATGACGTCGCAATGGTTCTTCAGAGCTTCTTTCATCACGTCCGGAAATTCCTCGTACAGCCGGTCCAGCAGCTCGCGAGTCGGTTGGGCTCCCTTGGCTTGGGTCCAGCGGGCACAAATGCCGGGGTCGCTAAGCATGGCCCAGAGATGGTCTTTCTTGTGGGCGCCCATGGGCCGCCGCGCCTCTGCTGCCGAGACGGTAACTCCATGGCGAGCGAAAAGATCGACAAAAGCGAGCAAGGGTGCACGGCTGCCGTAGTCGAGCACAGTTCCGGATACGTCGAAAATGACCGCGCGTACGCCGGCTTTAAGGTGGGATGAATGGGCCATAGTTTCTCCAAATTAGGTTCGGATTCAATACGACGTCACAGCACAAGAATTGGTAATAGGTAATTTGCAAAAGTAATACGGTATTGCTCCGGGTCCTTACTTTGCAAATTACAAATTACCAATTACAAATTGCAAATCAGACCGCTACTCTCGGCAGGCGCTCCTCGGCTTGGCCGGCATGATAATCCAGGAACGCTTCCGCGCCGGCGTCCCCCAGATAGCGTTCCAGGATAGCACGCGTGGTCTTCCGCAAATCGACCAGGATCAGGCCGTCGACGACGTTGGAAAAATTGCGGTCGACGTTGAAACCCAGCAACTGCCCGCCGACTTTTACATACTGCTTCAGCAGTATCGGAATTTCTTTTCCGTCTCTTTCCAGATCCGCAATGGTCTTGCTCAAAGTGTCGGACGTACTCAGCAGGCCGGAAAAGTGCCGCAGTTCCCAGTCGCGCAAGCAGCGCAGGCGGAACGAGCGCCGCGGCCGCACATAATCGGCCAGTTCGCTCCGCAGATGAGAACCGTAGAAGCTGACCAGCAGCTCCCGGGAGAGCCGGCTGTAGCGGCTGCTGATGCTCACCGCGCCAAACAGTTGTGCATGTTGCGGATTGCGCGCCACGAACTGGCCAATGCCCTTCCATAGCAGGAACAAGGGCGCATATTGCCGCTGATATTCCGGCCGCACAAACGAACGCCCCAGTTCGAGCGCGTCGCCCACGGCGGCAAACAGCCGCGGGTCATACTGAAACAGCGTGTTCGTATAAAGACCGGCAGAACCCCGTTGCGCCAGGATCTCGCGCATTCTCCCGATGCGGTAGGCGCCGACCAGCTCTTGCCGGGTTTTGTTCCAGACGAAAAGATGCTGATAGTAGCTGTCAAACTGGTCGAGGTCCGAGGCTTTGCCAGTGCCTTCGCCCACCTCGCGAAACGTGAGTTCCCGCAAACGGCCAATTTCCGGCAACACATTCGGAAGCTCCTTCGCCCCGGCCAGCCAGACCGAAAACTCCCGATCGGCGCTCAGGCAACATTCCGGCCGCAGCTTCGCCACATCGCAAGCTAACGCGTGGGGCCCCACTTCGGGCGCGATCGGTTTCTGGGTTTTCACGGGAAAGAAGCGCCGCGGCAGCCGGCGGATGTGGGATTCCTTATCGGCTTGGCCCCGTCTGGCCAGCAGATAAGTCCGCCAGCGCAAATACTCGGTGGTTTGCTCGACCGTCAGGTTGGCCATGGCCGCGGCGGGGACAGCATTGCCGATGTTCACTTCCACCATCCTGCCGCGCGCCCTCAGGAACTCGTGGGCCAGGCGGGCGGTGCGCAGCGCGGGATGAATCAGGCCCAAAGCATAAAACGCGGCGCTGTTCTTGCCCTTGAAATAGATGGGCAAAGCGGGCGCGTCCGTCATGTGAATCAGGCGGGATGCCGTATGGATCCAGGCCGGGTCTTCGATCCGCCGCCGGTGAACGCTCAGATGGGAAACCTCCCCGGCGGGAAAAATAGCCAGCATGCCGCCGCTGTTCAGCCAGCTTACCGCCTCCTTGAGCGGTTTGCGGTTGCGGCTGGCGGCATGGCCAAAGGGATCGACAAACAGGCAGAACTCGTCCAGCGCGGGAACGGCGCTGAGCAGGTAAGTGGTCAAAATCTTGATATCGGGACGCACCGCCGGCAGTATGGTCGCCAGGATCAATCCGTCGAGAATGCCGAACGGGTGATTGGCCACCACTACTACGGGCCCGTTTTTGGGGATGCGCGCGATGTCGCTGGGACTGACTTTATAACTGATTTGCATTTCGGCCAGCACATTGCTGCCGAATCCTTCCCCATCCTGCAATATGGTTCGACGGTAAATGTTATTGAGCTGCCGAATGGGCAATACCCGGGCAGCAAGGCCATAACCCTCTAACATTTCTGTACGTAGGCTGGTGCTGTCTGGCTGGGCAATCTCTGGTTGCGACATAACTTCCCTTTACCGCAGTTCGTGTTGCGGGATGATGAACAGAAGCTTAAAAATCTGTGAACAGCCGGTAAACAGCGGTTACCTCATGGCATCGATTGATTGCTGTAAAAGAAATGTTCCTCACATCGGTGGAAGCACCGGGCTTCAGCCCTATCAATTACCCACAAATATCGGCATGTGCGCGCTGGTTCCCGGATCAGGTGCGGGTCGATCTTTAGAAATGCTGATTGGTCCTAACTGCCAGGTGAGGTGCAAGTTCGAATCGTGGGCACAGCATAAGTGCCGAAGGCACGACGGGAAAGTAGCCCGGGATGGAGGCGCTTCTGCACGAGCGCAGTTCCTGCACGACCGAGCGCCGGAATCCCGGGTGGGCTATTAAGAACACCCCAGTCCCGTAGGGACGGCTGAAACCGCGCGGGACCGCAGTCCGCGCATATCATCCGCACACAGATTTGTGGGTAATTGTTAGGGCTTCAGCCCGACGAATTGGGGGCACGCCGGAAGAGCCTCTTCAGCCTTCGTCGCCGAGTTCAACCGCGAAAACGGCGCCGGTCGGCGGTAGAGGCACCGAGCGGAAGGGAAGTCTCAGGAAGGCCGCAAGCAGGACGGCGAGAACGCCGCCGTGCGCCACTACCACCGTGGCGCCGCCGCGGCAGCCAGACAACTCGGAATAAATACGAAAAAAGGCCTCTTCGACGCGCTGCCGGAAAGCATCGAAATGCTCGCCTCCCGGCGCAGGCACGGCGGGAAATCGTTCCGCCCAAAGTTTTGCGTACCCTGGATCCTGGCGCTCGATCTCGGCCCAGGTGAGACCTTCCCAGGAACCAAAATCGATCTCCCGTAGCCCGTCAACCAGCGTCAGGGGGAGCGCGCTCGTTCCTGCAATCGCCTCGGCAGTGGCGACCGCCCGGCGCAGCGGACTGCAATAGAAGCGGCTGATTTGCGCCGTACGGAGCTTGGCGGCCACTTCGCGCGCCTCTTCCTTGCCCTTGTCACTCAAGGGCGGGTCGGAACTCCCGCAGAAGCGCCCCTGAAAGGCACTCTGCGCATGCCGTACGAGCAGGATGGTGGAGCTCATAAAGAAGGATCTTACAGCTTAATGTTGCTTACTTTTTGGAACTGTTGGGAAGCGCGACGCGTATCAGTGCGTAAACACGAGATGAAAGTCGACGACTCAAACTCTCCCATCCTCACGCCTGTCATTCTGAGCCCCGCGCCCGAAACGACTTGCAGAGAATGTCGGAAGCGATCCGCTCAGGTACTCAACGAGTAGACCATAATGAGTGGTAAGGCCGCTGTCAGGCAGACCACGGAAACACCACCGCGCAAACGTAGACCGCTATCTCCGTCAATTGATTCGTCGCCCCCATGCAATCGCCGGTCACTCCGCCAATGCGGCGCCGGTAATAGAGCCCGCTCGCAACCGTTACCAAGGTTGCCGTGAGCAACGGACCCCAGGCTTTCAGTCCCATCAGGCCGGCCACGATTGCGGCTGCCAACACCGTGCCGGCGGGCACGGCGTAGCCCGGAATATACCTGCTGAATTTCGCCCCCTGGCCCTCCGTTCCCCGCGCGGGCGGCAAATAAGCCGCCAGCGGCAGCGAACTCCACCGGCACAAGACATGGGCCGCGATCAGCGTGCTCCAGGCGCGCGGCGCGGGAATCGCCGCGAGCAGAGCATAACGGGCCAACAGCGAAAGCACCAGGGCCACGGTGCCAAAGCTGCCAATCCGGCTATCGGCCATAATGGCCAGAATTCTTTCGCGAGTGTAGCCGCCGCCAAAGCCATCGGCTACGTCCGCTAACCCGTCCTCGTGAAGCGCGCCCGTGATCAGCACGAGAAACGTAAGCACGGCGATGGCGCGCACGGCGTCGGGTATGGAGTAGTGTCGGCACACCCAGTCAAGTCCGCCGGCACTGCCGCCCACTACTACTCCCACGATAGGAAAAAACACCGTGGCGCGTCCCAGCACGTCTTGCGACCAGGCAGGCCCGGGCACGGGAATGCGAGTCAGAAACTGAAAAGCGGCCAGGACGGCATAGAGCGTGCGTCTCATTGCGGGCTCTTACTTGCGACTTGGAACTTGTTACTTGTTACTTTTTTCGCTGACTCCGGCCGAGGCGAAGGTGGCCATTTCGTTGTAAACCCGTACCGCCGCCTCCACCACCGTAAAGGCCAGTACCGCCCCGCTGCCTTCCCCCAACCGCATGTTCAGGCTGAGCAGTGGTTCCAGGCCCAGATAATCGAGCAGAAAACGATGGCCCGGTTCCTGTGACGTGTGGCCGGCGATCATGTAGTCGCGGCTGGCGGGAGCAAGCTGGGCCGCGACGGCTGCGGCGGCCGTAGAGATAAAACCATCGATGACTACCGCCAGGCGCTGGGCCGCAGCTCCCAAAACCATTCCGCTCATG
>Ga0326727_10027197_pt1 | contig 10523 bp, 12 predicted proteins | sample MB2enrmetagenome_FD_207643 | JGI IMG/M metagenome (GOLD analysis project Ga0326727, IMG submission 207643) | Lab enriched peat soil microbial communities from McLean, Ithaca, NY, United States - MB29MY | ecosystem: Environmental > Terrestrial > Soil > Wetlands > Peat | place: USA: New York...
ACGGCTCAGAGAACAAATTCGCTTTTTTAAAACGTGGTATTATGTGCCTGAATTAGATGCTGTTGGCCCCGGCAGGTTCATTCGATTTAAAGGAATGACTGGACTTGAGTACATAAGAGAACATTCTGAAATAGGTGGGCGTGTCGCAGAACCGGTTTTAAACAAATGGTTCATACCCCTTGAAGAAAATTCAGCGGAAGCAATTTTCGTCAAGCAAAAGGTAAGCCGGCTGCTGGGACTGTATGGCAAAACTGCTGACAGTGGAAGTAGATTTTATGCACCTCGGGGATGGAGTTTAGTGGGTCAACTTAAGGTATCTCAGGTGACTATGGTTCAATCCGAAAAAGAACCAGATGCTGTTAGCCCCCAGGCAGAGGTTTTCTGGCAGGCGTTTTTGAGTTTATCTCCTGAAGACCAGAGTGCATTAACTGATCGCATCATTAATCGCAACCCTTTAATGCTAAAGAAAAACTAGTTCGCATAATGTCATTTGCAGTTGTACAACGCGATGTTTGTATTGCGGAGAAAGTTTGCGCGGAGTGAAGGTTCGAAAGAAGGAAAATGAGTCACCTTACCATTTATTAATAATAAAGAATGTATCTCACCAAAAAGACTTAATAAAAAGGAAGGCCTCTCCGAGTAAGAGGCCTTCCTTTTTTCTGCTTTGTAACCAAGGAATTATTTATTCAAATTTTACTGTTTCTATTTATTTATTTCGCAGATTGGTCTATCCAATATCGTGCCATATAGAAACCGCTGTAGCTTGCACCACCGCTCGCCGATGCATTTTGACCAGCATAACCTTTAAGCCACGGTTGAACGAAGGCATATAAGTTTGGCGAAACGATAGACAAGGCAAAGTGCTGTTGTGCGACCTCTAAGTTTGCGTTGGCAACTATTTGCTGCATTTGGCTGACATCCGTCGCTGCTAAAGCCGCAGGATAAGCAGCATTAAAAGCGGGGTCGTTAACAAAGCCATAATCAGCTCCGTAGCCATACATGAATAACTCAAGCTGCCTTATCGGGGAATAGGCATTACCTAAGGGCCTACCATCACAATAAGTAAGCGCCGTCGCTTTTTTATTACCTATCACATATGAACCCCAATCGGCATTGTCCATAAGAGTAAGATTTACATTAACATTAATTGCAGCCAATTCAGAAACGACTATTTGCAGTAATTCCAAATCCGAGGAATTATTTACTACGCAGGTAGTTGTAAATCCATTTGGATAGCCTGCTTGAGCTAGAAGCTGTTCTGCTAAAGTTGGATTATAGGCATATTGAGCCTGTACAGATGCTGGCCAGTCAGGATATGGATCCCCCCACCCTCCACCCATGGTACTCAAAGTTAACGTTTGAGGAATTGGGGCAACACTCCCGTCATAATAGGTCGAGCATATTAATGGCAGATTCATGGCTAATTGCAATGCCTCTCGAACTTGAAGATTATTAAAAGGCGCTACGGCATTATCCATCGACATACCTTCTGCAGCCTGCAGAACCGGAACCTGTACTATGTTAGGATTGGTTGCGGTCAACCCATTAGCAGCCGTAATGTTATTTCCTGGTACAATGTCGATCTTACCAGTTCGCAACGCAGCCAGTGCTGTAGATTGGTTAGGTATTATGAGAATATTAACTTTTGATACATAGGGAAGGCGGTTCTGCGGGTAGCGTTCGTCTACGCCCCAGTAATTGGGATTATTAACAAAGGTCGCCGAACTGCTATCAACAAAATCGGTTAAAAGGAAAGGTCCAGTTCCCATGGCGTGATGCCAATCGTTTAGATTTCCCCATTGTTGTACGGCTTCCGGGGCTACGTAATCCTGCACAGCTGTGCCTTGATCCAGTTGGGTCTCCAAGATGTTTTCTACGTTGCCTGACGACCAATGAAAATCAACGGTGAACGGACCTGAGGCCGTAACAGATGTCATGGCAGCGCGAGAGCTAACGTCTGATGGATCATTGGGATCTGGTGTAGTGAAACCATCCCCAAGGCCGTATATGCGGTCCATGTTCCAAACGACATCAGCAGCAGTAAATTGCCGACCGTTTACTGGCGCTATATTTTGCCAGTAAATATTTTGCCTCAAAGTTACCACAAAATCGTTTACGTCCGGCATCGTCCAGCCTGTTGCGAGGCAACCAACCACGTCTTGTGGAGGACGAAAGATTATTTCAAATGCAAAATTTGACGGGTTTATGGTCCAATTGTCCATATCCATTTGTTCCAAATACATCCCGAGTACGTTAGTTCCCCCTATTGAATAAGGATCCCACTGTGTAGCATCGGTGTTAATAGAAACAGTTTCTGATCCGCCATATTGAGGAGTACCCAGGCTATCCCACCAATTTCCTGTGCTTGTTGTGCTTGCGACCACACTAGTGGGAGTAGTGCTCGAGGATGTCAATGCAGTGGTCGGCGAAGTGGAAACGGTAGAAGTTGCAATTGCCGAAGTGGTCGTAGTCGATGTTGTATTTGTTGTGTTTGTGGTTGTCGTCGTGGATGAGCTACATGAGGCCAAAATTAACGAAATCACAATGAGACCGCTTAGTGTTACCCAGAAAATTCCTTTTTTCATCGAACCTCCTTTATAATCTCAATGTTCTAAATAATTTTACAAACTTTACTACTTTTATCTTGAATTGTCAATATTAGACATCAAATATTATAATAAATTTTTTGCTTCCACTACTGGATGTTGATGTAAATCAAGAATTTAATTTCTTCAATTGCTCTTCCATTCAAAATAAATATAAATTCTTGATCTCTTCGAATGTCGATAAAATAATTATTTTGAGCGTTTTTGCCGTAATTAAAATGAAATTTTGCCCAACTTAATATAATATATATTTATGAAACTCCCCGTCCAAAACCGTTCGGCTAAATCTGATACCCGGCAGAAAGTTAGAGGTCTCCGTTCCGCCAATTTATCCATGAAGATGACAGAAATAGCCAAAATAGTTGGCGTGTCAAGGCAACGAGTGTATCAAATATTGCAGGAAGAGAACCTCCCAACCAAAAGTCATGTTAAGAAGTTTTTGTATGAATGCCCTGTGTGTGGTAAGGTCAGCAGCCATAAATTTTGCAGTGATAAATGTAAAAAGAAATGGTTGCAAATCCCGGTTATTTGCTCCGAATGCGGAACCCTTTTCATTCGGAGCAGAAAACAGTTCATGAATAGTTATCGTTATCACAGCGATGTTTTATTCTGCAGTAAAAAATGTACCGGCAAATGGCTAAATGAACATTATTTAGGCAAACGTTCCTAATCTTTGGGCCAGCTTTAATGTTCATGCCAACCCAATCGCCTCCGCTACTTTCGCCCAGCTCTTGTCCTGCTCTCCATCCAGGCTGCGAAGATAAACGGTGGTTACTGCTAGGCTGCTGTGGTCCAGAAACCGGCTTACGTCCTCCACTGTTTCTCCGGCATCCCGGCGTAGTTTGGCAGCGGTATGACGGAAAATGTGTACTCCCGAGAGTGTAATTCTAGCCTTTTTGAAATATCGTTGCAGGTTGCTGTAGAATGTTCCGCTCGTGATACCTTTACTATGGTGCGATAGCGATGGCCATAATGACTCGTCGGCTGGCATTGTTGCCAGGTCCTTACCGAAGGCTCCCAGCGAGGCTCTGATGGCTTTTAGCACCGGTTGTGGTAGTTCCCGATGGCCCTGTTTGCCAACCTTGCCGCGATAGGTGTAATAGGCCCGGTCGCCGTCAAGAATCAGATTTCCCGCTTTCATACAGATTACTTCTGCTCGGCGGCGTCCGGTGAGCACCAGTGTTAGGATTATTGCCCAGTCTCTTAAACCCAGCGGAGAATCTGGCACCACTTCCAATAGTTGATGCACCTGGTCACCGGATAGCCTTCTTGGAGTTGAAGGTGATGTCTGTGGGCGCTGCAGCTTATCACAGGGGTTAGACTGAGCAATATCCATGCGTATAAGAAATCGAAAGAACGAACTTATACAGGCTATGCGGGCACCAATTGTGATGGCCGACAGTTGTTTACCGAATAATACCGGACTATGGGCATAAACAAAAATATCCTGAGAAGTTGCATTATCCGGCTGTTTCCCTGAGCGTCCGAAGAAGTCCTGCAGCATCAGGGAGTAGCCTTCCACTGTCCGGCGAGACCTGGAGCGTTGTTCTTTCTCGGCCAGGAAGGCATAGAAAGCTCGCTGCCAGCCGGCGGCCGTGTCACTGAAGTTAATGATGGTGTTTTCGTTCATCTCATTCCTCCAACATGTCCAGGAGGAATGAGATGGCTTCAGGATTATCCTTGGCTTATTAAGCACCTTCTTGACCTTGGCTTTACTGTAATAGCCTGGCTTGATGTCTCCGGGGGAGGGTTTGGGATTATACGAGTCATAGTCAGGGATAATTAATTCTGTTTCGTTATGCATCGTAGCATACTCCTTTTTATAGTGTTACTATATACATCACTCTGTTTTACTCAGAAGTCAAGCAGACGTTAACAATTTTGCTTCGGTTTATTTTAAAAATCTTCCAATTTCAGTTGGGCTAAAGGGAGGAAAATATTAAAAAATAATAGAGTTATAATTAATTTAAAGATTGATTATTTGTTCATCTCACACAGAAATGTGTATAAGAATGTGGAGGATGAAAAATGAGAATCGATATAGGCAGCTATGTCAGAATAATACCCGAATACATGGGTGAACCAACATTAAATGGCCAGACCGGCACTATTGAAGCGTTACCAACTAAAGACCATCCCGATGATTATCTGATAAAACTGGATGGGGGCCCTTCTAAAAACCCTCATTTCGCCGGAAGAATGATTAGAGTATCAGGTGCATATCTGGAACTGACGCACCCAACCTGGCGAGTAAAGGATTAATGTCGATCCATTCGGCGCTCTGCCACGCTCCATCGCCTTAAGCGAATCTGCTTATGTCAACTCATTTCAACTGTTAAAATTGAGCTAGGATTGAAAATAATCTTACCAGAAGGAGGGAACATATTGAAGGTTATTAGGGTTGGCAAAATAAAGAAAGAGCCGCATTCTGGGAAACTATTTACCGGACCAGTCACAATGCAGCCAATTATCGGCAAAGAACTGAATGGTGATTTAATCACTGCACAGGTTAACTTTGGCCCCGGTGTTCGGAATAAGTTTCATAGCCACTCTTCTGAGCAGATACCCATCGTTACTAAAGGAAAAGGCATAGTTGCGACGGAAAAAGAACAGAAAACCGTCGCCGTGGGGAATATTATTTATATTCCGCCTGGGGAGAAACACTGGCATGGCGAAGCAGAGGGCTATAAGTTCTCGCACCTTTATATCATGTCCCCTGACAGCAAGATGACCCAGCTTGAGGACTAGGTAAAGTATTGATATGGAACGGATATTCAAATGGTGAAATCTAAAAAATTGAATTTGAACCAACCGATGATCATGGATTTGATTAACGAAAATTGGGAGAAAAAAGATGGAAGGTTATTGTGTAAGGTGTCGTGCCCAGCGAGAAATAAAAAATGGCAAGGTTATTACCATGAAAAACGGGAAATTGGCAACTAAGGGCGTATGCCTTACCTGTGGGGCCAGCATGTACCGTATCGGTGCAAGCAAATAAACTAATGCCAGTTTAAATTATAAGTTTATTAAATATTTGGCACAATAATCTATAGCCTGTGCTGATATCGTAGTGTGCTTAAAATATTGTTGATTTTGGCTCTTTAAAAGATTCGGCCATTATGATTTTCAACGGAGTACCGTGTGTTCAAAGCAAGATTAAGACAATTATTTAACAGATGCCCAAACTGCGGCAGTGGCAGAAAATATCGGACAGCTGTCGGTTTTTGCTGCGAAAAGTGCGGATGTAGGTGGAATGGCACAAATTAAACCTTTGTTCACTTGTTAGATGATATATCAGCTCTTAAGAATTGGGCTCGTCTTTCTGCCAGCAACGCGGGATTGGGAATAATAAAACGTTCTTCCCCATGCTTTCTCCCTTTTCTCGAAACAAAGCCCAACGACGTATATGCAGAAACGACGAGGTGAAAGGGAACTTGAGTGTGGAGTTTTTGTTCCATCCTATCTTTAAGCTGTTTTGGTGTAACTTCGTCTCCGCTTTCCTGAAATAATTCCTGAAGGGCATCCAATAAAGCCACCATGTCTTTTTGCTTGGCTCGATACAGACTCCGGTCATTAGTTGTCAAATCTATTCACCTTATTGATCTTATGATATTCGGCTCGTTTTTGCGCCAATAGTTCAGGATTAGGGATGATGCAATATTTTTGCAGTGCAATCACACTTTTGGTAATAAAACCTTGCGACGTATACAGGTGTGCGACCACGTGCATAGGCATATGCCTATGCAGCTTTGCTTCCATCCGCTCCACGAGTAGTGTCGGAGTAACTGCGTCTCCATATTCGTTAAACAGTTCCTCGAGACAATCTAACATCACCGGAATATCTTCTTTTCCAGTATTCATTTTGATAACTTAACCCCCGTATCAGCCAAAGTAAGCTCCCAATGAGTCAATACTCATCGGGGTGACAATATAAGAGTCACCATTAAGAGCATAAATATTGAATTACGTTTTAGATCTGTTTCTCAGGTCAATTCCACTTTGCATCCATTGCAAAACTATTTCTAAGACCATCGGTTCCAATGGCTTTTTTAATTCTTTCTTATACTTCGAAATGGCCGCGTCACCTTCCTCAATCCTGAGAAGGTGGGTCATGTTCGGGATTAAATGAGGCTCAAATGGAGCTCTTATGATATTTGCCATGCGATCTAGGTCAGATGAGTCTATCTGGATATCCTTGGAGCCATTTATAGCCAGAACTGGTACAGTGATTCGTTGTAAGTCTTCGGCTGGATTATAGGCCATGAATTCCCGGAACCATTTAGCATTAATTTTTGCGACAAGTTGAGACCTGAAATAGTCTTGCTTCGATTTCTTGATTTTGTCAATTTGTTTCTGCTGAGCTTTAGAGATATCGATATGCAGGACTTTAATCAACCAACCATTTATGCCTTTTAATCCCTTGGCAATCTCAATAGCCTGCCATTTTAGTATTGCCTCCCCTGACTGTGCTCCACCCGCCAATAGTATTATCCCAGCTACTTCGGCTCCACCACCGGCTAACCTCATCGCTTGAAGAGCGCCCTCACTGTGACCAAGTATGAAGATGTTTTCATTCTGAATATTCTTCTGTTGTTTTAAATTCTGTAAAGCGGCGAACGCATCCTGGGAATTGTCATAAAACCCTGTTTTCCAGTAGTCGCCTTGGCTTTCCCCGACTCCTCTTTTGTCATACCGGAGAGATGCAATGCCATTTTCGGCAAGGTAATGGGAAATATCATCAAATATATTGAGATGAAGTTTTTTATGGTTCTCATTTCTGTCAACCGGACCAGAACCGGCAATAAATAATACTCCGGGGAATGGACCACTACCTGACGGTAAGGCTAACGTGCCTACCAGATCTATTTCACTTGATTTGAATCTAATTTCATGTTCCTGCATAATGAGTCCTTATTACCCCACTCGATTGTTGATCCCTTCTGGATAAAGAAAATTACTTTTATTATACAACGACTTTGTGGCCACCGGTGACCATCCCGTGGTGGCCTTTGCTGACCACGCTTTTTATGAGTAACTGGTCACCATTGGCCACCTCTGCTGGCAAAAAAGGCATGGTGACAATGTTAATGTTTCGGCCAGTGAACATTGACCACCCTTGGTTACCATTTATGAAATGGTAATCTTTTGGTTGTTAAATTACAGACGCTATGGTTGACTCCTTCGCGAGTATGTTTGGTAGTCAATCAGATCGCCCATTTTGCGATCAAATTAAAAAGAGTTATCTTGCTCAGCATTTTTGTATTTGGCCCCGACGGGAATTGAAAATCCGGCACCGCAATAAGGACAAGTCACTGACACATTTTTCGAGTACATTTTTACCTCCGTCCAGCTCTGGTTTAAACAGAAGTATTTATAGTTACTCTAGTTCGCCAAGTTCCTGAAGTCAAGCGTTAAGCGATGTAACTTCCACCAGTTTTAATAAAGATTTAATATAAACCTCATTGACATTGTGTTGTTCTAATTCATATTATAAAGACGTGCGCAATAGATTGAACATGCCAGTATTAAAATGCCTGCGGTGTGGCCACATTTGGATACCCAAAAGAATTATAGATCCAAAGTACTGTCCTGGTTGTAATTCTCCTCTCTGGAATAAACCAAAGATAAAACAGTCGGGGCCCAAAAGAGTCATTCATAATTAGGGGAAAAAATAAGGGCAACTATTTTTGAGCGTGTCAGAAAAGTCGTGGTGGAACAGCTAGATATGGACGAAAAGGATGTCGTCCCCCATCTCGATTTATCGATGATTTAGGCGCGGATTCCTTGCATTTCATGCAATTAATAATTGCATGGGAAGAAGAATTTGAAGATGCCGAGAAGATTGTTACCGTCCAGGATACGGCACATTACATTGCTAAACTCGGTATTGGACAATGAACTACACTAATGTGGCCAACTGGACTGTTAATGGGGCGCCAGCAGATTGGACTATCATAACTTTTGATAATGGGCAGCCCGGCAGTAGTGCGTCCTTGCCGATTGCTATAGGTATAAATGGTCTTAGCCCCAATACCACTTATTACTTCAGGGCAGTAGCAACAGGTGATGGCACAGGCTATGGTGGGCAGCTTAGTTTTACTACATGTGCGAACTAGCCAGTGGTAACGGGCAGTAAGTCAATACACCACTTACAAAAAAGTATCAACGAGTAATAGCAAAGTTGGGTAGGGGAAATGGCTACTCGCGGGATTTAGACTGGGAGTTGCTCTTATCTTTCAACGTCATGATAGCTAAATATCCTATCGGAGTAAGTAACCCCCACAATGAAAATACCCATGCTCGATCTTTATCCCGGACTCACATATCGCACCCGATTACTGCCATAATTACACCAACTACCGTGCCAACTTCGCCATTGGTACGACCAGTCTCAAAGGCTACATTGCCGGCCACGGCGAGGATTGCTCCTGCCCAGAGTAAAACGTATCGGAGAGTGCTCTTCTTTTTTATCATTTGATGTAGACCTTTATGTTTTGATTATAGCGCGATTCATGGCAGTCGCTGTAGTAAAAAATTAGACCCTATCTTTTTGCAGGCATAAGAAATATGCAGTTACACTTATTTTGCATACAAATTGTATTTCATAGTACTTGGACACACTTGTTTACTGCTGCCTGAACAGAAAAAACCGAAACACGTTTAACTAAAAATATCCACCCTTCGGCGCAAAAACTGTGAGACAAACAGATTAATAAAAAAACAATTTGGTCTCGGTTACTAACGATTATTGTATAATAAAGCAGTTCTTTATCTATTCAGGAGCGATGATGGGTAAAAAGATTGCGAATACTAAGAGTCCTCTAAAACCTACCTATACAAGACGGCCGGGACAATCCCTAGACGAACAAATAGCAACACTTAAGTTTAAACAACTGCAATGGATACTGATTCCTGCTTTATTTTACATGGTTGTTATAACAGAGTTGATAAATTACTTTTGGAAAATGCCTCGCCAACAGATACAAATTTTATCGGCTCTTCTCGGAATTGTCCTGATTTTTAGTTACATTATGATTAAAAGACTTCAAAAAGACAGAACGAAACTAGAGCAAGGGCGAGATGGGGAGAGAGAAGTAGCGGAATACCTTGACAATTTGACTCGCAAAGGTTGTTATGTCTTTCACGATATTGTTACTCCCGAAAAATTTAACATAGACCACATCATAGTATCTAAGTATGGTATCTTTGCGCTGGAAACAAAAACGTATAGTAAACTGAAGTGGTCCCCAAAAACTGGACAGGTTGTTAAGATAGAGTTCTGCTCCTAAAATAAAGAGAATAAAGAGGAGCAGGAAATTGAAACAGAACCGCAGAAAGCATAGCCCGGAATTCAAAGCCCGGGTTGCCATGGAAGCTATAAAGGGCGAGGAGACCATCGCGGAATTAGCTATCCGGTTTGAGGTCCACCCGACACAAATCAACCAGTGGAAGAAAGAACTGGTAGCAGGCGCTGCCAATATCTTCGGCGCAGATCCCAACAAGAAGATCAAGGATGAGAAAGGACTGATAAATCAGCTCTACCAGCAGATTGGACAGCTCAAGGTAGAGAAGGATTTTTTAGAGAAAGGGTTGGAGCGGTGGAAGTAAAGCAAAGGCGTGCTGCTGTTGACCGCTGCCGTCCGTCGCTTTTAGTAGTCCGTCAGTGTAAGTTGTTGGATATCAGCCGCTCAGGATTGTATTACCAGCCGGCAAGAGTCTCTGAGCGTGATCTTGAACTGATGAAATTGATTGACTGCCAATATATGGTCACGCCGTTCTATGGAACCCGAAAGATGGCAATCTGGCTAAAGAGCAAACGCTACAGCGTCAACCGGAAACATGTACGGCGGTTGATGCAATTAATGGGTCTGAAGGCCATCTATCGCCATCCCCGGACTAGCCCGCCGGTTCCGGGTA
>Ga0326727_10027201_pt1 | contig 10522 bp, 8 predicted proteins | sample MB2enrmetagenome_FD_207643 | JGI IMG/M metagenome (GOLD analysis project Ga0326727, IMG submission 207643) | Lab enriched peat soil microbial communities from McLean, Ithaca, NY, United States - MB29MY | ecosystem: Environmental > Terrestrial > Soil > Wetlands > Peat | place: USA: New York...
CAAGAAACGATATGTTGCCTCGCTTTGCCGTAGCAACTCCTCTGCCTGCTTGCGTTGGGTAATGTCTCGACAAACATGAACACGACCGAAAGGTTTGCCATTTTCATTTCGCAATACATCTCCATTCACCTCAATGGGGATTTTCCTTCCATCTTTTGTTTTCAGTAGATACTCATGTGGGCTCAGCCTGTTCTCCATCATGAGTTGCATATTCTGAATCACCCTGTCCTGGTCTTCAGGAGCAATAAACTTGAGCATGTTCTGACCTTCTATTTCTTCCCGGCTATAACCGCTTATCTGATGTGTATAATCATTTATGAAGAGGATCTTTCCATCGAGGTCGGAACGGACAACAATATCAGGGATGGTATCTACCAGCTTTGTATATAATTCCTTGCTCTCCCGCTGTGCCTCCTCAGCCCGCTTTCGCTCAGTGATATCACGACCTTCCGGAAGCAGAAGCACGACATTGTTGTCTTCATCTTTTACTGGCTTTATGGAGAAATCAATATAATGCAAATGCCCTTCTACATCAGGATGATGTGTTTCAAAACGGACAAAGTCTCCATGTGCTGCCTCGGTCACCGCATTGCGAAGACGCTCCCTCTGCTCTTCAGAATAAGACCACCATGGTGTTTCCCAGAATGGCCGTCCTATGACATCTGATTCTTTTATACCCGCAAATTCCAGGGCTGTAGAATTTGCCTTTATGAGTGTTCCGTCTACTTTCATTAGTCCGATAAGGTGGTATGATTGATTGAAAAGAACACGGAATATACCTTCGCTCTCCCTGAGTACATCTTCCGCCTGCTTGCGCTCGGTGATATCACGAGTTATTCCTTTGAAACCTATTGGGTTGCCTTGGGAATCCTTGCGGAGTGAGACAGAAGCTTCAACATGAACCACATTGCCTTCCTTGTTTCTAAGCTTCCAATCTACCCCCTTTATTGTCTCTCCGGTGACATAGACCTGATGGAAGGCATTGATCACCTTCTTAATGTTCTCCTTATCCATGGCTATCTTGTAGCTTGTACCCATAAGCTCATTTTCACTATAACCATAGGTCCTTGCTATGGATTGGTTGAAAAATGTGAATCTTCCTTCAAGGTCTACTTCATAGTATGACTCCTCCATGTCCTCAAGAATACCTCGATAGCGCTCCTCGCTCTCTTTTAGTTGCTCCTCGGTCACTTTAAATTTTAAGTCATGTCGGGCTATGAGATAATAGAGAAGGATTGCTGTCGACACGATGAATAGTACCCCCTTGAACATGACAATACTTGTCATCAGGTCTAGATCATGTACAATCCTGCCAAGTATGGTATCGGAAAGGTAAATCCATAGAGTACCGAAGAAAATATAAGCTCCAACAATTTTCAGCACTACCAAACGATTTTCATTGCCGATAGATGGCTTCATAGAATTCTCCATGTGCATACAAGTGGGAACATTACCAAATACCTAGTCGGAACGGTCCGCAAGAAAGATAAGGAAAAGGGTCAGAAACAGAATGCTGAAAAACAGAATCAAAAGTCAAAAAACAAGCTTGATAAGCAGCCCCAAAGAAATCCTTGATTAAAATAATAAATATTGCTCTTCCGCACGGCTAATGAACAATTGGAGATTATTGTTACAAATATTCACTATGGGCAAACCGTTTCGTTTGGCACATTCTATTCAGTTTCTATGAGTCAATAAAACCGAAGGTTATATTGCATAATCTACTGGTAGTACTCTAATTCTGTTTTTGTGCATACCGGATCACCAGTGGTCTACCGGGAAACGTCCGCTGCAGTGAAGCCTTGTTCACGCAACCGGGCGATGTCCTTGGTTGGCGCATTCCCGAAGAAGCGGCTGTATTCTCTGCTGAACTGCGAAGTGCTTTGATACCCCACATGCCAGCTGGCAGTACCTGCGTCCATCATCGTGGACAACATGAGACGCCTCGCCTCCTGAAGACGCAGCACCTTCTGGTATTGCAGAGGGCTCATCGAGGTTACTAACTTGAAGTGCAGGTGAAAAGAGGAAACACTCATGTGTGCCAATTCGGCCAGCTCATCGATTTTTATGGGCTCTGAGAAATTTGTGCGCAGCCAGGAAACTGCTTTCGCAACTCCCTGTACACTGGAATCAGCTAGGCCGATCTGGGCCACCCGGGCACCGATGGGACTACGCAGCAGCCGGATAAGGATCTCATCGATCACCAGCGGGGCGATAAACTCAGCGTCCTCGGGCTGCGCCATCAGCTCCATCAGCCTGATCGCCGCATTGAAAATGTTCGCGTCTGACTGAGTGATGCATAAGGCACGCTTCTCGCGGACCCGGGGCAGGCCGTGCGGAAAAATCTTCAGGATCAGCTCGGCAACCTTCTGCGGATTAAGATCCAGCCTGAAAGAGAGGTAAGGCTCAGAGCGGCTGGCTCGCATGACCTGGGCAGCTACAGGCAGGTCGACAGAGAAAATAATCATGTGTGACGCGTCGTACTCATACACCTCATGTCCAAGAACAATGCGCTTTGCGCCCTGAGCAATGAAACACAAGGCCGGTTGCTGAATGGTATGCAACTGCTCAGTGTTCGTCCGTGAAGCGCGGATGGCGTACGCCCCTGGTATGCGTAGCTCGAAACGCCCGTCGTGTGGGGCATACATGCTGATCAAACCTGCCAGTCTGGTCAGGTCCGGTCCGGCTGACCCTGTGTTATCTGCATGAAGTGGTTGTACGTTACTTTTCGTAGACTCCATAAAAGGCTCCTTCCCGCCTATATCTGTCAGAAAGCGCCGATCCATTATCAATCCTCCTCTTTGAGCTTAATGTCGAGTACCTTGTGAATTCAACCGGTTTCATTAAGGTCAAGTAGCGCGAGAGTCGAGAGTATCGCTCCAACAAGAGTCAATGCAACATAGGGCGGTACGGCCAGCGTAGCGAGGCCGATGAGCAGCAGTGCAACAACGCCAATCAGATGCAGTCGAGACCTGACGTTCGGCACTATCCACAAGTACCAGCCTTGAGCAACAAGGAAAAGAATCGGCCCTCCACTCAGCAGCAGGCTCAACGCAAACGAGGTGTGTCCACTCGGATGTGCGATTACCTCTTTATTCGCGACGGCCACGGCGATGAGTCCTGCAACCATTACCATCAACGCATCTACCGCGTGGCGACTGGCATGAATGGGGTCACTAGTCTCTTTCACATGCTGAAGGATGAGCCGATGGGATCGTCCGTAACTGAACGCCCACAAAGCGACAGTTCCCGCAAGAGCGAATGTGCCCGTATTCAGCGTCATCAACGTCAGGGGAGCCGCTGAGATCGCAGCGCCCGTGTTAAGAACCGTTTCCCCGAGCGCAATGAGCAGGAACAGGCGACAGCGCTCCAGCATGTGATCAGCGTCGAACTCAACGTTTTCGGATCGCAGCCGCCGACCGGGGATGGGATGTGCCAGCGACCTGCCCAACTGATCAATCCCGGCAGCCACCACCCACCACATCAAACGGGCTTCCGGGCTTACCGCGGCTCCCGCAATCCACAAGGGTGTTGTGACGATCACCCAGAGAAGCGTACGGAAGTAATGCTCTCGGAGCACAGCATTTATTGAATTTACGAGCATCCAGACGGTGCGCCCCAGTTGGATCAACAGCATCGGAATGACGAAGGCCCAGCCGGAGATGGTGAAGGCTTTTGTCACCGAAGCGTTCATGAACAAGCCTAAAAACATCACTGACAAGATCAACCAGCGGGTCCGGGATTGGTCGACCCGGATTATGGTGGCTGACCAGCTCGTGGTAAACCATGTTGCGAAGACAGCCAGCAGCATCACCAGGGTCTCGGCCGCCCCCCGCCATGTCAAGTGAGTCAACAGATGCTGCGAGAGCTGCGATAACGCAAAAGCGAACACGAGGTCGAAGAGCAGTTCCAATGGAGATACCTCGTATTTTCGATCAGGGTTGTCGTGAATGGAATGATCTGCCATGTATCCTCACCGCTTCGCAGGGATAGAGTCATATGACCACATGAGGCATTGTTCCCTCCTGCCTCTACAATTCTTAGCCCAACTATTTATTTCCGGTCTGGTATTGTTCATCACTGACCTTTTCCATCCAGTCAACAGTTTTGCCGCCGAGGTATTCCTGAATGGCGATATGTGTCATCGCGGTGTTTGGCGCAGCTCCGTGCCAGTGTTTTAGTCCGGGCGGAATCCAGACAATGTCTCCTTGCCTGATCTTCTCGATCTGACCTCCCCAGCTTTGTATCAGACCAGAGCCAGCTGTTACTATCAGGATCTGGCCCACCGGGTGGGTATGCCAAGCTGTCCGGGCTCCCGGCTCAAATGTGACATAGGCACCAGACGTTCGTGACGGATCGTGCGCCTGGAACAAGGGGTCAACGCGTACAGAACCCGAAAAGTATTCTGCTGATCCCTGGCTTGAAGGCTGGGAGCCGCTTCGTATGATACTGATTGTCTGGGAATCCTTTTTTGTTGTTGTATGTGTGCTTATAGTTGGCTTGTCGGACTGCCGCCTGGTGCTTAGAGCCTTACCTAATATTTCATAGGCATTATCGGCTTGCTTCTTTCCAATTTTGGCTTCGATAATGGAAATGAGGCTCTTCATCTGTGCTTCGGTCAGACCTGTATTAAACCCGACGTTAAAATGAGATTGCAGCTGGGGATTGACTCCTTCGATAGTGGCCAGGGCCGAAATAGTCGCTATCTCTCTGCTCTGGAAATCCAGGTTATCTCGCCCGAAGATGTCTCCGAAAAGATGTCCCTTCAAAAACTTATCAATGGCAGGGGCAAATGTAATATACTCCCCAGTGGCTGGCGCTCCAAGCAGGCTCGACTGAATTTCCGTTCCGATTTCGATACTGCTTTTATTGGCAGGCATGGGGCTTGGTTCTTTGCCAAGTTCATCCTTGATGCCTTTCGACCTCCGTTCTTTCAGGACATCCATAAAGGTATTGATGGCGTTCAGACTACGAGGGAATCCGGCATAGGCATACAACTGAACGAGAATTTCCTTGATTTCATTGATGGTCAAACCGGCATCCAGCCCTTCGTTCAGAGCCGTTTTCAGTTTCTGCAAATCTCCATTTGCGGTGAAGGCCGCAATGGAGACCATGTTTTCCTGTTTGGTATTCAATCCTACGCTTTTCACTGTCTGCGCCTCCGAAATGGTTACGATGTTAAACACTGCGATAAAGATGCCTGCCAGAATTACCGTGAGTTTTATGCTCATATGTACACCTCAGTTTAGTTCAGGCTTTTTTTCGCTAGACATAGTCAATTTTTTTGTAACCTTACCCACTAGATAAATGTTTTTCCCAAAACCGAACAGCAAGATCCAACCATCCTTCGGCCTCGGTTCCTGTCCCGAGTCCGAAGCCATGACCCACGGTTCTATATCTACGATATTCGACCTCCACGCCGACGTTTCGAAGATTTGTAACGCGCTTGTCAACGATCGATACATTCGCGATACCATCATTTGCACTGACCGTTATAAATGTTGGCGGAAAATCTTCAGAGAAGCTTGACTGACCGGTATAAGCAATAACGGCTGTTGATGGTTTCGGTAGATCATCGCCCACGTACGTTGCAACCCCGCTTAAAGCGATATTGCCGACCATCCTGGCACCGGCAGAACCTCCCCATAAAGAGTAATCTTTCGTGCTTACCCTGAGTACTGCTGCGTTCCTGAAGATATAGGTGATTGCTGCCGCCAGGTCCTCCGTCGCCTTTTTCTCGCTGCCTATGCGATACTTTATGACAAAGGCATTATATTTCTTTTTGCTTATCTCCAAAGCGAGTGGAAATCCTTCATGCAGCGAGCCAACGTAGGAAAATCCGCCGCCGGGGCATATAATGGCAAACGGTGCTCCCGGCTCTCCCCGGTAGAAGAAGAGTCCTGTGTGTTCCTTGGCTGGGTCCTCCTGCTTTTGCTGGTCAGTGTAGAAGTCATAGAAAATGATTTTACCTTCATTGACTTCGTCGATCATGTGGTTAAGAGCTCCCACGACAATATCGGGGTCCACATGGCTGTGGTAAGGCATGAGCGAGCGGACATTGCTCAGCGGTGTATCCAGGTAATAGATGTCATGCTCTCTCGGGAGCATGAGTTGGCTAAAGCCTTTAAATGCCGGATGGTCCACGATGTGGCGGACGGGATCATCAGTCGTTATATGGGCATATCTTCCTTGTCCGTTTCCTTTAGTATGTAAGGTTTCGCCTTTATTTGCATTAGCCATGGCAGCAACACCTGTAAAGCAGGCAAGCAACATCATCAGGATTATCACAGGCCTGCTCATTTACTACGTATCCTTGCATAAATGCCATGAACTGCCTTTCTTGTCCGGCTGAATTCCCGAAACAAGACGCTAATCCAGCCCTTTTTTCACGAGCCAGTCGAACATCAGGTTTGCGATCTGGGCATTGTTCAGATCCGACATGAGGAAATGCGTGTTGCCGCGAATGCCGATCTTGGGTAGATGGACAAGGGTGACATCACCGCCGTGACGGTTCACCACGTCCCTCCACACCTTCGACACCTCAAGGAATACACGCCATTGTTCTTGCCCTGGATTTTGCGAGGGCTCCTCGGGAATGTTGTCTCCATAATAAACAATGACAGGGATCTTCGTGAGCCGCATAAAATCTGCCAAAGGTACTGTGGGTGGTGTGACTGTACGCCCTGCGAGCTTTATTGACTCAGGCGCTTCACCTTTAGGAAAAAGAAAATCTCCCCCCGGCTCAAAGGAAACAATGGCGCGAATTTTGTCGTTTTTGATCGCAGTACGCCATCCAGGCCCCCCGCTTTGTGAGTGGGTAATGAGAATACCTCCGCCAATCTTGTTAATGAGTTCTGAGACGGCAGCGATATTTACTTCTGCGTTATACGGGCCTGTATTGGGAACCATTTGTCTGAAAAACTGGTTCAGAGCCTCCGGGTCTTTTGAAAACTGAACACCTTCATAAAATTTCGGCCAGACGCCAAGCCGGAAAATACCAAACCACAATTGTTCATCCGGCGTAGCTGTAATCGTAGTCGGTTCAATGCTGCGTGCCGCACGGCCACGCCGGGGCTGATCAATCAAATAAACCCCATATCTTTTGCGCAGAAATATATTTTGGAACCCTTCACGTCCATCAGGAGTGGTTTCCCATGTTTTCCCGGACTGTCCATGCCCATGCCAAAATACGAGCGGGAGTTTTCGTGCGTTTACCGGTATCTGATAGAAAACATAAGCATGATCACCGTGAAGTGTCTGTCCTGCGGGGCTGACTCCGTTGGGGTTGTATGAACCTTGCGTTATGGGATCGAAAGTACCCGGCTCTCTTATTACAGTTCCCCCAACGGCAAAGCTTCCTTGCCCCTGTATGACAAGTGGCGCGGATTTGGCGCTGCTGTCGGCAAGTGCACAGGGAGAGAAGCTCACACTGACAAGAGTAAGCATGAGCGCAACAATTAACTTCTTAAAATTTATGTTCATCGTTTGCCTCCTTACTTCAGTGTCTCGCCGAAGAATTGGGTCAATTTACCCATGGCTTGATTCACATATTGCGGTATCCAATAGGTTTCGATGTGGGTGGCACCTTCAATCAAAAATAATTCTTTATTTTTCGCGTTGACCGCCTCTTTGAAAGCGCTTTGGGTCATATATAGAGAGTCAGCCTTGCTGCCCGCGATCATCAACAATGGCTGGTTGATCAAATCGATATGGTCGGTGGCGTCGAAGCGCATCAGGTCTAGCAGACTGCTCGTGGTGTACTTGAAGGTCGAGTTGGGGTGCGCATGCGTCTTCCAGTAGTACTCATAACCCTGTCGGTACAGATCAAACGGCAGTTTGGCGATCTGCTCATCCGTCAGATTGGCGTCCCCTGAATAGAGAATTTCCCCACCAGCTGCTTCCAAGGCTCGGGCATCCGAAGCCTGCTGGAGGCGTTGCTGGATGGAGTTCAGTTGCGAATCGTTGTAGCCATTGCGACGAACTCGTCCGGAGTTGAACATGCTAACCGTCGCAATTGACTTGAATCGCTTGTCGGTTTGTGCCGCGGCCAACGAGTATCCACCGCCGCCGCAGATGCCGAGCAAGCCCAGACGCTTCTCATCCACTCCAGCATAACGGGTGATGAAGTCCGCCATGCCGTGGATATCCTCGATGCGGTACGCAGGCTTGTCCACACTGCGCGGCTGTCCTCCGCTTGCACCTTGATACGCAGCGTCGGCAGCAATGGTGATGTAGCCTTTTTCGGCTAATCGCTGCGCATACAGGCAAGCCACTTGCTCCTTCACCCCGCCGTTCGGGTGCGCCACCACCACCGCCGGATATTTATTGCTTGGGTCATAGTTTGCAGGGGTATAAACATTCGCAGAAATATCGATACCATTAAGTTTGTAAGTGACGGGATGAATATTAACTTTGCCTTTGACGTTTTTTGTAATCGCACCGTCATAGGCTAGAGTAAACGGATTTAGTTTATAGTCTGCGGCCATGGCTCCTCCTTGTGAAATACTGAGAATTGCTGTGAATAATAACGATACGGTTTTTAAGCTGGACATTGTTTTTACTTTCTTTTTGTTTGCCCATGCTGGTTTTAAAACAGCCGGAGAAACTAACGTCCGGTCATTTCTAGCAGACCTTCAGGCAGCCTAGCACCTTCCAGCTTGATCTTTGAGGCTGCTGTATCAATCTCCTTGAGGTCGTCGGAATTGAGTTCGATTTCAACTGCTCCAATGTTTTCCTCCAAGCGATGCAATTTCGTGGTGCCCGGAATAGGTACGATCCATGGTTTCTGAGCCAGAAGCCAGGCAAGAGCGATCTGAGCAGGAGTGGCACCTTTGCGTGCTGCAACGTCACGGAGCAGATTGACCAAGGCCTCGTTTGCTTCCAACGCTTCAGGAGAAAAGCGGGGAACATGCGTACGGAAGTCAGAGCTGTCGAACTTGGTGGTTTTATCTATCTTGCCAGTGAGAAAACCTGCGCCGAGTGGACTGAAAGGAACGAAGCCGATTCCGAGCTCCTCAATGGTCGGGAGTATCTCTGCCTCTGGGCCTCGCCACCAAAGTGAATATTCGCTCTGAATCGCCGTGACGGGCTGGATGGCATGAGCACGGCGGATTGTCTGAGCACCTGGCTCTGAAAGGCCGAAGTGCTTAACTTTGCCATCCTGGATCAGGTCCCTCACCGTGCCTGCGACTTCTTCGATCGGTACGTTCGGGTCTACCCGATGCTGATATAACAAATCTATGGTATCGACCCTGAGGCGCTTGAGCGATGCCTCTGTGACCAGCTTGATATGCTCTGGCCGACTATCGAGGCCATATCGTGTTCCGTCCGGGTTGATCCCGAACCCGAATTTTGTGGCGATCACCACTTGTTTACGAAAAGGGGCAAGAGCTTCACCCACGAGTTCCTCGTTTGTGAATGGGCCGTATGCTTCCGCTGTGTCGAAGAATGTGACACCACGTTCTACGGCTGCATGAATCAGAGAAATCATGTCCTTCTTATCCGAAGCTGGACCATAGACGGCGCTCATGCCCATGCAGCCAAGCCCTAGGGCAGACACTTCCAGGCCGCTTTTTCCTAATTTACGTTTCTTCATCTTTCCCTCCTTTTTCAAAAACCCTGACTATTGATGTAAGTATAAATCCGGATGCTGAAAAATGCTTGCTCAAAGCTCCTTACTTTATACACAATCCTATTAATTTTTAATGGGTACCTTCGGCTAAGGAATCCCATACACTCATCAAAATCATCGCTGAAGTTCATTAAGTATCGAAATTTTTGATTATATTTAATTGGTGAGATAAATTTGCAGAGGTTAACTATTCGAAGGGATTTCTCAGCTTATTAATAAAACGAATTTGAGTTTTAAATATTCCGTTGATTACATGTCAAGAGCGTCGATTTGCATGAAGTGTTTATTTCTTCGATTTCATAACGGTTTTGAAATCTCTGGAACCCGATGATCTTGAGTTGAAACATACGAAACTTATCGCTTCATACCAGAGCGTGACATTTGGAATGAAATCATCAGGTTCTCAGAATATGTGAAACCGATCATTTATTGCAGTAATCAACGGTTAAAATTCATAAATCCGTTCTGGCAATATATCGAAGTTACCATTACCAAACATTTCAAAGTTGTTCTCTAAGAACTATTCCTATTGCGTTTCTCAATGAATTACCCCGCATCAAGCTGCGAGGTATCAAAACAAGGGCAAGGAACGCAGCAAGCCGCGAGGAATTAACCCGGCTGAGATTAAAATTATTCAGACAAAAAACATATGGGAAAATAAGATCATAGCATTCAATAGATCCGACGAAAGGGAAATCGCAGACAGACCCTTGCGGGCCTTGATTACCATAGAACCGGAAGTGCTTCATGCTTTGCCTCGCACACAGTATGGTCATTCCATCGAGCATCTCGGAAAGTGTATCAATGGTGGTATCTGGGCTGAAGGCGAGTCCCCGGGAATGTTTCTTGGCGCCGTGCGACGGGAACTTGTGGATGCCATAAAATCAATTC
>Ga0326727_10027203_pt1 | contig 10522 bp, 3 predicted proteins | sample MB2enrmetagenome_FD_207643 | JGI IMG/M metagenome (GOLD analysis project Ga0326727, IMG submission 207643) | Lab enriched peat soil microbial communities from McLean, Ithaca, NY, United States - MB29MY | ecosystem: Environmental > Terrestrial > Soil > Wetlands > Peat | place: USA: New York...
TTGGACCAGGCCGAGGCCCAAGTCGTGCTCTACCAGGCCTCGCTGGAGTTGGCCAAGAGCACCTTGGCCAGGTACCAGGCCCTCGACAAATCGACGCCCGGCGCCGTCAGCAAACAGGCGCTGGACCAGTACCAAGCGGCGGTGGTCGAGGCGGAGGCCCGGGTGCGATCGCAAAAGAAGAGCCTGGAAGTCTACCAGCTCAACAAGGAGTTCACCAGGATCCTGTCGCCGATCGACGGCCAGGTCAGCCGTTACTACCTGACGCTGGGCAATCTGGTGAACCAGGACCAGACGCTCCTGACCACGGTCGTGTCGCTGGACCCGATGTACGCGTATTTCGACATGGACGAGCGGACCTTCCTGCGGATCGGCGCCGCGATCTCGGAAGGCAAGGTCACGGCGCCGGCGGAGGGAGACATCAGCGTGCTGCTGGGGTTTCAAAACGAGGACGGCTTCCCGCACAAAGGAACCGTCAACTTCGTCAACAATCAGGTGAACTCGACGACGGGCAGCATCACGATGCGTGCCGTGTTCGCCAACTCCAGGCTGGCGCCGGCGAGCAAGGCGCCGGACGCGGCGGGAGCGCAGGCTTCGTCCGCGGAGAAGGCTGCCGCCGGGGGCGCCGCGAGCACCCGGCGCTGGCTGTTTTCACCCGGCATGTTCGTGCGCGTGCGGCTGCCCATCGGCGAGCCGCACAAAGCGGTGTTGGTCTTCGATCGGGTCATCCAGTCGGATCAGGGCGGACTGAAGTACATTTACGTCCTCGACAAGCACAATATAGTCCAGAACCGCAGCATCAAGACGGGGGCCCTGCAGGAAGACGGCTTGCGCGTGGTGAAGGGGGACATCAAGCCGGACGAATGGGTCGTGGTGGGCGCGATCCAGCAAGTGCGGGCACAAACGGAGGTCAAGCCGGACGAGCGGCCGATGCCGTCGCTTGCCGAGCAATCCGAGGCTGCGCCGCCGGCGGCCGGTCGGGCGCAGCCCGCCGGCCCGGCAACCGGAAAACCCAAGGATTGAAGCGGGCGAAATGATCTCGCGATTCTTCATCGACCGCCCGATTTTCGCCACGGTGCTGTCGGTTGTCATCACCTTGATCGGCGGGATCGCGCTCTTGTTCCTGCCGGTCGCGCAGTATCCGCGCATCACGCCGCCCGGCGTGAACATATCGATCAGCTATCCCGGCGCCAGCGCCCAGGTCGTGGCGGACACGGTGGGCGCGCCCATCGAGCAACAGGTCAACGGCGTCGAGGGCATGCTGTACATGTCGTCGCAATCGGGCAACGACGGCACCTACTCCTTGACGGTCACCTTCGACGTGGGCACCGACCTGAACACGGCGGTGGTCAAGGTGCAGAACCGCGTGGCGCTGGCCATGCCGCAGTTGCCGATCGAGGTGCAAAACCAGGGCATCACGATCCGCAAGAAGACGCCCGACATCTTGATGATCGTGAACTTCTTTTCTCCCGGGGGCCGCTACGACGACATTTACCTGAGCAACTACGCGACGATTCACGTCCGCGACGAGTTGTTGCGCGTGCCCGGCGTGTCGGACATCACCTACCAGGGGCAGCGCGACTACAGCATCCGCTGCTGGCTCGAGCCACAGAAGATGGCGGCCTGCAACATTACCGCTCCGGACGTGGCCGCCGCGATCCGCGCGCAGAACCTGGATGCGCCGGCGGGCTGGGTCGGCGCGCCGCCCACCCGCGCGGGCCAGGCCTTCGAGCTGCCCATCAACACGCTGGGCCGGCTCAGTACGCCGGAGCAGTTCGGCGAGATCATCGTCAAGGCGGGCATGAGCGCTCCGCCTCCCATCTTCCGCGTGAGCATGGCGCCGCCGCGGGGCAATTTCGGCTTGCCGAGTTCCGGCGCCGCCGGTGCTGCCTCTGCCACCTCGGCCGGTGGGACGACGGGCGGCGGCACGACGGGTGATGCTCCCAGCGACTCCACGGCCGCTGCCGCCGGGACGACCGACGCATCGGCGGCGGGCCCGGCGACCGGCGGCGCCGCCACGGGCGGCGGCGCAACCACGGGCGGCGGCGCGACCTCGGGCGGCGGCGGCTCGACCGGAGGCGGCGGAACGACGGGCGGCGCGGCAACGGCAGGCGCGGCAACCACATCGACCAGCGGCTCCCCGACCGCCGCCATCGCGGTAAACAACGGCGTAACGCAGGACCGCGGGCCCGGCCAACCGTCGTTCGCCGTCGTCCGCCTGCGGGACGTGGCCCGCATCGAGCTGGGCGCGCAAAACTACAACGCATCGTGCAGCTTTGACGGGCGGCCGTCCGTAGGGCTGAGCGTCTACCAACGTCCCGACACCAACGCGCTGGAGGTGGCCGACGCGGTGCGCAAGAAGCTGGATGAACTCAAGACGCGCTTCCCGGACGGACTGGCTTACGACATCGGCTACGATACGACGCCCTACATCCGCGAATCGGTGCGGGACGTGGTGCTCACCATGTTGGAGGCCGTGGCGCTGGTCGGCCTGGTGGTGCTCGTCTTCCTGCAGGACTGGAAAGCCATGATCCTGCCGATGATCGACGTGCCCGTCTCGATCATCGGCACTTTCGCCGTCATGGCCGCGATGAACTTCAGTTTGAACAACATCTCGCTGTTCGGGCTGGTGCTGGCCATCGGCATCGTCGTGGACGACGCCATCGTCGTGCTGGAAAACATCGAGCGCATGCTCGCCCGCGGCCACGACGTCCGCACGGCCACCATCAAGGCCATGGCAGAGGTCACCGGACCGATCATCGCGGTGGCCTTGGTGCTGTGCGCGGTTTTCGTGCCCTGCGCGTTTATCAGCGGCATCACGGGCCAATTTTTCCGGCAGTTCGCCTTGACGATCTCCGTTTCCACGGTCATTTCCGCGATCAATGCGATTACCATGACCCCGTCGCGGGCGGTCCTGCTCTTCAAGACCGAAGTGGGACACGCGGCCCACGAGCTGCGCCGGGAAGCCTTGCCGTGGTGGATTTTCGGCGTCGCGGGCGGACTGCTCACGCTGTGGGCGGCGCGGGAATTTCTGGCCGGTCATTTCGGCCTGCCCGCGGCGGGGGCGGCGGAAGGCTCCGCCGCCGGCGGGGCGTGGCCGTCCTGGATCCTGGCGGTTGTGTTCTTCATTCCCGGCGGCGTGGCCGGCGGGGCCATCGGCCGGCTCGTCATCGGGCGCGTGAACCCCGTCCTCGGCTGGTTGTTTCGCGGTTTCAACCGCGGCTTCGAGCGGATGTCCGCGGCCTATGCCTTTTCCGTGGGCGGATTGTTGCGCGTGTGCATCGTCGTATTGGCGGCCTACGGCGGTTTGCTGGCACTGACCTATGCCGTCTTTCAAAGGGCGCCGACCGGATTCATTCCGCAACAGGACCAAGGCCGGCTGATCGCGAACATCCAACTGCCCGACTCGGCGTCCTTGGAGCGAACCAAAGCGGTCGTCGCCAAGATCGAGAAGATCGCCCGGGGCGACCCCAGCAACCGCCAACAGTACCCCGGCATCGGGGGCATCGCGCACACGGTGGCCTTCGCGGGCAGCTCGTTTCTGCTGCAAGCCAACAGCTCCAATTTCGCCTCGATGTTCATCGTGCTGGACCCCTTCGACAAGCGGCAAAAACCGGCGCTGCGCGACACGGAGATCATGAACCGCCTCAGCAAGGCCTGTGCCGAAAAGGTCCAAGAGGCGCAGTTCACGGTGCTGGGGGCCTCTCCGATCCCGGGCCTGGGCACCGCCGGCGGATTCAAGTTCATCGTCGAGGACCGCGGCGACCTCGGTTTGGTGGCCTTGCAGAAGCAGACCGAGGACCTCATCGAAAGACTGAAGAAGGTGCCCGGCCTGAACCGGGTGACGACGCAATTCCGCTCCAAGATGCCGCAGCTCTTCCTCGACATCGACCGGGACAAGGCCGAATCTCTGGGCGTGTCGTTGGACGACGTGAACCAGACGCTGGATATCTTCATGGGCTCCAGCTACGTCAACAGTTTCAATGCTTTCGGCCGCCACTGGCAGGTCACAGTGCAAGCCGACGGGAGCTATCGCAACCGCGTGGAAGACCTCAACTTGTTCCAGGTTCGCAACAAGTTCGGGCAGATGGTGCTCTTGGGGACCCTGGTCCACCCGCGGGAGATTGCCGGCCCGATTGCCGTCCCGCGTTACAACCTGTATTCGGCAGCCTCCGTCAGCGGCAACATCCGCACCGGCTACAGCACGGGCGAGGCCATCCAGACCATCGACAGCGTCGCGTCCGAAACCCTGCCCCTTTCCATGAGCGCGGACTGGACCGAGCTCATGTTCATGCAGAAGCGCGTGGGCGACACGTCGATTTACGTCTTCTTCCTGGCCATCGTCGCCGTGTTTCTCGCCCTCTCGGCGCTGTACGAGAGCTGGTCGCTGCCGCTGGCGGTCATCCTGGTCGTGCCGTTGTGTCTGCTCTGCTCGGTGAGCGGCGTGCTGCTCACCGAGCGCGACGTCAACATCTTCGTGCAGATCGGCCTGGTCGTGCTGGTCGGGCTGGCGTGCAAGAATGCGATCCTCGTGGTCGAGTATGCCAAGCAGTTGCACCTGGAAGGCCGCTCGGCGTTCGACGCCACGAAGGAAGCCTCGCGGCTGCGGCTGCGGCCGATCCTGATGACGTCTTTCGCGTTCATCTTCGGGGTGACTCCGTTGATGGTCGCGTCGGGAGCCGGGGCGGAGATGCGCCGCTCGCTGGGGGTCGCCGTCTTCAGCGGCATGTTCGGCGTGACGCTCTTCGGCATCTTCCTGACGCCGGTGTTCTTCTACCTCATTATCGGGCTGGGCGAGTCGCGGCTGTTCGCTTCCGCCGCTTCCCGCTGGCTTGTTTCCTGCTTCCTGGGAGGCGGCCTGGGGGCGGCGGGCGGCTTCTTGCTGGGGAAGCTCGGCGTCGTGCTGCTCCCCTGGTCGGCCCTGGTCGGCGCTTGCGCCGGCGTGCTCGCGGTGCTGGCGATTCTGGAGGTTCATCGCAGAATAGGGCCCAAGCCCGCCGCAGCCGATGCAGTTCTTTCTCCTCCCCCCTCGGAATCCGACGGAGGACCGCAGGCGTGATCCGCTTCTTTGTCGATCGACCGATCTTCTCTACGGTGATCTCCGTCGTTTTCGTGCTGGCGGGCGGAGTGGCCGTGTTCACGCTGCCCATGGCCCAGTACCCCGAGGTCACGCCGCCCACCGTGCTGGTGACGGCCCTCTATCCGGGCGCCAACGCCTTGACCGTGCAAGACACCGTGGCGGCGCCGATCGAGGAGCAGGTCAGCGGCGTCGAGGGCATGGCCTACATGTCGTCGCGCTCCACCAACGACGGCGCCTACAACCTGACCGTGACCTTCAAGCTGGGCACCGACTCGGACATGGCCCAGGTGCTGGTGCAGAACCGCGTGGCGCTGGCGCTGCCGGTGATTCCGCTGCTCGTCCAGAACGAGGGCATCAACGTCAAGAAGATGTCCCCGAACACGCTGATGATCGTCAACCTGATCTCGCCCAGCGGCAAGTACGACGACCTGTGGCTGAGCAACTACGCCACGGTAAACGTGAGGGACGAGCTGGGCCGGCTCCCCGGCGTCGCCGGGATCACGTACCTCGGCGAGCGCGACTACAGCCTGCGCGTTTGGCTCGACGCGGACAAGATGGCCGCGCTCAGCCTCAGCGGCATGGACGTGGTCGCGGCCATCAGCCAGCAGAACGTGCAAGTTTCCGCCGGGCAAATAGGCCAGCAACCGGTCCCGAAGGGCCAGCAGTTCCAGTTGACCATCAACACGCTGGGGCGGCTCATCGACCCGGAGCAGTTCGCCAACATCATCCTCAAGGCCGATCTGAGCAACCCGCAGGGGCCGGCCTCCACGTCCGCCCCGGCAGGGCAGGGCGGTTCCAGCGGCGCGGGCGGCTCATCGTCGCCGGTGACGGCCATCGTGCGGCTGCGCGACGTGGCCCGCGTCGAACAGGGGTCGCAACAATACGATCAGTCCTGCACTTTGGACGGCCAGCCGTCCGTGGCGCTGTCCATCTTCCAACTCCCCGGCTCCAATGCGCTGGACACGGCCGCCGGCGTGTATGCCAAGATGAAGGATCTGAAGACGCGCTTTCCGGAGGGCTTGGACTATGAAATCGTTTACGACACCACGCCCTTCATCCGCGAGTCCGTCAACGAGGTCTTCTATACCTTGCGCGACGCGGTGCTGCTGGTCGCGATCGTCGTCCTCGTATTCTTGCAGGACTGGAAGGCCATGATCCTGCCGATGATCGACGTGCCCGTCTCCTTGATCGGCACGTTCGCGATCATGGCGGCCATGGGCTTCACGCTCAACAACCTGACGCTCTTCGGCCTGGTGCTGGCCATCGGCATCGTGGTGGACGACGCGATCGTCGTGCTGGAGAACATCGAGCGCCTGATCGCCACCGGCCTCGATGCCCGCACGGCGACTCTCAAGGCGATGGACGAGATCACCGGTCCGGTCTTGGCCATCACCTTGGTCCTGAGCTCGGTGTTCATCCCCTGCTGTTTTCTGGGCGGCGTGAGCGGGCAGTTCTTCCGCCAGTTCGCGGTAACGATTTCCGTCTCCACCATCATCTCGGCCGTGAATGCCCTGACCATGACCCCCTCCCGCGCCGTGGTGATCTTCAGGACCGAGGAGGGCGAGAAAGGCGGACACCGCCGTGAGGCCCTGCCCTGGTGGATCTTCGGCATCTTGGGCGGAATCCTCACGTATTACATGGCGCCGGAGTTCCTGGCGGGCAAGTTCGACCTGAGCGCGGCGCTGCGCGCGCACAACCGCGTGCTGCCGAGCTGGCAGATCGGGGCGATCGTGAGTGCCGTCTATATCACCCCCGGGCTGCTGGCAGGCGGGGTGTTGGGCTGGCTCATCATCCGGCCCGTTAACGCCGTGCTGGGCTTCTTGTTCGGGGGCTTCAACCGCTGGTTCGACTGGATGACCGCGCTCTACGGCCGCGGCGTCGGCAGGACGCTGCGCCTGAGCGCCATGGTCCTGGTGATCTACGCCGGGCTGCTGGGCATGACCTACTGGCAGTTCCAGCGCACGCCCACGGGCTTCATTCCGCAACAGGACAAGGGCTATCTGGTGCTCAACGTGCAATTGCCGGATTCCGCCTCCGTGGAGCGCACGCAACGCGTGATGGCGCACATCGAAAAATTGGCCCACGATCCCGTCCGCATGCCGGGCATCGCGCACACGGTCGGCCTGTCCGGCCAGTCCTTGATCCTCAACGCCAACGCGCCCAACCTGGGCTCGATGTACATCCTCCTCAAGCCGTTCGACGAGCGGCACGACCCGCAGTTGAGCGCCGACGTGATTGCCAAGGCGCTGGAAGAACGTTGCCGCGAGGAAGTGCGCGGGGCGGTTGTCACGGCGTTCGGCGCGCCGCCCATCGACGGCTTGGGCACCACCGGCGGCTTCAAGCTGATCGTCGAGGATCGCGGCAATCTGGGCCTCGATCAATTGCAGCGCTTCAGCGAGAAAATCGTCTCGCGCGGCGGCGACACCGACGGCCTGGCGAACCTCTTCAACAGCTCCGGCGCCAACACCCCCTGGCTGTGGCTGGATATCGACCGCACCAAGTGCATGTTCCACGGCGTGCAGGTCAGCGACATCTTCAACACGCTGCAGGTCTACTTGGGTTCCTACTACGTGAACAATTTCAACCAATACGGCAGGACCTGGCAAGTGAATGTCCAGGCCGACGCAAAATTCCGCTACGACGTCGCGGCCATCCGGCAACTGCAAGTCCGCAACAGCCTGGGGCAGATGGTCCGCTTGGGCACGCTGCTGGACGTGCAAGACAAGAGCGGTCCGGTGATGATCATGCGCTACAACATGTACTCGTCGGCGGGCGTCAACGCCGACGCGGCTCCCGGCACGAGCTCCGGCCAGGCGGTCTCCCTGATGCAGGACATCGCCGACCGGGAACTGCCGCGCTCGATGGCCACGGAGTGGACCGACCTGGCCTTCCTGCAGCTTGCCGCCGGCAACTCCGCGATGTGCTTCTTCTTCCTGGCCGTGGTCTTCGTCTTCCTCGTCCTGGCGGCGCAGTACGAGAGCTGGAAACTGCCCCTGGCCGTCATCCTGGTGGTGCCGATGTGCTTGTTCTGCTCCGTCGTGGGTTTGCAGGCGCGGGGCATGGAAGTGAACATCTTCACGCAGATCGGCTTCGTGGTGCTGGTGGGCCTGGCCAGCAAGAATGCGATCCTCATCGTGGAATTCGCCAAGCAGAAGCAGGAAGCGGGGGCGACCCGCCGGGAGGCCACCCTGGAGGCCTGCCGGCTGCGGCTGCGGCCCATCCTGATGACCTCCTTCGCCTTCATCCTGGGGGTCGTGCCCCTGGTGATCGCCCGCGGCGCCGGCGCCGAGATGCGCAGGGCGCTCGGCTTGGCCGTGTTCAGCGGCATGCTCGGCGTGACCTTTTTCGGCATCTTTCTCACGCCCGTCTTTTACTACGTCATCCAGCGCGACTCGCGGAAACAGCCGTAGCTTGTGCAGGGGAGTAGCCTGCCCACGTCATTTGTGTGGGTGCCACGGTTGGCTCGCCCAACCGTGTTTTCCGCACTGCTGGACAAGCCGGCAGTGGCACCCGACCTGACATTTTGGCGTAGACGGGCTACCACAGTTCTTTTTGCCGTCGGCACACGAAGGGCGCCGGATACTACGCCTTCGGGCCCCCGGCCGGCGCGGGAGCGGGGGTCGGCAGCACCTCGGCGGCGGCGGGCGTGCCCGGCGGGAGAACGCCCGGCTGGCCGGCGGGCAAGCGGATCTGCCAGCCGCCTCCCAGCGCCCGGTAGACCTGGATCAGGCCCAACACGATTTCGCCCTGGGCCTGCGCCAGCGTGTCCTCCAGCGTCACCAGGTTCTGCTGCAAGAGGGTGACGCGGGTGAGATCGGTCGTGCCCGCGGCGTACTGCGCCACGGTGATGGTGACGGCCTTACCGGCGTCGGCTACGCTGGCGGCCTGGAACTTGGCCCGCTGCTGCGCCCGCAAGAACTGCACCAGCCCGTTCTCCACCTCTTGATTCGCGTTGAGCACGGTGTTCTGGTAGGTGGCCACCAGCTCCTGGAACTTGCCGTCCTGGAGGCGGACGTTGTTGCGGATCCGCCCGTAGTTGAGGATGTTCCAGGTGAACGTCGGGCCGACGTTGCCCGCCAGCGCCCCCTCGCGGAAGAGGTCCGAGAACCGCTGGGCGGAAACGCCGATCGTGCCGTCAATGGAAACGTGCGGATAGAACTCGGCCTGCGCGATGCCGATCTGCGCACTCTGCGCGGCCGCCTGCCGCTCCGCTTGGCGAATGTCCGGGCGGCGCAGCAGCAGGTCGGCGGGGATGCCGATGGCCACTTCCGGCGGCGCCGTGGGGATGGCCCTCGACCCGAGCCGCGCCTCCAGGTCTTCCGGCGGGATGCCCAGCAGCGTACACAGCGCGTTGGCGTACTGCCGCTGGGCGATCTGCAGCTCGGGGATGCCGGCCTCGGTCTGCTCGAGGGTGCTGCGGGCCTGGTCCACGTCGACTTCCCCGACGACGCCCGCAGCGAGTTCCCCCTCGGCAATTTCCAGCGTCTTGCGCTGCAAGGCGACGTTCTCTTGGGCGTACTTGATTCGCTGCGCGGTGGTGCGGTACTGCGTGTAGTTGACGGCCACGTCGCCCAAGAGCGTGACGAGGACATCGTCGTAGCCCTCCACGGAGGCGTCCAGGGAGGCCTGGTCCCCTTCCACCGCCCGCCGGAACCGCCCCCAGAAGTCGAGTTCCCAACTGAGATTGAAGCCGTAGCCAAACTGGCTGTACCACCGTTTCAACCCCGGCGCGAGCGGGTTTGCATCCTCTCTGCTGAGCACATTGCGCGTGTAGTCCCCCGTCATCGTTTGCGTTTGCGGGAAGATGTTGCCCACATCGATGAGCATCTGGGCCCGCGCTTGCAATACGCGGAACCCGGCCGCCCGCAAGGAGAGGTTCTGGTGGTAGGCGTCGCAAATGAGCGAGTCGAGCACGGGATCGTTGAAGACGGCCCACCAGCGACTCAAGTCGTCCGATTGCTTGCGGACGCGGGCGTCGGCGGCGTCGATCCAGTCCTTGGCCACCGCCGCCGACGGCGGGCAGTAGTTGGGTCCGACCTTGAAGCCGTTGTGGATATACTCGCTGACGCTGGTACACCCGCACGCCAGCAGCGACACTGCTGCGAGCGGAGCCACGCCGGCGAGTAAATGCGTGAATGGTCGCACGACGATCGGACCGCTTGGCCGGCAAGTTTTCGGAAATTGTGCGGTGTGCCGGGGAAACACCACTGCGGCTTCCCTCCAGCGGGCATTCTTAGCCCCATCCCTCCTATTATCGACAAAATCGCTACAACAGTTTCATTCATTACAATCGGAAAAACCCCTACGGTCGGAATGTCCGCCGGTAAGTATTCGGTTCTCCCGCGTGTACTTCCTGGCGAGGAGCTTTGGGGGGCGGCGGGCCGGGTGGTACTGCGGCTGGAGGAGAAGGCGATCCACGTCGCCGGGACGAGATTGCTTGATGGC
>Ga0326727_10027204_pt1 | contig 10521 bp, 3 predicted proteins | sample MB2enrmetagenome_FD_207643 | JGI IMG/M metagenome (GOLD analysis project Ga0326727, IMG submission 207643) | Lab enriched peat soil microbial communities from McLean, Ithaca, NY, United States - MB29MY | ecosystem: Environmental > Terrestrial > Soil > Wetlands > Peat | place: USA: New York...
CCTTGCGCGTCCGCCGATAAGCCTCACGCAACCATGCCAGATCGAGGTGCTGGTTCAGGGAGGTCAGTCCCTTCTCCGGCATCTGTTTCGCCAACTGTGCTATCCGTCGTTGTCGCGTAGACACGAGTTCGGAGTCCGATGTCTCCGTCATGTTTCCCTCCAACGGTCTGATAACTCGACGCCCCGCTTCCCTCCCCCGGGTCCCCGCGGTGCGAGTTCCCCGGCTTCCACGGTACTACCAGGGCGCTATGACTTCCTGCCGCCCGTTTCGCCGCGCTTCGTTTCCTTCACTTGGCGATACCACCCCAGCGCTCGCGTTTCGCCCGCACGCGGCCGAGCGCTGCCGCGTGCCGGTTTCCTGGAGTTGGTCACCCGGTACCTCCGGCCGGGCATCTGTCGGTGGAAACGACAGGATCTCCTACGTTCCTGGGGAACCCCGATTGTGCTCTTGCCCTGCTCTCCGATCCCGGTAGGACCGACGCACCAGGCCCTATTGATGCGCCGGCGCGGCCCCCGCACCGACCACGACGAAGGCTCCTGCATTAGACCTTTCGGGGCTCAATCACACGGCTTCGGCACTGGCTGTCTACGCTTCGCAGGCCGGGTTGCCCCGACGCCACGCAAGACTCGCTTCCGGCTGTTGGCCAGACTCTTCCGGACGGGCTTGGTTACCCGCAGGGTTCCAGCGAAAGGTTTCAAGGTGTGTCCTACATCTATCCTCCTTTCCCAAGTTCAACGTAGCGCAAGGCCGGGAGTCTTTTCCTACACAAGATCGAGGAGAAGCGGACCGTTGTCACACTTCGACGAGCGCGTGACCCTGCCGCCGGGCAGCAGCAAGACCTGAGCCTGCACCCAGGCGGGAATGATGAGCGGGCCGGGAAATGCCAGGTAAACTCGAAAATGCTTGACACGTGCCGCGCGGCTGACTATTTTGACTATCGTGCAACAGCCCAGGAGAGAATCAAGATGCGGCTAACGAAAGTAACGCGGCGCGAGTGGCTCAACTCGGCGGCCCGGGCGGGCGCGGTCCTGGCCCTGCCGGCGATCGTTCCGGCGAGCGTGCTGGGCAAGAATGGCAGCGTGCCGCCCAGCGAGAAAATCCTCGTGGGCGGCATCGGCATCCAGCATCGCGGCATGGACGACCTGCAATGGATCATGGGCCTGCCGGAAGTCCGCTTCGTGGCGATCTGCGACCTGCAGAAGAAGCAGCGCCTGGCGGTCAAGAACTTCGTGGACGCGCGCTACGCCGGCAAGGATTGCGCCATGTACCCGGAGATCAACGGCTTCCTGGCCGAGCGGCCGGACATCGACGCCGTGCTGATCGCCACGGGCGACCGCTGGCACGCGATGGCGTCGATCCTGGCGATGCGGGCGGGCAAGGACGTCTATAGCGAGAAGCCGTCGTGCATGACCATCGCCGAGGGCAAAGCGGTGGTGCAGACGGCACGCCGCTACGGCCGCGTTTACCAAACCGGCACGCAGCGCTTGAGCGAGCCCAACCACGTCTTCGCCATCGAGATGGCCCGCAGCGGCCGCCTGGGCAAGATCCACACCGCCTATGCCCACATCGCCCCCTGGGACGCCGCCGAGATGCGGCACGACTGGCTGCCGGGCGTCGCCGAGCCGCCCAAGGACGAGGTGGACTGGGACGCCTGGCTGGGCGCCTGCCCGTGGCGGCCCTACAATCCGGCTTACGTCGACGGCGGCTGGCGGGGCTTCTACGACTTCCACACCAGTTGCATCGGCGAGTGGGGCGCGCACACTTTCGCCCAGGCCCAGGCCGGGCTGGCGTGCGGCGAGACCTCGCCCGTCGAATACGAGTACGTCGCCAACGAGACCGGCGACGGCATGGTCACCCACTTCGCCAACGGCGTGCGGATGATCCTCTCGCGCGGCAACAAATACTGGCACGGCGCGTGCGGCGAGCGTTTCGACGGCAGCGAGGGCTGGGCCGCGGCCGCCGACGGCTACTCCAGACCCGACGTTTCTGCGCCGGCCATGCTGGGCGAGTTCAAGAAAGTGGTCGGCGACTACGTGGCCCGCACGGGCAGGAGCCTGAACCACATGCAAAACTTCATCGACTGCGTCAAGAGCCGCCAGCCGGCGGTCGCCAGCCCGGAAGTGATGCACCACTCCATGACCACGGTGCACGCCGCCAACATCTGCATGTGGCTCAAGCGGAGCCTCAAGTACGACCCGGTCAAGGAGCAGTTCGTCAACGACGACGCGGCCGACCGTCTGCGCTCGCGTGCCATGCGGGAACCGTACGTCTATTAGCATACCAGCTTTCTGCGAGGAGAATTCGCCGCCATGTGGAAAAGCACCGGAAACGTCGCCCTGGCCGTCGCCCTGCTGGCCGCCGCTGCCCCCGCCAGCGGACAGGAGGCCAAGCTCATCGCCGTGCTCAAGTCCAGCGCAACGCAAGAGGAGAAGGCCGCCGCTTGCCGCCAGCTCGCCCGGGTCGCCGGCAAGGAGGCCGTCCCTGTTTTGAGCTCCCTGCTGGGCGATGAGAAGCTCTCGCACATGGCCCGCTATGCCCTGGAGACCATCCCCGATCCGTCCGTGGACGACGCGCTGCGGGACGCCCTGGGCAGAGTCAGCGGCAGGCCGCTGCAGGGCGTGATCGGCAGTCTCGGCGCCCGCCGCGACGCCAAGGCCGTCGATGCGCTGGCCAAGCTGCTCGCCGCAGCCGACGCCGACGTGGCCCGGGCCGCCGCACGCGCCTTGGGCAACATCGGCACGCCCGAGGCCGCCAAGGCCCTCGACGGCGCCCTGGGCGGCGCGTCGGGCGCCAACCAAATCGCCTTGTGTGAAGGTCTCTTCCGCTGTGCCGAGGCCCTGTCAACCGCGGGGCAAAGTGCCCAGTCACAGGCGATTTACGACCGTCTGCGCGGCCTGGCCGATGCGCCGCAGCAAGTCCGCGCCGCCGCGTTGCGGGGCGCGATCCTCGCCCGCGGAAACGCGGGCATTCCGCTGATGGTCGAAGCCATCCGCGGCGCGGACCGCGTCCTGACGGCTGCGGCCGTGCGGGCGGCCATGGAACTGCCCGGAGCCGAGGTCACCGCCGCCCTGGGCGACGAGTTGCCCAAGCTGCCCGCCGGCAAGCAGGTGCTGTTGCTCAACACCCTGGGTTACCGGGGCGACGCAGCGGCTGGTCCCGCCCTGTTGGCAGCGACCTCCAAGGGCCCCGCCGCGGTCCGCCTGGCCGCCATCCAGAACCTCGCGCATCTGGGCTACGCGCCCGCTCTGCCGCGGCTGGCCGAGCTCGCGCTGAGCGGCGAGGCCGAGCTGGCCGCCGCCGCGCGGGCCTGCCTGCGGAGTTTCCCCGGCAAGGACGCCGAGGCCACCATCCTGGCCATGCTCGCCCACCAGGACGCCAAGGTCCGCAGCCTGGCGGTGGAGATGATCGGGCAGCGGACCATCGCCGGATCGACCGCCCGCCTGCTGCAAGCCGCCGAAGACGCCGACGAGATCGTCCGCGTCGCAGCCCTCAAGGCCCTGCACGACCAGGCCGGCCTTGCCGAGCTGCCCGCCCTGTTGAACATCCTGGTCAAGGCCCGCGCGCCCGCGGAGGTCCAGGCCGCCGAGAACACGCTGAGCACGCTCTGCGCCCGCCAAAGCGGACCGGCCGGCGGCAACGTTGTCGTCGTCAAGGCCGAGTACGGCGACCTGCCGACGGGCCTTTCCGCCGACGTGACCAAACAGGTGGCCGCCCTGGTCAAGGCCGGCGCGCTGGCCATCGACGCCTCCAACGACAACTTCGGCGACCCGGCCAACGGGCACGTCAAACAGCTCCGCGTCGATTACCGCGTCAACGGCGCCAGCGCCAGCAAGACCGTCCGCGAACAGGAGACTCTCACATTCACGGCCACCTCGACGCCGCCGGCAATCGTCGACGCAATCTGCGAAGCCGTGCAAGGGGCCCGGGGCGAGGCCAAGCTCGCCCTGCTGCGAGCGCTGCGAACGGCCGGCGGGCCCAAGGCCCTGCAGACCGTCAGCGCCGCCATTGCCGACGCCGACCCGCAAGTGCAGGACACCGCGCTGCGGGCCCTGTGCGGCTGGCCCACGCCCGACGCGCTGCCCCTGATCGGCGAGCTGCTCAAGGCGCCCCCGACCAAGACCATCAAGGTCCTGGCCCTGCGGGGCTTCGTGCGTCTCGTGCCCCAGCAGGACGCGCCGGAGGCGAAGAAGTTCGACGCGCTGAAGGATGCGCTGGCCCTGGCCGACCGCAACGAGGAAAAGCAACTCGCCGTCAGCGCCCTGGGCAACGTCCCCACGGCCGGCGCCCTGGCGCTGGTCGCATCATGCCTGGACAACCCCGTCCTGAAAGAGGAAGCCTGCATCGCCGCGGTGACGATCGCCGAGAAGCTCGCTTCCAGCCACGGCGCCCAAGTAACCGCGGTGATGAAGCAGGTCGCGAAGATGACGGCAAACCAACAACTCGCCGCCCGCGCCGACGCGATCGCCCGCCGAACCGGGAAACAATAGAACCGCCTCTCAACCCGCCGGTGCCGGCATGAGGCCCATGTTTCCCTCGCGCACCTGAATAGGCTTGCGTGATCCTGGGAATTTCGGCCGTGTGCCACGACCATGCTGCGCACGGTGCCCGGGAACAAGCAGTGCCAAACCCGCGGGGCGCACTGCTTCTGCGAAGCCGTGGCACACGGAAATCCTCCCGCGATCGCGCAAGGTCATTTAGTGCTCTTGGATCCACACGATTGCGCGGCCGCCGCGGTTGTTGCGGGCGTAATAGGGAATGGCCGTCAGCGGCGCGCCGTCGGCAAAGCTGCCCGTGAGGACCACCACTCCGCCCAGCAGATCGGACCTCCAGCGGGTAGAGAGAGACGCGGCGGGGGCCAGGGCCAGGTCGACGTTCTGGTCGATGCTCTCGATGCAGTAGACCAACGGGCCGCGCCGCAGGGCCACGCGCCCCACGTCGGCCGTGACCCGAGGGTCGGCCTTCACGCGCTGGACCGGCATGGGCAACTCCAGGTCGATGCGGTCGCCCGCCTGCCAGGTGCGATCGATCACCGCATAGCCCCGGTCGACGACCGGCGGCACGGGCGCGCCGTTCAGGGCCAGCGACGTGATGCCTTTGCAGGCGGGCGCGGCCGTATAGAGCTTGCTCACGCCCCGGCTGGGCACGCGGATCCTCAGCGCGAACCGTTTCTCGGCCGAGGGGTTCAGCGTGATCGAGACCTTGCCGCTCCAGGGATAGTCGGTCGTCTGCACCATGCGGACCGTAGTCCCCGCCACGTCGTCCACGGTGGCCGTGCTGCCGAGGAACAGGTTCACATACAGGCTCTCGGCGCTTTTGGCATACATCCAGGTGGGCAGCATGAGCAGGGTCCGCGGGATATTGCCCACGCAGCAGGGGCAACCATGCCACGGGTAGCGGGCGCCGCCGCAGTCCAGGGCATTGGTGTAGGTGAAGTTCCGGGCCTCCAGGTCCACGTCGCCGAGGATCGCGTTGTAGAGCGTTTCCTCGCCGAGGTCGGCGTAGCGGGCGTCATGCCAGATCAGGTTGAGCTTGTGCTGGAAGAACAACTCGCCGCAGTTGGCGCACGATTCGCAATAGGCGTTGTTGGGCAGCGAGTAGTTCGGGCCGAAGCCTTCCGGGGTCTCGCCGCTGCCGATGCCGCCGGTCACGTAGTATTTCCTGTGGACCAGGTTGCTCCACAGGGATTGGGCGGCGCTCAGGTAGTCGGGGTCGCCGGTTTGCATGGCGACGGCGGCCATGCCCGAGTAGCAATAGGCGGCCCGCACGGCATGGCCCACCGCCTCGTATTGCCGGACGACCGGCAGGTGGCTCTGGTCGTACTCCTGGCCGCCGCCGCGGCAGTCGAGGAGGAACTTGGCCAACGCGACGTACTTGCGGCCCTTGCCGGCCCCTTCGACGTCCTCCACCACCTGCGCCAGTCGTACGAGGGCCTGTTCCAACTCCTCGTGGCCGTCGTACCAGCGTCGCTTGGGCGGCGGCCCGATGTTCTCGCACCAGCAGTCGGCCAGCTTCCGCGCGGCACGGTACATGCGGTCGTCGGTCTTGCTGGTCATCAGGTAATGGGCAATGGCCGATTCGATGAAATAGCCGGCCTGGTAACCTTCGTGATCGTCCTTGTTCGACCAGCGCTTGAGGTTGTTCAGGGTGTAACAGGTTTGCAGGTAGCCGTCGGGCTCCTGGGCGCTGAGGAGCTTGGGGATCCAGTCCGCCAGCTTTGCGCGGATCGCCTTCTGGGCGGAGATGATCTCTTCGTCGCCCTGGGGATCGACCGTCAGTGCCACGCACATCGACTCGACCGTGTTATGGACGTAGGCGTTGGCAAAAACTGCCCCAACGTGGCCCTTGTGAGGCCGGCCGGCCAGCTTGTTGCCGGCCTGCACGAAATTCTCGATGCCGCCCTCGGGCAGCTTGGGGTCCGAAAGCTTGTTGTAGCAGTGCGGAATCCAATTGACGATGAGTTTCTTCGTGCGGTCGCGCCACAGGGGACTGTAGATCTTGAAGGCGTGTACGGCCGCGGGGGCCAGATGGGTTGCCGGCGGCGGCGGAACCACGGTCACGTGGACCGCGTCGGAAGCGCTCAACTGGCCGTCGCCGGCCGTCAGCCGCAGGACATACTCTCCCGCGGCGGAGAACCCCGCGCTGGTCGCCACGGCATGGGCGTCCTCGAATGCGACCTCGCCCGGGCCGGACTGCTTGCTCCAGGTCAGCCTGGGCACGGGCTTGACTTTGCCGTCGTCCCGGATGGTTCCCTGGAGCCACGTCTTGCCCGGCAGCACCACCACGCGATCGGGCCCCGCGGTAACGACCGGGGCGAAGTTGGGCGACTTGCCCGAGTCGTAAACCCGCCACTCCAGGATGCCGGTCGAGAAGTCGCCGTTGGAGTCGAGTTCCAGGCGCAACCGCGGGGTGCGGACCTCGTTGAAGGTCGTGGTGTTGAAGCGATTGGCCGCCAGCCCCAGCCCGACAGGGTTCTCGACCGGGACGAATGCCTTGCCGTCCCAGTATTTCAGCCGACACGCCTTGGGCAGCCGGACGCCGCGGCCGTCGTCGAACCAGTAGACGTCGATCTTGTCGGTCGAGATCGGCTGGCTCCACTCGTACTCGACCCACTGGGTGCCCTTTTGCGGCCAGTTGCCGTAGGCCCCGTGCTTCTTGTCGTTGGAGTCGACCGGCAGGTAGCCGTCGTTGACGGCCTGGAGCGATTCATGGCCGGAGACGAACGAGGTAGTGGGCTTGGCCACTAGCGCCAGGTTAGCCGGCAGGGCCGCGGCCACGGGTGACGGTGCCAGTTCTGTCGTCATTATTGTCACGGAATGGGCCGGGAAGACGTGGCGGAAGTCGGCCGCCGCGCCGGCCACCGCAGCGGTCACCGGCACGACCTTGGCCGGCTGGTCGAGCGTGTTTTCGTCCTCGGCACTGGCCGAGGTCAACACGGTGGCCACGGCCGACTTCACTGCCGCGCCGGGCCCGCGAAAGGCCAGCTCGGCGGGCTGGGCCTCGTCGGCGACGTTGACGACCTTGAGAATCACGTCGCCGGACTTGCCGGCCCGGCTGGCCACGGCATAGAGCGACCTGGCGGCCGGGTGCAGGTCGTGGATCAGTTTTCCGTCGAGGAAGCAGCGGATGTGCGAGCCCTTCAGCTCGATGCGGATGTCGTACCAGCGGCCCGTCTCGATGCGGCCGTCGACGCCGCCGTCCCCTACGCCCTCGCTCTCGACCGCGTGGCGGTTGTTGCCCCAGCCGCCCAGGTTCCACCAGCTTTTCGCCTGATCGTCCTGCACATTGAAGAGGATCAAGAACCCCTCGGCGCCGCCCAGCTTGCGGGCCTTGAGCGTGTAGGTGTAGTCCTTCCACGCCTTGTCGCCCGCGATGGCGCGGATGTTCTCGCCGCCGGCCGTTTGCCGCAGGGCGCCGTCCTGGGTCTGCCAGCGGCCGCCCAGGGTCCGCCAGCCCTTGGTGCCCTGGCTGAAATCGCTCTGGAAGAGCACCTTATCGCCTTGGGTGACCTTGAGGTCCTTGAACTCGGCCTGCGTGGCCCAGGTGCCCACGCCCACAGCACCACCCCTGCCGGCCACTTCGACCGGGGGCGACTCGACATCCAGGCCGAGCACCACGTCGCCGCGAGCCTGGCTGAACATCTTTTGCACGTAATACGACGGCGTGCCGCAGACGCGGCTGTTGTCGAACTGGATAGCGTCGGGATTCCACTGCCGCCAGCCGACGTTCACGAAGAGCGGGGCGTAAGAGGCCATCACCACCACGTCGGAATTCCGCTCCATGCCCGTCATGAAGGCCGCCTCGCCCAGCGCGGCCCGCAGGTTCCCCTTGCCACAGCCCTGCGTCACCGCGTACTCGCCGACGTAGACCTTCGGGCCGCTGCGCGGATACGTGTCGTACTTCTCGGCGCTTTGGAAGAAGAACTCGGGGCTGTTGTAATAGTGCTCGTCGTTGATCTCGACCGGCCCCGGCCGGGTCATGCAGTTGGCCACGAGGTTCATCTCGGGATACTTGGCCTTGATGGCGTCGTAGAACAGCTTGTAGTGCTCGTCGTAGGTCGGGCCGCCGTTCTCATTGCCGATCTCCATGTACTTGAGGCCGAAGGGGGCCGGATGGCCGGCCTTGGCCCGCAGCGCCCCCCAGCGGCTCTCGACCGGGCCGTTGGCATACTCGACGGCGTCCAGGGCGTCCTGAACGTACTCCGCCAGATTGGGCACCTCGGCAACGCCCTGGCGGCCCTGCTCCTCGTGGCTCATGCCGCAGTTGATTACGAAGAGCGGCTCCGCCCCCAGGTCCTCGCACATTTGCAGGTATTCGTGGTAGCCCAGGCCGTCGGTCGAACGGTAGCCCCAGAGGTTCCAGTGCCCCGGCCGCTGGGCTGGGTCGCCGATGCTCTGCTTCCAGCGGAAGGCATTGGGCAGCCGGTCGCCCTCGACATAGCAACCGCCGGGGAAGCGGACGAACGCCGGCTTCATCTGGTAGAGCATCTCGGCCAGGTCCGGCCGCAGGCCGTTGGCCCGGCCTTTCCACGTCTCCTTGGGGAAGAGCGACGCCTGGTCGATCCATAGCGTGCCGGGCGATGCGGCCGCCAGGACCAGCCGCGCCGCGGCCGACGTTTCGCCGGCCGTCAGCATACACGCGAACTTCTTCCAGGCCGTGCCGATGCCACGGATCGTCGCCGAGCCCAGCTCGCGGCCGCCGGACTCTTCCAGGCTGACCGTCAGCGGGCCCTGGAACCGGCTGTCGCTGCGGAGATACACGGAGAAGGCGTATTCGGTGCCCTTGCGGACGGCGATGCCGTGAAAACCTTCGTTGGCCACTCCGGCCCGGCCGCCGCCGGTCTTGGCGATTTCCAGCCGCAGGCTGTGAGGGTTCTTCGCACCCAACGGCCGCGAACGGTCGATGGCCATCGTCGCTTCCGCGCCGGGGCCGCTGACCAGCGTCCAACCCGGCGCCTTGGCCGGCCGGTTCTCGTTTCCGGCCCGATCGTCCTCGAAGGAGCGGTTCTGCAGCATCTCGGCGTACAGGCCGCCGTCGCCCGCCCGGTTGATCTCCTCGAAGAAGATGCCATAGAGCATCGGACTGATCTTCGGGCCAGGACGATCGAGGTGGACTGTCAGCCGGGCCGTTTCGGCCGAGTGGAGCGGGACTGCCCCTAGAACAAGTCCGGCGACGACACACAGAAGGATTTTCGCTTGTCGAGCGTGCATGGCGATAAACCTTGATCGGGGAGGGAAGTCTTGAGGGCAAGGGCCGAATCGCAGCCACTAATGGTAACCCGGCGACTTCTAAATGTAAACCAAGCCGGCCGCCCGCGCAATTCACACCGCCGGTAAGTCGAGTGGAGAGCGTGGGCATGTAGCGTGTCCGAGTTTTTCCGGCATGCCCACGCAAGCGTGGGCATGGCACCCGCCCTCAGCCTCGGGCACCACGCCAGTGGTCGTTCCCGGAGGGAGAGGGGACCTGATTATTGGGTCTGCCAGCTCTTCCACACTTTCATCGAGCGCTCGAGATATTCCCGCGCGTCGCCGGGGATGCCGTAGCACATCAGGCCGATCGGCCCACGGTAGCCGATCTCGCGGAGCGTGGACAAGAGCCGGCGGTTGTCGAAGTCGCCCTGGTCCAGCGGCTGGATCAGCCCGTTGGTCCAGGTCTTCGAGCCGAGCTTCGCCCCGTTGATCGTTACCGCGAAGATCTTCGCGGCGTTCTCGCGGAGGACCGGCCGGTAGTCTTTCTGCCCGTCGACCATCAGCCAGTGGCACAGGTTGAAGTTGACGCCCACCTGCAGATGGCCGGTCTGCTTGGCCACGTCGAGGGCCTGCCGGATGCTCTCGGCCCAGTCGCCCGTGTGGTGATAGATGGAAACGCGCAGGCCGGACTGGGCGGCCAGGTCGCCGAGTTGGCGGAGGGCTTTGATCGCCGGCTCCATGCCCCGCGGATCGCCCGGCGGGAAGTCGTGCAAGAGCACGCAGATCGTGGCCGGCCGGCCCTTGAGCTTGCGGATGGCCTCAGGCACTCCGGGC
>Ga0326727_10027206_pt1 | contig 10521 bp, 10 predicted proteins | sample MB2enrmetagenome_FD_207643 | JGI IMG/M metagenome (GOLD analysis project Ga0326727, IMG submission 207643) | Lab enriched peat soil microbial communities from McLean, Ithaca, NY, United States - MB29MY | ecosystem: Environmental > Terrestrial > Soil > Wetlands > Peat | place: USA: New York...
ACCACAATTCACGACCCCAAGTTCTTCGAATTGATCCGGGATTTGACGGGCAACATCCCCGGAGAAGGCGGCCTCATCACCTTCCCGGAATCCAGTTGGCTGGCCTCGATCGTGTTGCCCCACCAGCCACATTTCATTGCTCAGCCAGAGGGAGTGCAGGTTTTCTGGGGCTATGGACTGTTCGTTGATATACCGGGCAATTTCGTGAAGAAGCCCATGTCGGCCTGCACCGGGCGAGAGATCATGACCGAGATCATCGGCCATTTGCGGCTTACAGAAAATAGTTCGAGAATTCTCGATTCCTGTACCTGCATTCCTTGCATGATGCCCTTCATCACCAGCCAGTTTCTTCCTCGAAGCGAGGGTGATCGTCCTCAGGTCATACCCCAGGGTTCCCGGAACCTGGCCTTCGTCGGGCAGTATTGCGAACTGCCGGATGATGTGGTGTTCACGGTGGAATACTCCATTCGCTCTGCGCACACGGCGGTCTGCTCGTTGCTTGGACTCGACCGGAAGTCGCCGCCCGTGTACAAGGGCCAATTTAATCCCCGGGTTTTGCTGGAGGCTTTTTTAGCCCTGCACAAAATCGGCGTCTAGGACGGAAAACTCCGTGGGAACCGTGGCTGGCGAGGTCGGCTCCCGCTGCTTGCCGCGGAACCGAGGCCGTAAGTAAGGGGACTGCTCTTGCTCCTTTGGAAGTCGTTTCTTATCGCATTCAGTGTGCTTTTGCCGCTGATCAATCCGCTCGGGTCGGCTCTCGTGTTTCTTGGGCTCGCCGGCGAAGCAGCGCCAGCCTTCTATCGGTCATTGGCGCGCAAGATTGCGATCAATAACATCATCTTCCTCGCAATAATCGAATTGCTGGGCGCGGCCATCCTCAATTTCTTCGGAATCTCTCTGCCGATTGTCCAACTCTCCGGCGGCATCGTCATAGCGGCAATGGGATGGTCTGTGTTGAACGAGAGAGACGCACGCGCGATCATTAAGAACAAGGAGGAAGAGAGCGAGGTACGAGACGAAACACGGGCAAGGTATCTTGAGCAGGGAGCCTTCTACCCGTTCACTTTTCCCTTGACCTCCGGCCCTGGCACGCTTGTCGCGCTCCTGACACTCACTGCTCGCATCTCGAATCGCGATATTTCGCGAGATGTTCTGGCCCATATTGGCGTATTTCTTGCTGTGGTCGTTCTCAGTGCGCTTGTCTATTTCTGTTACGCGTATGCTCCAAGGATCACCAAGATCATTCCTCCGTCTACTGCGCATGGCATCCTGCGGGTGGTTGCCTTCGTTTTGCTCTGCATTGGGGTACAAATCGCATGGAACGGACTCGCAGTCCTGGTAGCCGCGGTTCTCAGGCCTTGAAGACAAAAAGAATGAGCAAAAGGGAGCAGATGAATCGCTCGGCGACGAGTTCAATCAAAGAGTCAACCATTGCAGGCTAATTGCATCCAACCGGGTACACATTGCAAATCTCATCGAAAGTCAGGTTTGCCATCTTCCATCCGCCGGAAACATCCAAAGCAACAGAACACTTTTCCTGAAGGACTTATCCTTATGATTTCTCTGTTAGACCCTATCCAAATCGGCGACATCCACCTGCCGAACCGGGTTATCATGTCCCCGCTTACTCGCTTGCGTGGCACACCAGAGCACATTCCGACGCAACTCATGGCCGAATACTATACACAGCGTGCCGGCGCCGGACTGATCATCTCGGAAGGTATCCCGGTTGTACCGCAGGGTGTTGGCTACGCGAATGTGCCTGGCATCTGGTCGCCGGAACAAATCGAAGCATGGAAGCCGGTGACCAACTCAGTGCACCAGGCAGGCGGTCGTTTCTTCGCACAGATCTGGCATGTGGGCCGGATCTCAGACCCACGCTTTCTGGAAGGTGAGCTTCCTGTTGCTCCCAGCGCGATCCGTCCCGCTGGCCATGTAAGCCTGGTGCGTCCAGTGACTGATTATGTGACGCCGCGCGCGCTTGAGACGTTCGAAATTCCGGGCATCGTCGAGGCCTTCCGCAAGGGAGCAGAGAATGCGAAGCTCGCTGGTTTTGACGGGGTGGAGATACACGGAGCCAATGGCTACCTGCTCGATCAGTTCCTGCAGGATGGATCCAATCATCGCACCGACGAATACGGCGGATCGATTGAGAACCGCGCCCGGCTCATGCTTGAAGTCGCCGATGCAGTGATCTCAGTCTGGGGCGCCAAGCGCGTAGGGATGCATCTGGCGCCGCGTGGCGATTCTCAGGATATGCATGATTCAAACCCGCCGGCGACCTTCGGCTACGTGGCGCGTGAGCTAGGCAGACGCGGGCTCGGCTTCCTGCTTGCGCGCGAATACTTTGGACCGGACCGATTAGGTCCTCAACTCAAGAAGCAATTCGGCGGCGTATACATCGCGAATGAAAAATACACGCTGGCACAAGCGAATCGGGTCATCGGGGACGGTGAGGCGGATGCAGTAGCTTTCGGCCAGCTCTTTATTGCCAACCCCGATCTGCCGGCTCGGTTTACAAGCAATGCGCTGCTCAATGTGCCGGACGGAAGCACCTTCTTTACACCGGGGCCACATGGCTACACCGACTACCCTGCGCTGAGTGTTTAGCGAGGCAATCCATCAAGTCATTGCCATGGAGGTTGAATGAGCGAAGAAAGCGAAGATCGACCCTCTGGCGCTTTCCGTGAAGAAAAGTGACCACAGCCCACCACGATGAGGTGATCCCCGCCTCCCGCCAGCGCGCCGCTGTTGTCGTTGCCCACCCGGACGACGAAACACTCTGGTGCGGCGGCTACATTCTGGCCCATCCGGAAATTGATTGGCGGATCGTGACCTTATGTAGAGCATCTGATCCGGATCGTGCACCAAAGTTTCGCCGTGCCCTGGAGCAATTGGGGGCAGTGGGTGAGATGGCGGATCTGGATGATGAAACCGACCAGGTGCCGTTACCAATCGAACAGATTCAGGAAACCATAACCCGACTATTGGCTGGATACAGTTACAGCTTGATACTCACCCATGGCCCAAAGGGCGAGTACACACGTCACCGCCGGCATGAGGAGTGCTGCCGAAGCGTGGTTGAACTGTGGCGATCGGGCAGCATCGCCACAAACCGTCTATGGCTTTTTGCTTACGAAGATGGAGGGCATGCGTATTTGCCTCGGGTTCGCGACGATGCGGATCGGAGGGACATGTTGCCAGAGAACGTCTGGCTTGAAAAGCGCCGGCTAATTACGGATGTCTACGGGTATGCACCAGAAAGTTGGGAAGCACAAGCAACTCCGCGGGAAGAAGGATTCTGGTGCTTTGACTCTGCACAGGCGGCGGTAAAGCGAACGGCATTCAGGGAGCAACAATCTTGAAAGTACTGGTATTGAGCGAATATCCGGCGCCGGCGGCAGGCTTGGCCTTGCAAGGCGAGCTGTTGTGCCGGGGCTTGCGTGAGATGGGAGTGGATGTTCACCCGGTCCACCTGGAATCGGATTTGGAAAAGGAGTGGTACTACCGCTGGTTTCAGCCCGATATCGTGGTTGGCGTCGGGTTCTGGGGCCATCTTCCGAATCTGGTCTTGCACCCGCATCAGTTTGGAATGAAGGCGGTGCCATGGCTCGTGGCCGATGGTTATGTTGCGGAACACCGCGAAGTGCTGAACGCTCTACCGCTGATTCTGGTTACCTCCAACTGGGTGAAGGAAGTCTATATCCGGGATGGCATCAAGGGAGACAACATTGTGGTGCTTCCCGTTGGTTGCGGCACGGACCGCTACACGCCGCACGGCCGCGAAGACTTCAAAGTGCAGGCGATTCGCGAGGCTTTGGGAATATCAGAAAATCAATTGATGATTCTGACCGCCGGCGGCGACGGCGCTTCAAAGGGCGCTCAGGAGGTCATGCATGCGTTGGCGCAGATCGATAGCGAGGTCCCCGACTGGAGATATGTCTGCAAGGTTTGGCCTCAACCCCGCACTGACCAACAAAACCTGATCGACCTCAAATTGGCGGAAGATCTGGGCATCGGCAAGAAGGTCATTTTCTCGACTAATGTTGTCTCGCAGAATTTTATGCCCTATTTATTGTCTGCCTGTGACATCTACGCTGCGCCTTCGCGGCTGGAGGGTTTTGGCATGATTCAGGTGGAGGCGAACGCCTGTGAGCGGCCAGTGATCGCCATCGATGCCATGGCATTTTGCGACACGATGGTCCATGGCGAGACGGCATTCCTAGCAAAAGTGGCAGAGGAAAGAAAAATCACCGAAGCAATTTACGGCGAAGGGCACGACTATGAGAAAAGTCATCGCATCGTATTTCCAAATCCTCGGACAGCTGAATACCGTGCCAGCGTGCCTGACATCGCAAAGTATCTTCGTCTTCTGATGCAGGACAGCGCTTTGCGCCGGCGCATGGGAGAAGCGGGTCGCAGACGCGTGGTAGATCTATTCGACTATCGCCAGGTCGCCAAGCGGTTCGTGGAGATTATTTCCGACCGATTGGGTATCCAGTAGAAAGAAACGAGGCGTGAGTGCTCGCCCCCAACCCAGCACTCCATCGAGGGGTCTATGTCTTTGGACGAAAAGTCGTTGGTTTCTGTTGAGCTGGCTAAAGAGGCGGCTCTCGAAATCCTGCTGCATAACGCACAGGGACCGTTTCAAGGACTGCCTCGAACCGCTGGTTGGGGATACCCGGAACCCTACACGCGGGATCTGATGATTTCATCCCTTGGTTTTCTGGCAACCGGAAACGACCAACTTGCCGACGCTCTGGAACGCACACTGGTAGCACTTGCAAACAATCAGACAGTGCGCGGTCATATCCCATCCCTCGCACACGATCCAGATAACCGCGGCTCCAGCGATTCGACACCGCTCTTTCTATTCGGGCTGGCTCTCTACAGAAAATCGAGGAACCAGCCGGATTTCCTTCTTGAAGCATCAGAGAAGGCCCGGAGGTGGATGCAGTATCAGAGCCCGGATGACCGCGTGATGGTGGCACAGTTACCCACCAGCGATTGGCGTGATGAACAGTACGTGATGGGCTACGGGCTGTACGTGAATATGATCGTCTATGCTTTTCTTCGTCTTTATGGTGAACACGATTCCGCCGAGCAACTGCGCGGATTGATGAGCCGTCTGGAAGTCACTGGCGAACTGAAGAATAGCTATGAGCAAGAGGCTCTTGTGGAGCCGACCGCGCCCTACTACGCACTTTATTCGTACAAGGTCATGAGCAGTGACCGTTTCGACCTGCTTGGCAACAGTCTGGCGATTCTGACCGGAATTGCTTCGTCCCAGTGGGCTACAAACCTGCTGACATGGATTGAGGCCGAGTGTGAGGCCATGCGGGGCCGCGGAGAACTTGCCGTGGATTTGCCGCCCTGTCTGTTTCCTTACATTCAGCCCCATCATGCGGATTGGCTGCCTCGATACGAGCGCTATAACCGGCCTGGAGACTATCACAACGGGGGAGTGTGGCCGTTCATATGTGGCTTCTATGTTGCGGCGTGCGTAGCCGCAGGGCAGATCGATCTGGCTGAACGGAAGCTATTGGCGCTTACAGAACTGGTCAAGCCGTGGCATGAAAACGCGGCGGAGTGGGGCTTTAACGAGTGGATTCACGCGCAAACCGGCAAGCCAAGTGGCCGGGATTGGCAAACCTGGTCAGCCGCTATGTACTTATACGCTGCCGAGTGTGTGCAGCAACGAGCCACACCGTTCTTTGACGATATACGCGGGGGCAATTTGAGCGAAGCAATGTAGTTCTGGAGAGTATTAAACATACTGACTCAAAGCTGGCGTGTATGGTTGCGACTGAAGATCGGTAACGATTACATCACCAAGCCATTTTCCACGCGCGCACCTTACCGACAAAGTCCCGTCTTTGGGAGAAGAAACTGTTTAAGTAGGAGAAGAATTCAACGAACGTCAAGTGATGCAACTCAAGCGCGACTCCGCCGAGAGAAGCCCTTCAGACTGCGCACCGCATGGCATCGCGCATCGAGCGGAATTCGTCGTAAAGACGCAGCGTTCCACAAGAGATCGCAATGGCATCGTGGGTACTCGAATAGATCATCCATCGCAGGATAGCCGCTGATCGCCTGCTCTTGGGTGAGGCGAGGCCAGCCATTGCCGCCATAGCCGCCACAAATCGCAAAGACCATAAGGGAATTGACCTTATCTTCAAAGGGTTGGGCAAGCCGATTACCTCAGCAGCGAGCAAGCCGATCTCTCGGAAGGTGAAAATGTCGGGGCCCCCAATCTGATGCTCGCGTCCCGCCATCTTGGGATTGCCAATGCAGTCGGCAATCAACACCGCGACGTCGTCTCCGTCAACAGGATTGATTCGACGCAATCCGTCGCCAATGACGGTGTAGCGGCCGTGCTTCTGAATGGAATCGAAAGCCCGGTTCGTCAGATCGCTGAAATAGGCAGTCGGCCGGATGACTCTGAACGCTACTCCGGCCTGGCGGCACACGGCACCAATCGCGTCCACCGCACTTTCTTTGGCGTTGCTGAACTCGGTCAATCTCCTGGAATCACGCCCTTCGAAGGTTGCAACCAGGATGAAGTGTTTAGCGCCAGCGCAGACCGCTTCAACCCCAAAGCGAATGTTTGCGTCACGATCGATAGCCCAAAAATCATTGGTTGAGTCGACATGCACGTTCCCAGACGCCATGCACGAGATCGCGATCTCAGCTCCCGTGAGCGCCTGTGTATAGGACTCGATGCGGGAAGCGTCAACAAAAGCGAGTGTGGCACCCAGAGAGTGCAGCCTCTGCTGATCCGTCTCGCAAGATCGATCTTTCAATATCGCTACCACCGGCATTGACCGTGCGCGCAACTGCGCGACGAGCCGGCTACCCAGGTAGCCAGTTGCACCAGCGATGCAGACCTGGCTAGGTGTCATCTTTGGCGCACTTTCGGACTTCGCAGAGAGTAGATCGGCAGAAACGGAAGGAGGATAGGCACTCTCCGCGAGTAAGCCTCATAAGCTGCGTTGGAGGCGTAGGTTTTGCTTTGCTTCAATTCCAGTCGGCGGCTAGCGCCGACCATCACGAGCACGATGAACAGAAATCCGAGGCTCCCGAGGGCCCAGGCGGCCAGGGTCCGATAGGTCGACATGGCCGAAACCCAGACACCGAGCCAAAATACCATTTCGCCAAAGTAGTTCGGAAAGCGCACCACGCTGTAGAGACCCAAATCGCAGAAGCGGGACGGATTTCGTTTCTTGAACTCTGATTTCTGCCAATCTGCACAAGCCTCGAGGCCAAGACCGGCCGACATCAGTAGAATCCCAACGGGGGCCGATGCCAAAGCCATTCCGCCGGCCTGCGCTGACATCGTGAGCAGTGCCGGCAAGAAAAGGAGAACGTAAAAGAACGATACTCCGACCCAGATTGCAACCTTGATCGTGCCACCCACTTTGATGCCGCTTTCCGTGTTTCCAGCTCGCTGCTTCTGGAAAGAGGGAACGCGATCACGAAGGGCGAGAAATATACCCAGCCTCAAACCGTACGCAAGGAGCAGACCGGCCTGGAGCAAGGCAAGACCCCTGATTGTGTCGCGGTAAAGGAACGGAAAAGCGATCGCCTGCGCGGCGACCGATGCCGCGTAACCAAGGCTGACGAAATACTCAACCCGTTTGAACCCCAGTGCTGAGAAGATCAGGCAAAGGGCCAGTCCAAGGACCAGAAACTGCCATGGCAACCCAAGCAACTGATGGGGTATTTGGGATGGTGAGAGCGGCATCGTGTTTTCCTCAGGACCTACATTTGTAGATATGTGCTCAAACATTGAGACGATCGGCCGTTTCCAGTGCATCCCGGCCCAAGAGGTATGTGGCTTATCCTTTTCACTCACGGGTTTGCTGCGCCAACGTGTACCACAAGTTTTCCAAAGTTCTTTCCTTGGAGCAATCCGATAAAGGCATCGGGAGCACGTTCGAGACCATCCACAATATCCTCGCGGTATTTGATCTTTCCGGTGGTGAACCATTCCGACATCTGTTTTTGAAATTCTCCGAAATACGGACCGTAATCTTCAAATATGATGAATCCCTGCAACCGTATGCGACGCTTCAGGAAGGTCCCCATCACTTGAGGGGTGCGATCCCTTCCTTGAGGAGCCTCACGGTCGTTGTAATGTGCGATCAGACCGCAGAGGGGAATTCGAGAGCGCGTATTGAGTAGCGGAAGAACTGCCTCAAACACCACTCCCCCGACGTTTTCAAAATAGACATCGATACCCTTCGGGCAGGCTTGCGCCAGCAGGTCCTTCATCGCGGGATTTCGATGGTCGATGCAAGCATCAAAACCTAAATCTTCAACAGCAGATCGGCATTTTCTCTCGCCTCCAGCGATACCCACCACATGGCATCCTTTAAGCTTTGCAATCTGGCCGACTACGGATCCAACCGCGCCGGTAGCCGCTGCAACGACTACCGTTTCCCCTGCTACTGGCTGACCGATCTCCAGTAAGCCCATATAGGCTGTGAACCCCGGCATCCCGAGTACGCCCAGAGCATACGAAGGATGCTTCATCTGCGTGTCGAGGCGAAAAACTCCCTTTCCATCGGAAATGGCATAGTCCTGCCAGCCGCTTTGGCTCAGCACCAGGTCGCCGACTGCAAAGTCGTGATGGTGGGAGATCTCGACCTGACTGACAGTCGATCCGACCATGACATCGCCGATCGCTACAGGGGGTGCGTACGAGGGAGTGTCGCTCATTCTGCCGCGCATGTAAGGGTCAAGCGAGAGGCAGATGGTTCGCAAAAGAATATGGCCCTGGACCGGGACGGGGATGGGTTGTGTCTCGAGCCTGAAATTGTTGGCAGTAGGCGCTCCGAGTGGTCTTGAGGCCAGGACGATCCGTCGATTTTCGGAATTGCTCATGCTGAGAATCTCCATTTACTTTCTTCTTAAATTTTCTGCAAGGGCAGAGATGTTCCGCAGGCTTCAGGAACCGCAGGAACTCACCCCTTCTTTGTCTGCAAGTCTCGCGCTGTTCGGTACCTTTCATAAGCCGACCTGGCTGTGGCCATGGGGAGTTGGTGCATGGCCGCCGGCAGAACGAATTGTGAAAATGCTTACGCGTTCCTTCCAGATATCACCATAGCTGCTTTACCCGCGCCGTTAGGCCCGATGATCGCCACGTTATCACCCGCATCCACGTCAAACTTCAGGTTTTGGATCACACTTCGATTGTCAAACTTAATATTCAGCGCCTGCACCGAAAGAACGATGCCCGTCGTCAATTTGCTTCCATTCTCTTCTCCGTCGCGGTCGGCACATGCGCGTCAAGCATTTCTGCGCCTCTCATAGTGCTCGTGGCACAATGACGGCCGATCCATTCTCCGTTTCATCCTTCACGGCCATAAGTGCCTGGTTGGCCTGATCCAGAGAAAAGACAGAAACGCGCGGTTGAATGTTGAGCTTGTGCGCAAGCGCGAGGAAGTCGCGTGCGTCGGCTCGCGTCATGTTGGCGACACTGCGTATCTGCCGCTCTCCCCACAGCAACTTGTCATAGTCAAAGACGGGCATTTGATCAAGATGAATGGCATTGATCGCGACGACGCCACCTTTTCGAAGGCTCGAAAGCGCATCAACTACCACCTTGCCGCTTGGCGCGAAGGTAATTCCGCAGTCCAGCGCCACTGGCGGTTTAGCATCTTTGTTACCGACCCAAGTTGCGCCGAGTCTGACAGCCGCCGCACGGTGCGTTTCGCCCCGCGTCACGACATAGACCTCGCATCCCCAGGAGTGTAGAACTGGAATCGATAGCGCCGCGGAGCTGCCGAAGCCGAAGAGCCCTACGCGGTCTCCAGGCTTTACACCCGCAACACGCAAGCTGCGAAACCCTATAATGCCAGCGCAGAGCAACGGCGCCACGTGAGTAGCATCCAGCTCGTGCGGTAGTTTATATGCGAAGTCTTCCCGCGCAAGCACGTATTCTGCATACCCTCCGTCGACTGAATAGCCGGTGAAGGTCGGATGGTCGCAGAGGTTCTCCATGCCATGCTGGCAGAAGAAGCAATCGCCATCCGTTCCACCCATCCACGAAACGCCAACGCGAGTCCCCAAAGGTAAACTCGCGCTAGCGCCCTCGATCACATCTCCCACAATCTGATGTCCGGGTATCAGTGGTTGGCGGAGCACCGGCAGATCGCCCTCCACGATGTGCAAGTCTGTGCGGCACACGCCACATGCGAGCACACGCAACAGCACATAGCCCGGCGCCACCTGCGGGCGAGGCACATCCTCAATCCTCAAATGAAACGCGGCGCTCCTTTTTCCTGGATCGAAGATGGCAGCTTTCATAAGCGCTTATCTGCTCCTTTGAGTTGATTGATTCCGTCCCGCTAAACTGCTGGAGCGTGGAAATGGAGTTCTTTGGGGGACTGCTGGTGATTGGTTCGAGCAATGCACGATTGACGTGCCTGGCTGTCGAACTGCGGCCTAAGGCGTCATTCCCCCTAAAGTCTGACACCTGCCCTCTGTCACTGCTGAGCAATCGGACACTACCTTGTA
>Ga0326727_10027207_pt1 | contig 10521 bp, 12 predicted proteins | sample MB2enrmetagenome_FD_207643 | JGI IMG/M metagenome (GOLD analysis project Ga0326727, IMG submission 207643) | Lab enriched peat soil microbial communities from McLean, Ithaca, NY, United States - MB29MY | ecosystem: Environmental > Terrestrial > Soil > Wetlands > Peat | place: USA: New York...
CTGGGTCCCGTCTGCCATATTGAGCTCATACATGAAGTATCTTGCCGATTTCGGGTTTCCGGTATTGTCCGGCGAAACCCAGCAGACCTGGTACAGGAGCTGCGTGTCAGCGTCGATCACACCCGTGGATAAACAGCCCCAATGATCATTGATATTGTGCATGTCAATCGAGTTCGATCCGGTAATCGGCATGCCGAGCGGCACCTGCCAGATGCCAGAGCCGTCATGCGCATCTACTCCACGCACGACGTCCGCCATCGAAGGAAGCACCATCACGTCCCGAATCCCGCGAGACGTATTCACCTGGGGAAGGATGAGGGGTTGCGCTTCCATGCCCCTCGCGTCCCCGACCACGGGGATGATGGTCGCTCGAACAATTCCCTTGGACTCCACCAAGGCCTGCGTGAGCACCGTTTCGTGGGCATTCCAACCGCTCCTGGAGTTATCCGCGGAACGCGTCAGCCACGGCACCATGGTGGATTGGGCCAAGCACGTCTCTATGGCCGCAAAAGCCAAGGTTACGATGAACAGACCGCGATGACAGCGCGTCATGTGGCAGACCGTCGACACTGTTAGCTCGTCCCTTCGACCCGCTCAAGTGTCGCTAGGAATCGAGCGAGGGTGATGTATTTTTTGTCGAACCACTGCGCGAGCGCCATTATGACGGGGACCAATGCCGGCCCTATTCGCGGCGGAGCTTTCATGATGTTCTCCACGAGAGCCGTACATCCGGTCGGACTGAAGGAAATTCATTGGACATGAGAACTCTCCCTGCTTGAATGGAACCAATGTTCAACCAAAGGTCTTGCGGAGCGTAGCCACCGAAACGTGAGGCCAGCTGAAGTTGAGCTTCCCTTGATCCGAGGCCGGGGGCGGTGCGGTCGAGGGTATCAGTACGGCGGGAAAGTTCAGTAGCACAAATTGTGCGTATTGAAGTTGCATGAACGGCCTATCATTCCTAGGAGTCACCTTCTCGATCCAGAAGGTGGCGTACACAAGCGCCGACTCGGCATTGGTTATGAGGAATGGTAGGTTTTCCGCACCGCCGGCGAAATCCGCTACGGTCACCGTTTGCGTGGGCCCGCCGACCGGCGGCGCCGTGGGTGGTGTCGTAAAAAATGTAAGCGGAGATACGGTCGCGATGTTAAGCACGGTGCCTTCAAACTGGCAGCCGTCCGCCACTTGCTGCGTGATGGTATCTTGCAATAACACAATCGGGTCATTCACGAGCTGCTGAGTGATGCTGGGCGGCAGAATTGGTGGCGTGTTTCCCAATGGCGTACGGGGATTCGGCGGAGTCGTTGAGGGGGCGATGCTGAGGTTGTACTGCGTGAAACCGCCTCCAGCGACTGCCAATGATTCCTGTGTGCCTGCAGCGCGTATGACCAAGGGTGCCGGGGGCACCGGGATGGCGATCGGACTGCTATTAAACGATGGAAATGCCGAGAAGGCGGGTTGAGAGAACCCCCCCGCAGCCCCGATCACCGGAGGACCTTTGAACGGCGTTGCAGAGCCTCCGGCTAGCAATGCATTGCCGTGCGGAATGGAGCCCATTCGAGCCACGATCTGGCCGGATGCCGGCGGCGACACCGGAGGATTGGTGGTCGCTGGCTGCGTCACCCAAATGCCGGGCTCGATGTGTAAAGCGCCCCCGGTGGTGGCATCACTGATCTTTTGCAGGTAGGTCAGGCCGAAAAGCTCTATGTCCTGTTGGAATGTGCCCCGGTTGGGTATCGACGATGAGATGGGATCAAACTTAAGCGTCTCATGCGTGAGATTGAGTTCCAGGAACAGATTCGCTGGTGGGACAGGGGGCGTAGCCGTGAGTGAGCCAAAGAAAGGTCGCGCTACTAGGTTGAACCCCTTGCCGTGCCAGCTTCCGGCCAGGTCCCTCAGCAGCCCGAGTTGCGTGAGTACGGTGGCATTGTCCGGGCTTATTCGAACTGTCGGTATTCGCTCGCTAAACATGGTGCTCTCCTTGCATCCGATGAGATCAGTCCTTGATTGCCTAAATTTAACTCGCCTGCCGCGTCTCCAAGTGGGCCCGACAATCGGCGTCAGCGGTAAACGCACTCTTCACCGTATGGGCAATAGCCGACTTTGTTTGCGCTGAGCGCGGAACAACACTAAGAGGCGAGACGGGCGGCGCTCTGAATCCTTTCGGGTCGATGATTCGAGTGGAATCGATCATTTCATCCCTGAATGATTGGGTTTCGTCTTCTAAAGTAAGCGCCTTCGGACAGGCGGCGTCAATAGCGGCCGCGTGGGACGTCGGCGCCGCCGGTTGATACAAAAAGTTCATCAGGTGCGTGAGGGTTTTGGCCGAGAAACGTCGCTTTAATAATTATGGTGTCGAAGAGTGCAGCGGTACAGCGCCGATACGTCGCGCGGTGATCTGTTCGACCATTTGCCGGCCTATGGGAAGCTGCACGCCCAACAGTAGACCCGTAGTGCCAATTTGCCGTTGAATGGACACGATAGCGAACGCAGTGGAGGAGGCGAGAACCGGTTGCAGGCAAAAGTGTTCAATTCGGGACATCGATCACCGAACACAGCAGCTAACCCTGGCAGATTCAATGATTGTGTCTGCGGATTTTTTTGAATGCTTAGCCAGTCACCGCTGAAAGCAAAGCCACTACAGAATCCAGGGGACTCTGTCGATGAGGAGATTCGGCGTTGGACTGATGATCGTGCCTTGGAGCCTTTGTTCTTTGCCGTCGGCTTTTTCTTGATCGCAGGCATGGAGTGGTTTGGCTACCTGACCAATTCGCCACGGCGGCCTATTCTATTTAGCGGAGTGGCACTGGCGGCAATAGCGATTGCCGCGTGGCGGATTTGGGTGATCCGCCCCTGCCGCCGGGCGGAATGGCCGCTTACTTCGCCCGTCAGGAGTCGTTCAAAATCACACCCGGCAACAAGAGACAATCCGGTTGCCGAGATAGCTGCTCAGGAGCGACCCCACAGGACCCTCGCTCAACGACGTGACTCCTACCACTGGATTTGACGAAATCTGGCCGATTGGCATTGTGGACGACGTCAATGCAACCCGCGGCCATCAGAGCTACATTCTCTCCATGCACACATACGAGACGATTCGTCGACGAACGATGTTCGCAACCGTTCTTCCACGCCGGATATTCGGGGGGATCCTCTGGCTGACAGCCGCTGCAGGTATGGCGCAGGCGAGCGAGATTTACAAATCCATCGATGCCAACGGCCAAGTCGTGTACTCGGATCATCTCGATTCCTCGATGTCGCAATCCACCACCGTACAACTCGATGATCCACTCTTCCCTCCTCGCGAACTGCACTTCTGCTGGACCAACTGTTTCACCCTGATTCTCGACAATGGCGTTTATCGTCGCACGGACGGCACCGACGAGAGCTGGACAGTGGAAACCTTCTCCGCCAAAGCCATCGTGTTGCACCGGCATGGCGCTCCCGCCGATTGGAACGGTTACAGCAAAGATGTGGTCTATGCGGGCCAGGTGTCCAACGATCGCCTGATTGGCGTCACGGTCAATGGGAATCCTGTGAGCGGCATCGACGCCTCCTGGGGCACCGCGCTCAATACCCTGCCGGGCAGCAATGCTGAGCGCGACGCAAGAAACACCGCGAAACCCGATCCATCGTCCAGCGGTACCGTGAGCAGCGCCGCGACACCGCCGCCGTTGCCTGGCGAGGAACAACCCGCGCTGCCTCAAGACGGCTACCTGTGGACGCCGGGGTATTGGTACTGGCGGGATCAAGGATACTTCTGGATTCCCGGTGCCTGGATGCGCCCGCCTCGGGTGGGCGTGCTGTGGACTCCCGCCTATTGGGGCTTCGCCGGCACCGTCTTCGTCTTTCATCCCGGATACTGGGGTTCCACGGTCGGCTTCTACGGTGGGGTCAACTACGGATATGGCTATTTTGGAAACGGTTATTCTGGGGGTCATTGGATCGGCAATTCTTTCGCCTACAACAGCGCTGTAAACCACTTGATTCCCGCCGTCGCCCATCATACGTACGCCGAGTCCGTACCCAATCAGGGTTCGCGAGCTGTCTTCAGTTACACGGGTGGGCCGCGCGGTGGCGCCGCCACCCGCACGGTGTCACGACATCAATCACTGTCGCAAGCTGTCAACAAACCGGCGACGACGACTACCGTACCGCGAACCACTGAGCACGCGCCAAAGCCCATGGAAGTTGAAAGCCCGGCGGCCGTCGTCAACACGCCGCCTCCCAGCGCCCCTCCGAAATTCATTCACGTCACGCCGACCCGGGCGGCAGCGCCGGTCAAACAATGATCGGGCTCTGCCAGCGCCTCATTGCCCGTCCCTGCCAGTTGCTGAAGTGCTCTTCTGAGACATTATTCTCAGAAGAGGATTTCAGTACGGCCCGGCCCTTGATTAGCGCGCGCAAGAGTTAGCCCACCGGCACATCCGGGATGGCATACCTTTACTGCCAAAACGGGAATGTCTGTGACCTCAAACCTGCCCCCAAATCACTTGCCAACCCCCACTGTTCCTAATGGTTCCGGTCGACATCTGCGTCAGTGTCTGGCCGAATCCGTCTGCTGCCAGGCGAGCTTCGCTAGGACCGGGAACGCCGCCGCCATCTCCTTCGCGTGCACCGAGGTCGCCGTGCCGCGCACCAGCCGACCCTTGATACCGTGACAAATTGCTGCAAGCCGAAATTGGTTGAACGCCACATAGAAGTCGAGGCAGGCGACTTCCGCGCGTCCAGTGCGACGGCAGTATGCCGCCACATACTCCGCCTCGGTTGGGATGTTGAGTGCTACGAGATCCGCTCCAGCGAGCCCCGCGATAACTAACGGTGGCATACGGTACATCATCAGGTGGTACGCAAAGTCGGCGAGCGGATGGCCAAGTGTCGAGAGCTCCCAGTCGAGCACTGCGAGCACGCGCGGCTCGGTGGCGTGGAAGACCATATTATCGACCCTGAAATCCCCATGCACGATACTGGTCTCGTCTCCGGCCGGAATGTGTGTGGGCAACCACTCCAACAGCTTGTCCATGTATGGATCGCGGCCCGCTGCTTCATCGTCGAGGTACTGCATCGACCAGCGCGAGATCTGGCGTTCGAAGTAATTGCCAGGGCGCCCGTAGTCGGCGAGCCCGATCGCGACGTAATCAACGGAGTGCAACCTGGCAAGCGTCTCGTTCATCGCATCAAAATAGCGAGGTCGTTCCGCACGACTGACGCTCGGGAACGTCGCGTCCCAGATGATGCGACCATCCACGCACTCCATCACGTAAAACCAAGTACCGATCACACCGTCATCCGTGCACAGGCCATAGACATGAGGCACAGGGTACCCCCGCGTTTCGAGCGCCCGCAGCACACGCGCCTCGCGCTCGATCGCGTGCGCCCCCTTGAGCAGCACACCCGGGGGCTTGCGGCGCAGCACGTACGTCTTGCCAGGGGTCACCAGCTTGTACGTCGGGTTCGACTGGCCGCCCTTGAACTGCTCGACACCAAGCGGCCCCGAAAACCCCTGAACGTTACTCGCCATCCACTCAGCAAGCCTCGTTTCATCAAAACGATGTGCCTGACGGACCTCGGTTGTGCCGCTAAATTCGAACGCGTGCGTCACTCTTGCATCCGCGCGAGCGTCTCACGCTTGAGCTTTTTAGCGAGCGACCACTTATGCACCTCTGTCGGACCGTCGTAGATCCGGAACGCCCGCATCTCCCGAAACACTTGTTCGACGATCGTGTCGCGTGTCACGCCCGTCCCGCCCATAACCTGGACGCATCGGTCCGCAACATGGAATAGGGATTCCGATACCGACACCTTGGTCATGGATGATTCGGTCGTCCCCGACGCTCCGCCGTCGAGCACGTCGGCACACCAATCAATCATGAGTTCCGCCTGCTTCAAGTCGATGCGGTTGTCAGCCAGCATGAAGCCCACGCCTTCGTGATCAATCAGAGCCTTGCCGAAGGCGTGGCGCCTGACGGCGTATTCGGCGGCGATCTCGTGCGCGCGCGTGCATGCGCCCAGCCAGCGCATGCAGTGCGTGAGCCGCGCCGGGGCCAGGCGCACCTGCGCGTACTTGAATCCGGCACCGCACTCGCCAAGAACCTGACTCCGATGTACGCGCAGGTTGTCGATCGTCGAGACCGGGTGTCCGCCCGGCATGGAAGAGTCTAGAGTGTGCGGTATGCGCTCGATCCGGATCGCCGGATTTGGTAGGTCGACGAGAAACATCGTCGCGCCGCCGTGGGTCTTTGCCATCACGATGCCAACCCGAGCGCCGTCGGCTCCCGTGCTGAACCACTTGCGTCCGTTAATGACCCAGTAGTCGCCGTCGCGTTCCGCGGTCGTACGCAACATCGATGGATCGGAGCCCGCACCGTTGTCCTCGGCCGGCTCAGTCATGAAAAAGGACGAGCGCACGCGCCCCTCGACGATCGGCTTCAGAAATCGCTCCTGTTGCGTTGGCGAAGCCACCCTCCCCAGCAGGAACATGTTGCCCTCGTCGGGAGCGGCAACATTGACCGCAACCGGACCGAGCGGTGAAAGGCCCGCCGCGCGCAGCACGAGCGCCAGCTCGCGATGCGACAGATGACGGCCATCCGCGAGGATGTGAGGTGTCATTACACCGGCTGCTCGCGCGCGCGACCGCAACTCCTCGACCATCTCCTCCGGAGGGCCATGCGCTCCCCACCGCGAATCGCGCTCGTACGGAATCACCTCGGTTCGCACGAAGGTCTCGACACGCGTCGCAATCTCGCGGGTCTTGTCCGTTCCAACTCCTTGGCTCATGGTGACGTCATCCGGGTAGCAGGAACAGGACGCCTCACCGCGTCGGGCGCAGCAGGATGATCGACGGCGACCGTTGTGCTGGTTTGGCGCTCCATGGCAAAAGCGTCGAGCGCATAAAGTTGATTCATCAAGGTCAATTTGAGGTATCCAATGATACCTTGCGCAGCTGCCTGCGGCTCGGTCGGTATCGCGTCAAAGCGAACTACAAAGATGGCCGCCATCGACCACGATTTCGCTGCCCGTCATGTGACCGCTCGCATCCGACGCAAGAAGGAGCAAAGGGCCGTCCAGGTCTTCGACTCGGCCGATCGTGCGGCTCGGAATGCGCGCCGTGAGCTTTTGCCCCACCTCGCTGGCCAGAAACTTCCGATTAAGATCAGTCAGGATGTAACCGGGAGCTAAACTGTTGACGCGGATTCCGGCGGTCGCCAGTTCCAAAGCCAGCGCCCGAGTCAATTGCCGAAGCCCGGCCTTTGCGGCACTGTAGGGAGCAACGCCACCGGCGATACGCTCGGCGAGAATCGACGTTACGTTAATAATGCTGCCAGCCACGCCAGCGGCTGCCATGCGCCTGGCCGTCTCCTGGGCGACGACCCAAGCCCCGGTGAGATTGGTGCCGACAATTTGGCCCCATTCTTCGTCCGTGTACTCCAGAATCCGCTTGGTACCCGTGACTCCCGCATTGTTCACAAGGATGTGGGGCACCCCAAAGCCGTGGGTAAGTTGATCGAGTGCATCGCAAACGCTTCGCCTGTCGCGCACGTCCATCACGACGGCTTCAGCGTTCGGGTATCCGGCCGACTGGATTTCTGCAGTTACCTGTTCTAGTGCGGTCCGGTTCCTCGCTGCGACGGCCACCGCCGCCCCGGCGCGTGCGAGTGTCAAGGCCAAGTGTCGACCGATGCCGCTGGAAGCACCCGTGACAAGTGCCCGGCGGCCGCAGATGTCGAACATTTGTTGTACGAAAGAGATGGTCACCAAGATCCTCGATGCTACTCCAGTAGCCCTGATGGCTCGAACGCGTTCCCAACGTGCCTATCCGGGGCATCGGCGCTTCGGCGGTGCCCCCCCCACATAGACTCCCCAAGTCCACGGGTGCAGTCCGGGACCGGCAATGTCGCTTCGGATTGATTCATCCTACGCTCCTCTCCTTATCCGCGATCGGCGCCGCTGTGCTACGCGCTGCCCGACCTTCACGTCTGCGTGAGGAGCGAGGTAGCGACGCACCATGTCTGATAAGGCCGCCTTAACCGCCGCCACCTGGACGCGCGAGGGTCTGCTTGTCAGTAGCGCATCATCCGGAAAGACGAGCCGAATCAAGAGCACCGACTTCACGATGCGGTAGAAATCGAGGGGCACGACCGCACGGAACTGATGCGCGTTGCGGCCAGCCTCGAGGAGCGCGGCGAGGCGCCCGTGCATCGGGGCGAGCGGTCCGGAGCGGAAGTTCTCCCGGAACGGGCCGCCACCGGCGAGCTTCATGTATTCCATGCCGCCCTCCGGAGTCGCGAAGTCGACCAGCGACAGGCGCACGTATGCCGGATTATTGAGGTGAAAATCGACAAACTCGTCTAGCCGGCGCTTGAGCGCGATGGCCGGGTCGGCGCCGGCGGCTAGAGGCGCAAACTGCTGCGACAGACCATCGATGAAGCGCCGCGATACCTCGATGAGCACGTCGTCGCGGCTCTTGAAGTGCTTGTAGATGGCCGGTACCTGGACACCGAGCGGTGCCGCTACGTCATTGAGCGTGAAGCCATAGACGCCTCTCCGCACGATCAAGCGCTCCACCTCGTTTAGTATCAGGGAACTGGTCGGGACTCTACCCGCTTGGCGAACGCTGCTTGCCATCATGCCCTCCCAGAACTGCGGCCACTATGCCAAAAACATTTCGCATTGACAACGCGCACGGTGCTTGCAAACCAAAAAACGCTCGGTTAATGTCTTTAACTTGGTTAACATCGTTAACCACTCACTGCTGGGTCGCGCCGCGACCGGCCGTCGAGAGATGGACTGACGAGGGAGGGTAGACCTTGCACAGGGGAGCTTGCTCGATACTTTGGGCCGCCGCAGCGGCGCTCCGCTCCGGGCCGGTACTCACACAAGAAGCGTCCGGCGGCAGCTCGGGCTTTCCCATCACCGCTGGCGGCGCGCAGGCCGCAATTCAACCCGACCTCGCCGACGTCGGCAAAGTCGGCATCAAGTCGAGTGGCACCAACTATAAACCGCGTCTCGAAGGTGCATTCGACGTTTGTATTTTCAATCTCGGTGCATCTCGCGTCGACGGTCTCGAACTCGACTCGAGTCGAGCTGGATGGCGATCGCCAGCCTCACGTCGAATCTCCGTCTCTCTTGGTAGACGGCCGGCTGCTCGACTCCGGTATCTGCACTTGGACCGGCATCGTTCGCAACGTACCGAACATGGTGCTTGATTTCGGAGTGTCGCGCTACGGCTCCGTGGCCGCCAGTCCGGCCGCCGCGACCGCAACTCGTTCCAACGGCTGCCGCGCTACCGGCCCATTGCGCTCGACGGTGCAAATTCTTCTGAAGTCGACTGCTCGGGTAGGCGTGTCTGCAGAACCGGAAGCTGATGCGCGCCATCGCGGACGACTACCGTGTTCACAATGTAACGGCAGCCGCATCGCCGCCGGGTTCGACGATGTCATCAAGCAGACGGTGTGCTCTCAAGGCGACATGACGGGCGACCCGGGTGGCGAGGACATTTATGCCCGATGCCAAGAGATCTGCGTGTTCCAGCGGACTTACAAGAGGACGAATCAATGATCACACATCCACGCGCGAGACAGTCCGCAACACCTGTTTCGCGGCGCCTGCGTCAAATTGACAAAGCCACTTACCTGACGGCGGCCGTGCTGACCGTTCTTTACGGGACGCCATCAGTTGCCGACGAAAATGCGTTGGCCGAGATCATCGTTACGGCGACCCGTCGACCAGTATCTGCTCAAGACCTTCCGATCAGTATTACGGCGGTGAACGGCACCTCGCTAGAGCAAGCCGGAATCCAGGATATTTCCGACCTTGCGCATTCAATGTCGGGTGTGAATTTTACCGACAAGGGCCCGTTTGGCGGCGTCAACGGCGCCACGCTGATTATTCGGGGATTGAACAGTGAACAGACGGCGGGCGCAGTGGCGGGTCTGGCGACTCCCGTCGTGCCGCCCGTCGCCACGTACGTTGACGATACGCCATTATTTGTCAACCTGCGTCTGGGGGACATCGATCACGTCGAAATCCTGCGCGGGCCGCAGGGTACGCTGTACGGATCCGGCTCGCTCGGCGGCACGATTCGCTTCGTGCTGAATGCTCCCGATCCAAGTGCATTCGATGCCAAAGCAGAAGCAGGGCTGAGCGATACAGCGCATACGCATGCAATGAACGAAGATGTACACGGCATGCTCAATTTGCCAGTCTCCAATACCTTTGCGGTGCGCTTGAATGCGAGCTGGACGGATGACGCGGGGTTCATCAATCAACCCGTTCTCTACGCCCTCGATTCATCCGGCGCGGCGATTGCCGCTCAACCGGGCAATCTGCTGAGCCCGCCCGCCACCTACTCCAAAGATGGTACCAACTCATATGGCTATCGCACGGCGAGGGTTGCCGCCCTGTGGAAGCCTAGTGACGAGCTTCACGCCGAACTGTCCTATTACTACCAACTGTCGACGGCCAATGGGTTTCCATACGCCTCGCCGCTCTACGGCTTCAGTACTCTCTCGTCGACGGACCATA
>Ga0326727_10027208_pt1 | contig 10521 bp, 10 predicted proteins | sample MB2enrmetagenome_FD_207643 | JGI IMG/M metagenome (GOLD analysis project Ga0326727, IMG submission 207643) | Lab enriched peat soil microbial communities from McLean, Ithaca, NY, United States - MB29MY | ecosystem: Environmental > Terrestrial > Soil > Wetlands > Peat | place: USA: New York...
TACTGCCCAGGGCGATCAGGACGCTATCTTCGTACATTCAGTCATTTCATCAAGGTATTGAAATATGACGTTTTATCCAAACGACCGAATCGCCCTGTTCATCGACGGCGCCAACCTCTATTCGGCCGCCAAGGGGCTCGGGTTCGACATCGACTATAAGAAGCTGCTGGCCGAATTCCGCACCCGCGGCGTCCTGGTCCGCGCCTACTATTACACCGCCCTGGTCGAGGACCAGGACTATTCGCCGATCCGCCCCCTGGTCGACTGGCTGGACTACAACGGCTACTCGCTGGTGACTAAGACCGCGCGCGAATACACCGACAGCCAGGGCCGCAAGCGCTGGCGCGGCGACATGGACATCGAGATCGCCGTCGACATGCTAGAGCTGGCCTCGCACATCGACCATGTGGTGCTGTTCTCCGGCGACGGCGACTTCCGCCGGCTGGTCGAGGCGGTGCAGCAGAAGGGCGTGCGCGTGACCGTGGTCTCGACGCTGAAGTCCCAGCCGCCGATGGCCTCCGACGATCTGCGCCGGCAGGCGGACAATTTCGTCGACCTGGCCGACCTGTCGTCGATCATCGGCCGGCCGGCGCGCGCGCCCCTGCCCCGCTTCATCCAGGGCGAGCCCAGCGGCGCGGGCGGCGATGCCGAACACTGAGGCCGTGGCCGCCGAGCCCGAGGCGCCGCGCGACTGTCCGCTCTGCCCGCGCCTTGTGGCCTATCGCCGGGAGAACGCGGCTCAGCATCCCGACTGGTGGAACGGCCCCGCGCCATCGTTCGGCGATCCGGAGGCCCGCCTCTTGGTGCTGGGCCTGGCGCCGGGGCGGACCGGGGCGAACCGGACCGGTCGGCCGTTCACCGGCGACTTCGCCGGGGTGCTGCTCTACGAGACGCTGATCAAGACCGGCTTCGCGCGCGGGCGTTACCAGGCGCGGCCCGACGACGGGCTGGAATTGGTCGACTGCATGATCTCCAACGCCGTCCGCTGCGCCCCGCCGGGCAACAAGCCGACGCCGGCCGAGGAGGCGGCGTGCCGCCCGTTCCTGGCCGCGCGTCTGGCCGCCCTGCCCCGGCTGAAGGTGATCGTCACCCTGGGCGACGTGGCCCGCCGCAACCTCTTGAAGGCCCTCGGCCTGAAGGCGACCCACGCCCCGCCGGGCCATGGCGCCGAGGTCGAGGCCGGTCCCTATCGGGTGATCAACAGCTATCACTGCTCGCGGCTGAACACGAACACCGGCCGGCTGACGCCCGCCATGTTCGAGGCGGTGTTCGAGCGAGCCCGCCAGCTGCTCACCGATCGAGCCGTCAGTTCGCCCGCCACGCCAGCATGGCCGAACGGCCGAGCAGGAAGCTGACCGACAGCAGGCTGGCGACGATCACGGCCACCACCGAGCCGTCCAGGCCCATGCCCATCGGCAGCGCCAGGAACCAGGCCAGCGGACCCATCACCAGCACGTAGCTGATCAGGTGGGTCGTGGCCGGGACCCAGACGTCGCCGCGGGCGCGCAGCGCCATCGCCGCCACCACCTGCACGCAGTCGGGAACGAAGTAGAGGCAGGCCAGCGCCAGCGCCGGCGCGGCCATGGCCATCGCCGCCGGATTGGTGGTGTAGGCCTGGACGATCCAATGGCGCGCCGGCCACACGGACAGGGAAGCCGCCAGGCCGAACGCCGCCGCGGCCGCAAGGCCGATCGCCGCCGCCCGGTTCACGCCGCGCCGGTCGCGCGCGCCATACGCCGAGCCCACCATCACCGAGGTCGCGGCGGAGAGCCCCAGCGGGACCATGAAGATCAGCGAGGAGACGTTCAGCACGATGGTCCAGGCCGCAACCGCCAGGCCGCCGACCCACCCGGCGATGATATTCATGGCCGCGAACGCGCTGACTTCGAACAGGTTGGAGGCGCCGGCGCCGAAACCGATCCGGCGCTGCTCGGCCTCCGCCGCCCGGTCGCGCGGCGGCTTGTCGAACACCCCGAGCGCACGGGCCTCGCGCATGCAGACGATGTAGATCAAGACCGCGACCATCAGCGCCGTGCGCGAGCCCAGGGTGGCGCAGGCCCCGCCGACCGCGCCCAGCGCCGGCGCGCCGAAGCGGCCCGGCACCAGCACCAGGTCGATGGCCAGGTTGACGGCGTTGGCGATCCACATCATCAGCATCGCCGGCGTCGGCTTGGACAGGGCTTCCAGCCAGATCGTCCCGGCGACCGAGACGGCGTAGGGCGCCATCGACAGGCTGAAGACGATCAGCGGCGCCGTCGCCCCGTCCGCCAGGTCGCGCGGCAGGCCGAGCGAATGCAGCAGCAGCGGGCCGATGCCCGCCAGGATCAGGCTCGCCGCCAAGCCGATCCAGGCCGCATAGACCAGGCCGCGCCGCAGCACCGCGCCGGCCTCGCACTTGCGGCCCGCGCCGATCGCACGGGCGGTCATCACCTGCACCCCGGTCAGGAGTCCGATCGCCACCGTGACGACCACGCTGGTCGGCGACCAGGCCAGGGCGTGGTAGCCGAGCTGCGTCGCCGAATAGCGGCCGACGACGATGGCGTCGGTCAGGCCCATGGTCATGATGCCAAGGCGTGAGAAGATCACCGGCCCGGCCAGCTTCAGCAGGGTCGACAGATCCGAGCGAATGAGGCCGGCCGGCGCTCCCTCGCGGGAGACCGCGCTGGCCGCCTGGGCGTCCATGGTCCTGGCCTTTCAAAGAAGGGCGGCAAACTGGCGGAGAGGGGCGAGATTGGCAACCTCCGGCGCGGCTTTCGACCGATCCGGCCGCAAAGCGTGGCGCCAAGGCCACCTTTGCGACTTGAACATCGATCTAAACAATGATCAGATTTGGCGCCCAGGAGGACACGCCGTGAGCCGGATCATCGCCAAGCGCGTCTGCGCCGAGATCGAGGGCGACTTCGTCCTGTTCCTGATCGGCATGCGGCTGAACAAGCCGTGGAAGGTCTGGAAATGGGCGCCGATCGCCTCGGCCATGCCGCGCATGTTGATCGAGCTGGCCAAGCAGCCGCACCTCGGCCTGCTGCACGCCCGTTCGCACTTCGGCTTTCCGAACGTCATGGTGGTCCAGTACTGGCGCAGCTTCGAGCACCTCGAGGCCTACGCCAAGAAACGCGACGCCGCCCACCTGCCCGCCTGGCAGGCGTTCAACCGCGCCGTCGGCTCCAACGGCGACGTCGGCATCTGGCACGAGACCTATCTGATCTCGCCCGGCCGCTACGAGAACGTCTACAACAACATGCCGCGCTTCGGCCTGGGCGCCGCCGGCGAGCTGGTCGACGCCGTCGGCGGCCGCCAGGCGGCGCGCCAACGGGTCAGGGCCACGGCCTGAATCCCGACCCTATTCCGCCGCCTGCCACTCCGCCTGGCGGGCGGGCTTGAGCTTTTCCGCCACCAGGAAGGCCAGCTCTAGCGCCTGGTCGGCGTTCAGCCGCGGGTCGCAATGGGTGTGGTAGCGGTCGGCCAGGTCGCCCTCGCTGAGCGCGCGCGCGCCGCCAAGGCATTCGGTGACGTTCTGGCCGGTCATCTCCAGGTGCACACCGCCAGGATGCACGCCCTCGGCCCGGGCGATCTCGATGAAGCTCTTCACCTCGGCCAGGATCCGGTCGAACGGGCGGGTCTTGTAGCCGTTGGCCGCCTTCAGCGTATTGCCGTGCATGGGATCGGTCGCCCAGACCACGCTGCGGCCGCTCCGCTTGGTCGCCGCCATCAGCGCCGGCAGCCGCGCCTCGATCTTGTCGGCGCCGAAGCGGCCGTAGAGGGTCAGCCGTCCAGGCTCGTCGCCCGGATTGAGCGCGTCGATCAGCCGGAGCAGATCGTCCGGCTCCAGGGTCGGGCCGACCTTCAGGCCGACGGGGTTCTTGATCCCGCGCATGAATTCGACATGGGCGCCGTCCAGCTGGCGGGTGCGCTCGCCGATCCAGACCAGGTGGGCGGAGGTGTCGTACCAGTCGCCGGTGGTGGAATCGATGCGGGTCATCGCCTCCTCGAAGCCGAGCAGAAGCGCCTCGTGGCTGGTGAAGAACTCGACCCGGTGCATTTCCGAATGGGTCTGGGGCGTCACGCCAACGGCCGCCATGAAGTCCAGCGCCTCGGAAATCTTGTCGGCGAGTTCACGGTAGCGGGCGCTCTGCGGGCTGCCTTCGACGAAGCCCAGGGTCCAACGATGGATGTTGTAGAGGTCGGCGTAGCCGCCGCCGGCGAAGGCGCGCAGCAGGTTCAGCGTGGCCGAGGACTGGTTGTAGGCCCTCAGCATCCGATCCGGGTCGGGCGTGCGCTCGGCCTTTGTGAACTCCATGCCGTTGATGTTGTCGCCGCGATAGGACGGCAGGGTCACGCCGTTCACGGTCTCGGTCGGCTCCGAGCGCGGCTTGGCGAACTGGCCGGCGATGCGGCCGACCTTCACCACCGGCTTGCCGCCGGCGAAGGTCAGGACCACCGCCATCTGCAGGAGCAGGCGGAAGGTGTCGCGGATGTTGTCGGCGTGGAACTCCTTGAAGCTCTCCGAACAGTCGCCGCCCTGCAGCAGGAAGGCGCGGCCGGCCGCCACCTCGCCGAGCAGCGCCTTCAGCCGCCGCGCCTCGCCGGCGAACACCAGGGGCGGCATGGCGCGCAAGGTCGTTTCGGCGCGCTCCAGCGCCATCAGATCGGGATAGTCGGCCGGAATGTGTTTGGCCGGCTTGGTTCTCCAGGACGCGGGGGTCCAGCGGTCAGTCATGGCAAATCCTCGCAAGCGGGCGGCTTTAGCGCACATGGCGATCGAAGGCAAAACCGGCCAGGGACGCGCTTGACCACCACGCGCACGGACCAGCGACGCGCCGGGGTCGAACTTTCGCTAGTGACGTCAACGATTTGAAAGTGAAAGTTGTTGTTGATGTGGTTTGTTCGGCGGGCCGGACGCGAGGGGGCGGCTGTGACAGAGACGACCACGCCAGCGGGTCGGGTTCGAGACGAGGTCGCCAATGGAGGCGATGCGCTGACTGTCCGCCTCGCGGAGGCCGAGCGCGCGCTGGAGCAGCTTCGCAAGAGCGAAGCCTATTTCCGCACCTTGGCCGAGCGGTCGGCCGACCTGATCGTCCGCTACGATCGCCAGGGCGTGATCGAATACGCCTCGCCGACCGCCCGCCGCTACGGCTTCGAGCCGCACGAACTCGTCGGCCTCAATATTACGGACCTTGTCGACCCCGGCACGGTCTCGCCGGACGGCAACACGATGCGGCTCAAGACCGGCGAGCCCCTGACCGAAACCGGCGGGCATGAGTTCAGGTCCCGTTGCGCCGATGGATCCTGGGTCTGGCTGCAGAGCAACCCCAGCCTCGTCTATGACGAAACGGGCGAGGTCGTCGGCGTGGTCACCGCCCTGCGCGACGTCACCCAGAAACGCGCCATCGAGGCCGAGTTGGAGCGTCAGCGCGAAGAGGCCGAGCGCGCCGCCGGCACCCTCGCCGACAGCGAGGCGCGCTATCGGCTGATTTCGGAACGCGTGCGCGACTTGATCGTGCAGTACGACCAGCACGGCGTGATCGGCTACGTCTCCCCGTCCGTGCGGCAATTCGGCCTGGAGCCGGATCAGGTGATCGGCCGCAGCGTCGCCGACTTCGAGGATCCGGGGTACGCCACGATCACCTTGCGCGACCTGGCCGACTATGCGGCCGGCAAGCCGTTCGCCGAGGGCCGGCTCAATCAGACCCAGATCATCGTCGGCGATCGCCGGATTTGGCTCGAAGGCACCCAGTCGGCCGTCTACGACGACAACGGCGGCTTCAAGGGCGTGGTCACCGTCATGCGCGACGTGACCCGCCGGCGGGCGCTGGAGGATGAGCTGCGCGCCAAGACCGCGGCGGCCGAGGCGGCCTCGGAAGCCAAGAGCGTGTTCCTGGCCAGCATGAGCCACGAGATGCGCACGCCGCTGAACGGCGTCATCGGCTTCGCCACGGTGCTGCAGACGATGGACGGGATCCCGCCCAAGGCCCGCCGCTTCATCGACCACATCACCACAAGCGGCCAGGCGATGCTCGCGATGGTCAACAACGTGCTCGACGTCTCCAAGATCGAGACCGGCCATGTGGCGCTGTCGCCCGAACCGATCGATCCGCGCGCCCTGGTCGAGGACATCGTCGGCCTCCGCCAAGGGTCTGGCGATGCGGATCAGTTTCGCGGGCGAACTTCCAGCCCGGGTCATGGCCGACGGCCAACGGCTGCGTCAGGTGCTGAGCAACCTGCTCTGCAACGCCGTCAAATTCACCGACGCCGGCTCGATCACGGTCGAGGCGGCGTATCATCCCGAGGAGAGCCGGCTGCGGCTGGCGGTGGTCGACACCGGCGTCGGCGTTCCCGAAGCGTTGCGCGATCGATTGTTCGAGCGGTTTTCCCAGGCGGACGGAACGCTCACCCGCCGGCACGGCGGCGCGGGCCTGGGTCTGGCCATCTCCAAGGGCCTGGTGACGATGATGGGCGGCGAAATCGGCATGGAAAGCACTGTCGGCGCCGGCTCGACCTTTTGGTTCATCGTGGCCGCGCCGGCGGCCTGACCGGCCTACTCCGCCGCGGCCAGCTCCTGGGGCGCATACTTCTCGCGCAGGGTCACCAACTCTTCGGCGGCCGAGGGATGCAGGGCGCAGGTGGCGTCCCACTGGGCCTTGGTCAGGCCGGCCTTCACCGCGATGGCGGCCATCTGGATCATCTCCGGAGCGTCCTGGCCGACGATGTGGCAACCGACCACCTTGTCGGTGGCCCGCTCGACGACGAGTTTCATCAGCATCCGCTCTTCCGAGCCGGCGAACAGGGTCTTCATCGGCCTGAAGCGGGTCAGATAGATGTCGACCTCGCCGAACTTGTGGCGCGCCTGGCTCTCGGTCAGCCCGACGACTCCGACCGGCGGCTGGGAGAACACCGCCGTGGGCACGTCGGCGTGGTCGAAGGCGGTCGGCCGGCCGCGATAGACGGTCTCGGCGAAGGCCTGGGCCTCACGGATCGCCACCGGGGTCAGCGCCATGCGGTCGGTGACGTCGCCGACCGCCCAGATGTGCTCGACATTGGTGCGCGAGTGGGCGTCGACCGCGACCGCGCCCTTCTCGTTCAGCTTCACCCCGGTCTTGTCGAGGCCGAGATCCTTCACGTGCGGCTCGCGGCCGGTGGCGAACATCACCACCTCGCTCTCCAGCGCCACGCCTTCGCTGAAATGGCTGACCAGCACGCCGTCCTCGCGCTTTTCGATCCGTTCGTGCTGGCAGGACAGCGCCACCTTCAGCCCCTTGCGCCGCAACTCGTCGCCCAGGTGCGCGCGCACGTCCTCGTCGAAGCCGCGCAACAGGTTCGGACCGCGATAGACCAGGGTCACGTCGACGCCCAGGCCGTGGAAGATGCAGGCGAACTCCACGGCGATATAGCCGCCGCCGACGATCACCATCCGCCTGGGCAGCTCGGGCAGGTGGAAGGCCTCTTCCGAGGTGATGACGTGCTCGACGCCCGGAACATCCTCCGGCAGTTTCGGCCGCGCGCCGGCGGCGATCAGGATCTTCTCGGCGGTGATCGACCGCGCGCCGTCCCGGCCCGTGACCTCCAGCGAGTGCGGGCCGGTGAACCGCGCCGTCCCATAGACCAGGTCCGCGCCCGCCTTGGTCAGGTTGGCGGTGTAGACGCCCGAGAGCCGCGCGATCTCCTGATCCTTGGCCGTCAGGAACCGCTTCCAGTCGAAGCTGGCGTTCTCGACGCTCCAGCCATAGCCGCGGGCGACGTCGAATTCGTGCGGGAACTCCGAGGCGTAGACCATGAACTTCTTGGGCACGCAGCCGCGGATCACGCAGGTGCCGCCGACCCTGTATTCCTCGGCCACCGCGACCCTGGCGCCGGCCATGGCCGCCAGCCTGGCGGCGCGCACGCCGCCGGAGCCGGCCCCGATCACGAACAGATCATAGTCGTATTGGGCCATGTTCGGCTCCCAGGCTTAGGGGATCAGGCGCTCGACGCCGGAGTCCGCGCCGATCAGGGCTTCGTCGGCCAGATCGAGGAACAGGCCGTGATCGACCACGCCGGTCACGCTCTTGAGCGCATCCGCCAGATGGGCGGGGTCGGCGATCGCCCCGCAGGGCGCATCGTAGATCAGGTTGCCCTGGTCGGTCAGCACCGCCGCTCCGTCCCGCACGCGCAGGCGCGGCGCGACGGTCAGATCGCACTCGGCCAGCGCGTCGCACAGCCGCCGCGAGGTCGAGACGTGGCCGAAGGCGACCACCTCGATCGGCAGCGGATAGCCGCCCAGCCGGCGCACCCGCTTGCCCGCGTCGGCGATGACCACGCAGCGGCGCGAGGCCTCCCAGACCAGCTTTTCCCGCAGCAACGCCGCCCCGCCGCCCTTGATCAGCGCCAGGCCCGGCCCGATCTCGTCGGCGCCGTCCACCGTCAGGTCGATGTCGGCGACCGCGTCCAGGTCGACGACTCTCATTCCGAGGCCTCTCGCCAGTTCGGCCGTCGCCAGCGAGGTCGCCACGCCGGTCACGTCCAGCCGCCTGGCCGCCAGCGCCTTGACGAACCAGGCCGCGGTCGAGCCGGTGCCCAGGCCCACCACCATGCCCGGCTGGACCAGCTCGGCGGCCGCCTCGCCGACGGCTCTCTTCTGATCGTCTGCGCTCATCGGCGTTGCAGATAAGGCGCGCGGCGGCCGCGTGCGAGGGCGGAGGATGTCACGGGGCGGTCTCCAGCGCCGCGGCGGCCAGCCGGCCGGGCGCGGTCTCGGTCATCGCGATCATCGCCGACAGCCCGACGAGCGTGGCGGCCATCAGATAGAAGGCGGGCGCGAGCGGTTGGTGCGTGGCCTGGATCAGCCAGGCGATCAAGGGCTGGGTCACGCCGCCGAAGACGGCCACGGTGATGGCGTAGACCCCGCCGGTTGCGGCGCTGCGGATCTCCTTGCGCAGGGCCTCCGACAGCCAGATCAGGGCCGCGCCGGTGCTCATCGAACTCAGCGCGCTGATCACCCCCGTGGCGATCCACAAGGTCGCCGGATCATGGTTGCGCACGATCAGCCAGAAGGCCGGATAGATGGCGGCGAGATAGGCCGCGAGCGGCGCGATCATCGCCGGCTTGCGGCCGATCCGGTCCGACAGCCACCCGCCAAGGAGGGTGAAGACGATGCCCGCCGCGCCGTTCACCACCGAAGCCCCATAAGCCGCGCCGGCGGCGATGTGCAGGGTCGTGGCGGCGTAGGTGGTCATGTAGAGCCGCACATAGGTCGAGGTGGTGAAGCACATGATCACGCCGACGCCCAGGATCAGCACCGGGGCGTGGGCCAGGATGGTCGCCCGGTCCGGGTGGACGCTGGAGGGCGTCTCGGAATGGTGCAGGGTCTCGGGCAGCGCCCGGCGGATCACCAGGCCGAACGGCAGGACCAGGGCGCCGAGCCAGAAGGCCGCGCGCCAGCCGTAGGCGTGCAGCAGGTGCGGGCTCAAGGCCGCGGCCAGGGTCAGGCCCACCGCCCCGCCGACCAGCGAGGCCACCGACTGGCTCGCCGACTGCCAGGAGCCGACGAAGCCGCGATGGCGCGGCGGCGAGGCCTCGATCAGGAAGGCCATCACCGGGCCCAGCTCTCCGCCCAGGGCGAACCCCTGGATCATCCGGAACACCACGGCCAGGATCGGCGCGGCCAGGCCGATCCGGACGTAGCCTGGGGTCGAAGCCAGGCCCATGATCGCCACGCCCATCAGGGCGAAGCTGAGCAGCATGGCCGGCCGGCGCCCGACCCGGTCTGCGAAGGCCCCGATCACCAGGGCGCCGACCGGGCGGGTGACGAACCCGACGCCGAAGGTCATCAGCGACAGCATCAGGCGGATGAACGGGGTGTGGCCGGGGAAGAAGGCCTCGCCGATGTCGACGGCGAACACGGTGTAGGTGGTGAAATCGTAGAATTCGAGCGCATTGCCGATCACCGCGGCGGTGACCTGGCGGCGCGACAACGGCCGCGGGACGGTCTCGCCCGTCGTCAATGTGTCCCTCACCCGCTCCCCCGACGCTGCCCGCACGCGCTTTCCTTGGAGTGGGGTGGCCGGCGGCCCGCGTCAAGCGCCCCGCCGCCGTCGCCGTCCAAGATCATGGCTCGCGCCTTGGCCGAGGCGCGGCTTCAGCGCTTGCGCATGGCCTGTTTGCGGGCGCGGAAGTCCGCCGCCCAGCCCGGCTTCTCGGTCTGCCAGCCGCGGCCGAGCGCCAGGGCGTCGGGCGCGACGTCCTTGGTGATCACCGAGCCCGACCCGGTATAGGCCCCCGCCCCGACGGTGACCGGCGCGACCAGCGAGGAGTTGGAGCCGATGAAGGCGTTCTCGCCCACATGGGTGTCGAACTTATCGAACCCGTCGTAGTTGCAGAAGATCGTGCCCGCACCGATGTTGGCCCCGGCGCCGACGCTGCCGTCGCCCAGGTACGCGAGGTGGTTGGCCTTGGCGCCCTTGCCAACCTTGACCTTCTTGACCTCGACGAAGTTGCCGATGTGGGCGTCCTCGCCGATGTCGGCGCCGGGCCGAAGCCGCGCATAGG